>JAABVA010006673.1_pt1 | contig 10181 bp, 9 predicted proteins | sample 5560331 | NCBI WGS metagenome assembly JAABVA01 (sample SAMN12812661, study PRJNA571458) | rock metagenome | isolation source: Antarctica rocks | place: Antarctica: Victoria Land, Mt New Zealand sud | collected 2016-01-07 | reverse complement strand
GTCTGGCTCCCCCAGGCTGCTGCTCGTCCTGAGTTGCGCGGAGGGTAAGCTGTGCTGCGGGTCCCTGTGCATACCACCCTCAATCATAAGGATAACGAAGTGCTGGGGGTAGTTGCGCCAACGATGGGCGAGTTTGAGTGTTCTACTCGTTGCCGGAGCTGTTTGGGGCGATGACAGGGGCGGAGACCTGGCGCGGGCCACGAGCTCCCTGGGCTTGCCATCGATGTCGGAGCCGCCGCCGATCTGCTCATCCTGGAGTACGCCGTCGGAGAGTACGCGTCGGAGTCGATGGTGTAGTAGGGGCTTGCGCTGAGAGACAGACTCCCGCGGTCCCAAGCATCAGGGACTCGCGGAAGGTGTGTGTGATGCGATCAGGCGAGGAGGCGGCGACGAAGGATACCGAAGACACCGAGGGCACCGGAGCCGAGCAGGGCTAGGGAGGAGGGCTCCGGGGTGACGGAGGTGGGGTCGATGGTGAGCTTGTAGCTGCAGGCCGGGGCTTCGGTGGTTTCTGAGTCCACGGAGCAGGCGGGACCGCCGGTGAGCCGGAAGGCGCCTTCCTTGAAGGTTGGGGCCTTGACCGTGCCGGTAAAGAGCTTCGGACCGAAGAAGCTGAGGTCATCGATGACGTTGCCAAGGCTGTCGTCGAGTTCAAAGCCGCCGCTCTCGAGCTTGGTGAAGAAGTAGACGTCGCTGGCGGTCATCATCGTTCCGTCCTCGGTGAAGCTGATATTGCCGAGGAAGAAGTCTCTTCGCATATCGAAACCCGACGGGGTGGGGCTGGAAGGAAGGGTGAAGGTAAGGTCCAGGCCATGGCCGGTGACCGTGAAGGCGTCGCTGGTGTTGGCGTAGGCTGCAGCCGGAAGGATGAGAGTGGATAGAACGGCAAGGGCAGAAAGAGCGAAGTGCATCAGAAGGCCTTTCGGGGAACCGGGTAGAGTTACGGTGCAGTGACGCTAGCGGCGGCTTCCGTGCAAAAGCAAGGGTGACTTTAGGAACAAGTTTTCCCTCGTTGTCACTCGGCAGGGTGATGCCTTTGGTCAGCTGGTACCTGCGGAAAGTGCGTTTGGGAGCGATCCCCGGCGAGGACGATCATGGCTCTGATCGAGACGGCCGGGAAGGTTGCGAGTCTTGATGACGCGGTCAGTACACCTTAAAGTCGGTTGTGAACTGGAAGGTGGACTGACCGATGCCGCTGCAGGTTGGCGAGGCGTAGGTCTGCCCGGAACAGCCTCCGTTGTCGCGAGCGAGGGACCACATAGACAGGCGGGTGATGTAGGTGTGGGCGTTGGCGAAGGAGAGCAGGGTTTGGGCGTCCGCGTCCTTGAAGATCTCGGTGTTGGTGTCGTTGACGCCGATCATGGGGGTGACCCCGACGGTGGTTGCGGTGAGGCCTGCCGCCTGAATCTGGGACTCGGTTGCGGAGGCGGCGTTGGTGGCGTCGAGCCCCATGGCGCCGTTGTTGTCCGAGTTGGAGCCGTAGTCCATCGCCATGATGTTGACGACGTCGAGTGCGAGGCCGTCCTTTTTGGCGCTGTTGAGGATGTTGACGCCACTTGCGATGAGGCCGGTGGGAAGGACGGGCAGGGTGTAGGAGATGACCAGGCCAGGGTTGGAGTTTTTTAGACCGACGAGTGCCTGGTCGCGGAGGGTGATGGAGGCCTGATTGGAGACGGCGCCGCCTTCGATGTCGAAGTCGAGCATTTTGACGTTGTAGCGATTGATGACGGACTGGTAAAGGGCCTGGAGCTGGGAGGCGCTGGTGCAGTTAATGGCGGGCTCGGTGCCGTTTGCGCCGCCGAAGGAGAGGATGACCTGAACGCCGGCCTTTTGGAGGGCTTCGACGACGTTGAGGACGGTGTTGCCGTTGGGAAGGCTGTCGGTCGGAAGGGTTCCGCCGAGGCCACCCCAGCCGACGGCGCAGCCGTTGGTGGAGTCGAGGAAGGCGAGGGTAACGGCGTTGAAGCCGGCCTGCTGCTGCATGGCGACGAGGTTTTCATCGACGGTGAGGCTCATGTCCACGTAGGGGGCGAAGATGTGCGAGGTGGCGCCAGGCGGTGGGGGGTTGTTGGGTGGAGGCGGAGGAGGCGGGGGGCTGCCTGAGCCGCAGGCACCGTTGGCTGTCCACGGCTGGCCGCTGCCGCTGCCGCCGCTGTTGGTGGCCGGGGACTGGTTTTGCGTCCACCAATTGGCGGTGTAGTTGGTGGCGTTGAGGCTCGCGGTTTGACCGCCGGTGTAGGTGGCGGAGGCGCTCCAGGCGGCGAAGCAGGCGGTGGAGGCGGTGGCGGGCTTGGAGGCGACGAGGAGACCGGCGGTGACAAGGAGGGCGGAGAGGAGGGTGGTGCGGAGGCGAGTGCGGGGTGACGGGTGATGCTGGGTCATGGAGGACTCCCTTGATGGTTTAGTCGGCGTGAGGACGCGGAAGATCGCAGCTGGCGTTTGCGAGTTGCTACGGCACGGGGACGATGGCCTGGGCGCAGAGATCCCGGCGCGAACGTCCTTCTACAACATGCGTCTTGAGGAGTTGGGAGAAAGGCGTTGCGGGTGGGGCTTGACTGGCGTCGTGAGCCCTTGGACTTCGGGTTTCTGCGCGGCAGTGAGCGGCTCGGCGAGCCAGGTCTCCGGGTCGGAGCGAATCATACTCCGCGGGTTGGGAGGATTGCAATGGAGGCTCGAACTTGCGCTGGCCGGTGGAGAAGCAGGTCCTCCCGCTTCGCGGAAGGATGACAAGTAAGACAGAGGCGGGTCCTCCCCGCTGCGCGGAGGATGACAAGCGATCTAGTGCGGTGGAATGTGCGGTTCGGCTTCAGGGCTGGGAGGCAGGGGTGGGGAGCTTGCGGCGGGGGTTGGCTTCGCGGTTGGCTTTGGTGATGAGGGTGCGGAGGTGGGCCTGGAGGGCGCCGTCGGCGTCGATGGTGAAGTAGTGCGGGAGGGCGTCGACGCCGTAGATGTCGGAGAGCTTGTGGTCGGCGTCGAGGATCTGGGGCCAGGACATGTGGTTGTCGGCGGTGACTTTTTCCAGACATCGGTGTCCTCGTCCCAGGAGATGCTGAGGAGGGTGAAGGGCTCGTTGGCGAACTGGGCGGAGATCTGCTGGAGTTTGGGGAGGAGCTGCTTGCAGGGGACGCACCAGGTGGCCCAGAAGTCGAGCAGGACGACGCGGCCGTGGAGGCCGGCGAGGGTGACGGGTTTGCCGTCGGCGGCGGTGAGGCTGAAGGGCGGGGCCATGGAGACGCGGGCGAGGGTGAGGTTGCTGAGGTAGTTCTCCGCGCGGGGTCGGTAGGGATCGTTGGCGGGAGCGATGGCGATGTAGCGGGTGAAGGCTTCGCGGGCGTCGGCGTCGCGGTGGAGGGCGGCGAGGGCTCGACCGTCGAGGTAGAGGGCGGTGCGGAGTTTGGGGTCGTGGAGGATGGCGGCCTGGAAGGCGGTGTCGGCTTCGGCGAGCTCGCGGGGTGTGGGCTGGTCGTTGTTGAGGTGGAAGAGGGCGGAGCCGTGGAGGAGTTCGGCGTAGGCCTGGTCGGCGGGGAGGGGGGCGAGGCGTTCGAACTCGCGGGCGGCGAAGATGGCCTGCTCCCAAGCGCCGGTGCGGAAGGAGAGGGTGGCGACGCGCTCGAGGCACTCGGGGCAGGTGTTGCCGGAGGTGGCAGCGGCGGCCTGCCAGAGGTGGATCTGGGTTGGGGCGTCGGTTGCGGCACGGGCGGCTTCCATGGCCCGGCGGGTGGCGAGATCGGGTTTGAATAGGGCGGGGGGAGCTCCCGGCTGCTGGGCGAGGGAGGGGATGGACAGTAGCGTGAGCAGGACTGCCGGGAGAAAGGAAGGGGTGAGGGGGATGTGGGCGCAGGCGCGGGGAGGCGTCATGCGCGGAGTTTAGCCTACTTTGCGGACGTCCTCGCGATTTGGGGTGTCGGTGAGAACCTCATCCAGCATGTGAGCGAGGGAGCCGGCGCGGGAGCGGAGGTTGCGCTGCGACTGCGAGACGGAGCCGGCGAGGGCGTCGTAGCGCTGGCGTAGGGAGTCGAGCTCGTCGGTGATGTTGAGGGCGGCGAGGACGGCGACGCGAAGGGAGTCGACGGTACCGCCGCGGGCGGCGACGGCGCGCATTTTACTGTCGACGATGTGGGCGAGGCGCTCGATGTGGGCGGGGTCGGTTCCGTGGAGGTGGTAAATGCCGTCGTAGATGTCGACGGCTACGGCGGTGGGGGGATTGGCGGGCTCATGCCGGGCGGGTTGCGCGGAGGGATCGGCGAAGGTGGTGCCGGAGGGGTTGGCCATGGGTTGGTCTCCTTTGCTGGGGCGATCGGGCTAGAGGAGATCGTCCATCTGCTGGAGCATCTTTTCGACGCGCTGACGGACTTCGGTGCGCTCCTGGTGGAGGGCTTCGATCTGGGCCTGCGTGGAAGAGGTGTGTTGGTTGAGCTCGTCGGCGTGGGCCTGCAGCGTGGTGGCGTGATCTGCCTTATGCTGTTCGAGTTCGGCGGCCTGCTCGGCGAGCTTCTGCTGCAGCTGTGCAATCTCCGCTTCGGCGGAGGCGCGGGCATCACGTTCCCGCTTGACGATCTCGACGGCGCGAAGGACCTTGTGTTCGAGCGCCTGGAACTCGTCTGCGGTGATGGGTGCGGATGTACTCATGCTCACTCCGGGAGCCGATGCTCTCCCAGAAAGTATAGATGGACCGCACGTGGAATTCGGGGGACAAACTGCGGCGGGGACTCAGCTTGGGTGCGTGCTGGGCGGCATTGGGGAATGGCGGTTAGGGTGCGCGGAGGGTGCCGCCGAGGTCCGTGAGGGCATCGATGATGCGGGTCCAGAAGCGGGTGAGCTCCTCTTCGGTGAGGGTGCGGGTGTGGGACTGGAAGACGGCGCGAAGGAGGAGGGAGTGCTGGCCGGCGGGGATGGCTTTGCCTTTGGCGTCGCGGAAGATCTCGATGGGGGTGAGGCGCTGGAGGTTGGGGAGAGCGAGGGCGTGGATGGCGGCGGCGACGGTGTGCCAGTGGGTGCTGTCGGGGAAGAAGAAGGAGAAATCGCGCTCGACGGCCTGGAAGCGGGAGAGATCGTGGGCGGTGACGGAGCGGAGGGGAAGGGCGTAGAGGAGGGCGAGGTCGAGGACGGCGAGGAAGACGGGTTGGCGAAGTTTGCGGCGAGCGGACTCGGCGCGGGAGAGCTCGCCGAAGTGGGCGAGGCGCCGGGCGCCGAGGTGGGCGGTAGCGGAGCGGCCTGGCTGGAGCCAGGCGGGGGCGTTGGCTGTGGTGAAGGAGAGGGCTTCGGGGCCGCCCGGGAGGGTGAAGAGCGAGGCGACGGACTCGATGACGCCCTTGAGCTCAAAGATGGGAGCGTCGGCGGCGGCGTGGAGAGAGGTTGCGTGCGGGGTGGCGGAGGTGAGGCCGAGGGCGAGGGACGGGGTTTCGAGGACGGCCTCGATCAGGCCGACGGTATGGATTTGAGATTCGGTTGACGCGGCGAAGATGTCCCCCTGCTCGAAGAGGCGGGCAGTGCTGACGTCGCGGTTGAGGTTGCCGGCGAGCATGTTGAGCATGCCCGGGAGGAGCGATGGGCGGAGGTTGGAGGCCTCTTCGGAGAGGGGGTTTTCGAGCGGCACGTGCGTGGCCGGCGGGGGGCTTCCCTGCCCTGTCGCTGCGGGGGCGGGCGTGAAGAGATGGCTATCGGCGGCGCTCGAGAAGGTGCTGGAGACGGCCTCGGAGAAGCCGAGGGCGAGGAGGCGGGTGCGGACAGCGTGCTCGGGGACGTGGGTGGGGTAGGCAAGGACGGGGAGCGGTGCGGGGAGGGTGTTGGCGAAGCGATTGTAGCCGAAGACGCGGGCGACCTCTTCGATGAGGTCGATGGGGCGCTCGAGGTCGAGGCGCCAGGAGGGGAGGCTGACCTGAAAGGTGCCGGCGCTTTCACCAGCGTGAGATGGGGAGGTCTCCGGGTTCCTGATGGACGGTGTACCCAGGGTGGAGGCGGTAAGGGTGCAGCCGAGGGCGGAGAGGTACTGCCGGACGAGGGTGGAGGTGAGGGCGGATTGTGTGGGGGTGTCGTCGAGGGTGGCGCCGAGGTGGCGCTGGACGTCGATGATGGAGAGAGGAATGGGTGGGCGGCTGGAGGTGCGAGCCGCGGCGCCGGGCATGACCAGATCGATGATCCAGGGGTCGGCCTCGCCGCCGTGCTCGAGGATGAGATCGGTGACCAGCTGGTTGGCGATGGGGGCGGCGTCAAAGTCGGCGCCGCGCTCGAAGCGGTGGGAGGCGTCGGTGTGGAGGAGGTGGCGGCGCGAGGATCGGCGGATGGTGGCGGGATCGAACCAGGCGGACTCGACGAGGATGTTTTTTGTGTCGGGCGTGATCATGGAGCTCCAGCCGCCCATGACGCCGGCGAGCGAGAGCGCTTTCCGTTCGTCGGCGATGACGAGATCGTCGGGCTCGAGGGTGCGCTCGGCGCCGTCGAGGAGCTTGAGCCGTTCGCCCCGGTGCGCGAGGCGAACGACGAGGCCGCCTTCGATCTTGTCGAGGTCGAAGGCGTGGGTGGGGTGGCCCATGCCGAGCAGGGTGAAGTTCGAGGCGTCGACGGCGTTGGAGATCTGCTTCTGGCCGAGGAGGTCGAAGAAGGTCTTGATCCGACCGGAGGAGGGGGCGATGGTGACGTTGCGGAGGATGCGGGCGGTGAAGCGGCCGCAGAGGTCGGGAGCGTCGATGCGGAGCTCGAAGGAGGCTGGCGCGGTTCCGAAGCGAGTTTTGTCTGGAGCCAGAGAGGCGTCCTCTGCTCTGTACGGATTCTCTGCTTTGCCAAGGATCACGTCAGCAAGATTGACCGGTGAGGGCTCCTGGGTGAGCGGGGTGAGCGGGAGGTTGTAGATGGTGGCGGCTTCGCGGGCGATGCCGAAGTGGTTCATGGCGTCGACGCGGTTGGTGGTGATGTCCATCTCGAAGAGGTGGCCGTGGCCGTCCCCGAGAGGGTGGACGCCTTCGACGGCGATGCCGCGGAGGGTGAGATCGTCGGCGAGCTGGCGGTCGGAGACGGCGAGCGAGGGGAGGTAGGTGCGGAGCCAGCTGGTGAGGATCTTCATGAATGGACGAGCTCTAGTCTAACGAATCGGTCTGAGGCCGCAGGCGCCAATCGATTCTGGTGGCGGCTGCCGAGCACGAGGGAGGTCCGCCCGCGGAGAAGGCGTCTGCCCTAAGAGAAAAGCAGTTCCCTTTGCCGCAGAGGGATTGCGCGGCGTATTCCCAAATTGGTTAATGGTTGCCTACCTGACGGGAAAAAGCTGAGGAATTTGTGAATGATTTCCGCTGCCTGGAGTTGTCCAGTATTGGCACAGTAAATGCAAATACCTTTGCATGCTTTACCCAAGAACTGGAGCGGGGCAGTTTGCCCGATCCGCAACACTGCGCCACTTACCGACTGTCTCAAGGAGAGAGAGATGTATCTATTATTTGCCCCAGCTTCCGTTGCATTGCTTTTCATCGGCTTCATTCACCTGCGGGAACAGTTTGGATCGACCCGTTGACAGACGACGGCGGCGAGGAAGAGCAAACGACGGGGGCGAAGGTGCCAGCGTCCGCAGGACTCCTTTATGCCGCCGCACCACTTGTGAACGTTTGAAAGCTCCCCGGGGTGCAGTTGCGCTGCATTGAGGGGAGCCTCACGTTTTTAATAAAACGGAGGCCAGAGCTTACGGGGAGGGCCGTGTCGCGAAGAACGAGGTGCAGATGTGGGCGGCATCGTAGTCGGAGGCGAGCTCAAGCAGGCCATGTGCTGTGGGCATAAGGGCGGAAGAGTAGTTAGGGCAGTAGTTGTCGTACGCGGCAGGCACTTCGACGGGCGCGGTGGTGGTGCTCCATGGGCCTCCGGCGTGCGGTGACGCGTTGGTGAAGATGAGTTTGCCGTTCTCCGGGGAGACAGTGCCGTCGTTGGCGTAGAGCACCTGTCCGATGAGGAGGATCTGACGGGTGGCGGGATCATAGGTGTTGAGGGGAGCGTGGGCCAGGTATTGGCCGGCGATGGTGACGGCGCGCGTGCCGAAGTTGTGCGGATCGCCGAAGTCGACGCCGTCGGCGGAGGGTGCGGGTGTAGACCTGGCAGTGGGCGGTGGGACCGCAGACCTCGTACGACATGAAGTAGGCGCCGTCGGGGAGGAGGGAGACGATGGCCATGCCGGGGCGATCCTCGTCTCGGCTGCCATGGGCATCTGGACCTTTGGCGGCACCTGGGCTGCCGGCGTCGCCTGGGCTGCCGGAGGCCTGAGAGGCGCGGGTCACGGTGTCTCTTTTGGAGCTCCAGGTCCGGAGGTTGGTGGTGCGCATCTGGACGAGCTTCTGGCTGCAGCAGGGGTCGGTCTCATCGGAGACGAACATGACGAGGGAGCCGTCTTTCGCGGTGGAAAAGGCGGGCTCCCAGAGGCCGTGGTGTTCGTCGCCGGCCTTCATGGGGGTGGAAAGATAGCGCCAATGCGCGCCCTCGTCGGAGCTGGTGAAGATCTCGATGGCGGGAGTGCCACCCGAGAAGAAGGATGCGGAGTAGAGGAGGGTTCCGGCCTTGAAGCGGCCGAGCTTTTGGGGGAGCTCGTAGAGGGTGGAGCAGCAGCGTTCTTTGTCGCGGGCGTCCTTGGCGGGGGTGGGGTTGCCGGGTTCGAGGCTGACTGTGGGGACGGTGGCGAGGAAGGTGAAGGTGCGACCCTCGTCCAGGCTGCGGAAGAGCCTGTTGCCGGTTTTGGCGAGGATGGAGTGGATGAGGGCGGGCGGGGCGTGCTGAAGGCGAATGAGGCGGGGATAGAGAGTGCTCGAAGGGAGGTGGGTGCCAGTGGCGGCGGGGAGGCCGGGTGCGAAGAAACCAGGGGCGAGGAGAAGAAGGAGTGCGGTGGGTGGTCGGTTTCGGGAAGATCGAGTCATGGGGCGTTTTCTCACGGTCGATAGTAGCGACTCCAGGCCGGGCATGTGCAAGGATGGATCGACAACTTCCGACGGACGAGATTTTGGAGGAGAGGTTTCGATGGCGGCTGGACAGAAGGCAGGCGGCGGTGTGGGCGGGTTCCTGCTTGGGTTTGTGTTTGCGTTTGTGGTCCTGTTTGCGGGCGGGTACGTGTATCTGCGGTATGGGCATCCGCCGGTCGCCACGGCTGATCCTTCGTTTCCCGACGAGGCGCAGATTGTGCACATACCGCTGAATGCGCGGATTGCGCGGGAGGTAAAGACGGCTCCGTTTGGGGCCACCGAAGAGGGTCTCCAGGCGGGCGCGCATATCTACAAAAGCGAGTGCGCGGCGTGCCACGGGACGCCGGGGCAGGATGTGGCTTACGCGAAGTGGATGTTTCCAGTTGCTCCGCAGCTGTGGAAGAAGCACGGGAAGAGCGGGGTGGTGGGCGTGAGCGATGACGAGGCGGGCGAGACGTACTGGAAGGTGGACAACGGGATTCGGCTGACGGGGATGCCGGCGTACCAGCATATTTTGTCGGAGGAGCAGATGTGGCAGGTGTCGCTGCTGCTGAAGAATGCGGATAAGCCGATGTCGGGGGCGGTGATGGGGATTTTGGTGGCACAGTCGAATCCGCTGCCGACGCCGGTGGAGAAGTAAGGACCCTGCCCCTAGGCGAACTGTTCGAGGAAGCGCATGTCGCCGGAGTAGAAGTGGCCGATGTCGGAGACGCCGTGGAGGATCATGGCGATGCGTTCGACGCCCATGCCAAAGGCGAAGCCCCGCACTGCGTCTGGGCCGCGGGCGGGGTTGTAGGCGTCTATGTCGCCTTCGATGTCTTTGTCCGAGGAGTCCGTCCTGAACTCGGACCGCTTTCTTGCGCGTTCGGCGGTGACGGCGGCGAAGACGGCGGGGTCGACCATGCCGCAGCCGAGGAGCTCGATCCAGCCGGAGTGCTTGCATTTACGGCAGCCGATGCCGCCGCAGAAGATGCAAGAGATCTGGACGTCGGCGGAGGGCTCAGTGAAGGGGAAGAAGGAGGGGAAGAAGCGGGTTTTGACGTCGGCGCCGAAGAGGGCCTTCATGGCGTGGTCGAGGGTGCCTTTGAGGTCGGAGAAGGTGATGTTGGTGTCGACGGCGAGACCTTCGACCTGGTGAAAGATGGGCGAGTGGGTGGCGTCGGCGGCGTCGTTGCGGTGGACCTTGCCGGGGATGACGATGCGGATGGGCGGCGCCTGGGCGACCATGGTGCGGATCTGGACGGGGGAGGTGTGGGT
>JAABVA010006671.1_pt1 | contig 10182 bp, 10 predicted proteins | sample 5560331 | NCBI WGS metagenome assembly JAABVA01 (sample SAMN12812661, study PRJNA571458) | rock metagenome | isolation source: Antarctica rocks | place: Antarctica: Victoria Land, Mt New Zealand sud | collected 2016-01-07 | reverse complement strand
CACGCCACGCCACGCCACGCCACGCCAGGGCCGGGAGGTATCGGTGGCCATCCCAGCGATCCGCCACGACCACAGCGTTCCCCTCGGTCACCGCGCTGCCTTCGACGGGCGGAGCTCGAGGTTCACGAGGTCGGTCGCCCTGCTCGCCGCCGCGTTCACCGCGAGTCTGGAGTCGGTCTTCGGGGCGATGTCGAGGCAGCCCAGCCCGCTGACCCGCGGGCGGTGGGGACGGTGGCTGGTCTCTCAGATCGCGATGTGGGGATTCCTGATCTACCCGATCAGCGACCTGACCCGCCGCGGCTTGTCCGCGCCGGCGGCGGTCGGGGCGGGTGTCGCGGTGGCGGTGTTCGCGCTGGCCTGGCTGGCCACCATGTGGCTCGCCCTGGCCACCACCACACCGTTCCGGTTGATCGCGCCATGGCTGGGCACCGCGACCGTCGTCGGGGTGCCGCTGGCGTTCGGGATCGGCACGCTGGGGTTCGTCGGGGTGTTCATCTATCTCAGCATCGCCGCCGCGGTCTCCCTGCCCATGCCCGCGACGCTGCCCGCGATCGGCACCGCGACCGGCGCTGCGGCGCTGCTGCTTGCTGCCATGGCGAGCCCGGTCAGCGCCGACACCGTGCTCGGTCAGCTGTCGCTGGTGTTCTGGCTGGGGATCATGATGTGGTTCTACCGCCGGATGAGCCTGAAGAACCTGCAGCTGCGCCGAGCCCGGGAAGAGCTCGCCCGGCTGGCCGTGACCGAGGAACGGCTGCGCTTCGCCCGGGATCTGCACGATCTGCTCGGTCACAGCCTCTCGACCATCTCGCTGAAAGCCCAGCTGGCCCGCCGTCTGGCCGCCGCCGACCCCCTCGTCGCCGCCGAGATCGCCGACATCGAAACCATCACCCGCCACGCCCTGATCGAGGTCCGTGAAGCCGTCACCGGTTACCGCACCACGACCCTGGCCGACGAACTCGACACCGCCCACACCACTCTGGGCGCCGCCGGGATCAAGACCCCGGTGCAGCTGACCGGGACCCCGCTGCCCGCCCGGGCCGACGCGCTGCTGGCCTGGGTGTTGCGCGAAGCGGTCACCAACACGCTGCGCCACAGCCACGCCCGCACCTGCACGGTCAGTCTCAGCGGCCACCACGGCGTCGCGGTACTGACGGTCGCCGATGACGGTGTCGGCGCGGGCGAGGACCCCGTACACGGCAACGGGCTGACCGGGCTCGGTGAACGGCTCACCGCCGCCGGTGGGTTCCTCGACACCGGTCCCGGCCCCGACGGCGGGTTCACACTCACCGCACGAGTCCCCCTCGCTGAGACTGACAGCGCGATCGAGCCCGATGAACATCCGACCATGGTGGCTTCCGTCCCCACGTCCATGCCCACCTCCCGCTCGTGATCCGCGTCCTGCTCGCCGAGGACCAGGGCATGCTCCGCGGCGCGCTGGCCCGGCTGCTGGAGCTCGAACCCGACCTGCAGGTCGTCGCCCAGGTCGGAACCGGGGAGCTGGTCGTAGCCACCGCGATCGACACCAACCCGGACATCGCCCTGCTCGACATCCAAATGCCCGACCTCGACGGGATCGCCGCGGCGGCCGCGCTGCGCTGCACCGTGCCGGCCTGCCGGGTGCTGATCCTGACCACGTTCGGGCAACCCGGCTACCTGCGCCGGGCCATGCAAGCCGGCGCCGCCGGATTCCTGGTCAAAGACGGCCCCGTCGAAGACCTCGCCGCCGCCATCCGCACGGTCCTCGCCGGTGAGCACGTCATCGACCCCGCCCTCGCCGCCGCCGCCCTGTCCGCGGCACCGAACCCGCTCTCACCCCGGGAACGCGACGTCCTAGCCGCTGCGGTCGACGGCGCCACCGTCGCCGACATCGCCGCGCTGCTGCGTCTGGGCGAAGGCACCGTCCGCAACTACCTCTCGGCCGCCATCGGCAAAACCGGGACCCGCAACCGCACCGAAGCCGCCCACACCGCCACCACCCACGGCTGGCTCTAGCCCACCCGGCATGAGAAGAGGTCGGCAACCACACGCCTCCGACACACCCCGGCGCGGCAGATGACGAATGACGAATGTCATCGCGGATCGGGTAGACAGCGACACTAACCGTCATATGCGTCGGACTTCTAGCGTTCCCGCCGTGACACAGAACCCAGCACCCGAGGAGTCCCCCACCACAGGACGCACGGAGCAGCCCGCGCCTGGGAGTCGAGGGGCCCGGCAGCCGAGCACGGGAGCGGACTCGGCGGGCCACCACTACCCGAGGGGGTCCGGCGCCGGCTCGGTGTGGGAGTGGGTGCGGCCCGGACTGATAGCCGGGGCGACGTTTCTCGTGTTCGAGATGGTGGTCGGGTCGTTCGCCACGACGACGTGGGCGTTCCCGGAAGGCATCGCGCACACGATCGGGATCGGGGTGCCGGGCTATGAGTGGCAGCCCTGGTCGCTGCTGGCCGGGGTGATCGTGCATCTGACGGTGTCGGTCGGTTTGGGCGTGTTGTTCATCGTGATCGCCCGGCGGCTGCGGCTGACCGACAGCAAGCTCGTGGTGGGAGCGATCGTGTTCAGCGGGGTGGAGACCGCGTTCACCATCTGGGCGGTCTTGCACACCCTGGTGCCGTCGCAGCTGCCGTTCCTGCTGGGCTCGACACCGTTCTGGGCCTCATTCGTCGGCCACAGCGGCTTCGGACTGATCCTGGGGCTGCTGCTGCTGGCGAGCCCGTTCAACGCAGCCGCGGACCGGGATTAAGCGCTCCCACCCAACGCACCCGCCGTGCCGACCACTCCGTGTGTCGACGGACACGAACCAACCCCGGACGCGGCGTGACGGCACGGGCGGACTGTCCGCCGGACCGATAGCGATCGAGGAGGCCGCACGACATGGCCGAGACAGCCCGGACAGTCAAGACACCCGAGATGGCGCAACGAACTCGCCCACGACCGGCCCGGACGCGAGCGCTGCGGATCCTCGTGGTCATCACGCTCGTCTTGCTGACCGTGCAGGGCTGGCTCGGTGACGAGGTCAACCTCTTCGGGGCCCCGCCGGACGGGACCCCGCCACCAGCGGCTTCGCTGAGCGGGTTCCTGCGCGCGGTGGCGAGCCTGCACCCGGCCTTGTTCCTGCTGTGGCACACCGTCGAAGGCGTCGTGCTCGTGGTTCTCGCCGTCGCGGTGAGCGTGGGCGCGTTCCTGTGGTCCGACTCGACAGGGGTGCGGGCGTGGTCGGTTCTGGGTCTGCTCACCATGGTGTCCGCAGCGGTCGGCGGCTACCTGTTTGTCATGTCTGGTTTCACCGATGGCGGGGCCTCCGCGCAGATGGGGGGAAGCTTCATCGGCGCGTACGCCGCCTACTTCCTCACGTTGTACTACACGAGGTCCGACCGGCACACGGCGCCAGGTGGATGACCGGAAGGATGTGTCCGGCACCGGACAAGCTCCGAGTGGGACAGTGACAGTCCTGCCCGGTATCGGCCAGAGGCCCGGTTTTGCTGCGTACCGGTGGTTGCTTCCTCGAGGCTTCAACGGCCCGTTGAAGTCCCCGGCGTAGCTTGCTCGAGGTGAGCGCTTGAGCGTGCACATGGATCACGTGCACAACGACGTCGTTGATGGCCGAGAGTCCGGGTTTCTGTAGCGGGTGGTTGGCTGTGCCAGGCAAGTTAGCCCCGGGAGAGACGAAGGTAAGTGGCCCCACCCGGGGAGCCGATGGGGTTCGCGATGTCTAACGTCCTGTTGACGGGGTCGTGGGCAGACGTTGCCGTCTCCGAAGCGGGCGGCCGGTGTTCGACAGGGCCCGGTGGAGAGCGGACGCGTTCGACGCTGCGCGCCCGCGCGCTGGACTGGCACCCCACCCGCAACGGCTGGACCGACCTCGCCGACCCCGACACCCGGGTCGACGTGCTCGGGCTGCCGACGCCGGCGCCCCCGCCGGTCCCCGTCCCGGTGGCCGCGGCCGCCGGCGACGGCCGCGCCCCGCACCTCGTGGCCGCCCTCGGTGACCGCGTGGCCACGCTGGCGACCGCCCCCGGCAGCGTCTGGTCAGGAGGTCAGCCGGCCCAGCGTTCCCACGCTGCCTGCCGGCTCATCCCGGGCGGCGCCCCGGGCCGGCCCGCCGCGCTACCACCCGGGCGCGGGACCTGTGCCCCGGAGACCGCGCGGATGCGACTGGGCTACGACCGGGCCCGCACCCTGATCAAGGCGCACACCGGGCTCGAGCTGCACCAGCTGCGCCACTCCGCGGCCACTCACCTCGGCGACGCCGGCGTCGACGTCACCGTGTCATGGCCAAGACCCACCACCGCTCCATCCGCACCGCCGCCCGCTACACCCGCCTTGGCCTCGCCGCGGTCACCGCAGCCACCGAACACCTCGAACCACCCCGACGCCGCAGCTGACCAGCACGCCGGGGCCCGGCCGGTCGCGGCCCGTTTCTGCCAGTGTCGGCCCTTCCGTTGCAGCGACCCGCTCCGAGCGTGAGTTGACGCCAACGGATATTGCGGCTAACGTTAGCGGCTGCCGACATTCAAGTATGACCGGGAGGAGAGAGCCATGGGTGCACCGGTTGCGTTCTTCGAGGTGACGAGCCCCGACGCCGAGCGGGCGCAGAAGTTCTACCGCGAGATGTTCGACTGGCAGGTCGCGGCTGACCCGGCGATGGGCGGCTACGCCCTGGTGGACACCGGCGCCGGTGAGGGCGCCGTGGGCGGGGGCATCGGTGCGTCCGAGACGACCGGGGAGCAGGGCGTGAAGATCTATGTGCGGGTGGGGGACCTCGACGGGTTCCTGGACCGTGCCGAACGACTCGGCGGCACCCGGCTGGTGTCCCCGACCGACCTGCCCGGCGACTACGGTCGGTTCGCGGTCTTCGCCGACCCGGACGGCAATCCGGTGGGCCTGTGGGCCTGAACCCGGCCCGGGAGCACGTCGTGGGCCACGAGCCCTCGACCAGCCCGGTCGGCGAGCCGGCGACCGACGCGGCGCTGCGGGCGCTGGCCGAGCCGCGGCGGCGGGCGATCCTGCGCCTGGTCGCCCACGACGAGTTGCCCGCCGGCGAGATCGCCGCGGCGTTCGAGGTGACCCGCACTGCGATCAGCCAGCACCTGAGTGTCCTCAAGAACGCCGGGCTGCTGCACGAGCGCCGCGAGGGCACCCGCCGGCTCTACACGGTCCGACCCGAGGGCCTGGCCGGGCTGCGCGAGTTCCTCGACGAGATGTGGGCCTCCTCGCTGGACGTAGCCCGCCGGCTCGTCGAAGCCGACCGAGGAGTCACCGACGATGACCAGACCCCCGCCACCGGATGAACCCCCAGCCGGGCCCGCCCTGCGCGCCGACGTTCCGCGGCGCGCCGACCGCCACGACCCGCGGCGGGCGGCGCGTCCGCGCACCCGACCGACGAGCAACGCTTGTACCTGACCCAGCTGTGGAGCCTCGCCCTGCGCCGGTTCCGCAACCATGTCCACACAACCAGCACTGCCGTCGACGCCGGGGAGGACACCGATGACCGCCAACCCTGACCCGGACATCGCGCAGGTCAGCCGGCTGCGCCGCCCCCCGGTGCGGCAGTCCACGCTGGTCCGCAGCGACACCGCCCACACCTTCGCGGTGTTCACCTCCACCATCGGGGTGTGGTGGCCGGTCCAGCCGTTCTCCGCCGGCGGCGAGCGGGTCCGCGACGTCACCGTCGAACCCCACCAGGACGGGCGGGTCTACGAAACCTGGGCCGATGGCACCGTCGTCGACTGGGGCCGGCTGCTGGCCTGGGAGCCGCCGCACCGGCTCGTCATGACCTGGACCTCCACCCCAGTTGAGACCGAGGTCGAGCTCACCTTCACCGCGCTCGGCCCGGCGCTGACCCGGGTATCCGTGGAGCACCGCGGCTGGGAAGCCCTCAGCGAGGCCCAGCTCGCCGAGGACTGCGCCATGCCCGGCGGCTACACCTCCGGCGGCTACACCGCCGGCTGGGCCCGCATCCTGGCCTGCCTGGCCGCCGCCGCCGAGACCGGCGTGCCCCCCACCACCGAGTGACGCCCGTCCACCCAGTCCGACCCGGAGGCAACGGTGACCGAGAAGAACTACTTCGCCTATAAGCTCGTCCCTCCCCGCCCTACCTTCGCCATGGATCAGACCGACACTGAAGCTGCGGTCATGGCCGACCACGTCGCCTACTGGACGAACCTGCGCGACCAGGGCGCGGCCGTCGCCTTCGGTCCCGTCCTGGACCCGGCCGGAGCCTGGGGGCTGGCCGTGGTCGAGGCCGACACCGAGGACGAAGTCCACCAGATCCGCGTCAACGACCCAGCCGTGCGGACCGAGACGGCCACCGTCGAGGTCTACCCCATGCCCGGCGCCATCGTCCGGACCCGGACCTGACCGACCAGTCCACGGCGGTGTGGACCGGCGCCGATGATCGCCCCGGCTTACCGGCGATTTGGCTCCGGCCATGACAACCCGGCCATGACGCCGTTTGCGGCTCACGACACGCTTCTTTCTGTCACCGCAACACGGGCCGCTCCGGCTCGTCCATTGCCTCGCGGAATCGGGGCGGATGGTCAGGGGTCATCGGGCCGATCCTCGCCGTCGCGCTTCCCCGCCGCCGGCGTCGGGGCTTGGCAGGGGTAGAGCTGGAAGCCGTCGTAGCAGCGATGGGGCTCCCAGTCACCCGGTCGCCCCAGCGCGGGCTGGCAGTCCTGGCGGCCGTCCGGTCCGCCTGACCATCGAGCGGCATAGCACCTACCTCCGAGGCTCGCGGTCCGCCGAGTCGTCGTCCGCCTCAGACGGACGGGAGGAGCGATGCTGGAGCGCCGCCCGAACGGTGCAAATAAGACGAATCGTAGTCCGGAGAACGAACACATGCGCCGAGATCGCCAGCAACGGCAGCCCCGACACCCCCGCATGAAGCCCCGCCCGGACCCACACCTCGAGCCCGGCCGGCCCCACCCCGCCGGCGGCCCCGACACGGTTGGTGACGGCCGGGGACTGCCCGGCCGGGCGTGGATCGGGGTCCTCGTCGGCGAGGGGGTCAACGGGGTGGTCGGGATTGGGGTCAGCGGGGTGCTCGGGTCCTTCCGGGGCGGGCTCGGGGGGCGCGGGTCTGGGCGTGTGGGCGGGCCCCAGCGCAGGTCCTCCTCACCGTCGGCCCACCCGGCTGCCGTGGCGGGCAGGCGCGTGCCGGTTCGGGCGGCGGCGGAGCTCACCACAGCCTCCACCGCTCGGCCAGGCCCGCCGCGGCGCGTTGCAGTTTCGCCGGCAGCGGGTCGGGTCCGATCCCGCCCACGGCGATCCCGGAGTCGCGGGGCAGGAACGTGACCGGCTCGAGACGGGCGAGCTCGCGGCTGCCGACCCCGCGGACTCCGCGGGGCCAGCGGGCGGCGCCGGAAACCACCAGGGCGGCCGGCTCGCTGATCCGCTGCGCGCTCGTCCACGAGCGCAGCCGGGTCAGGACCTGATCGGCGCGGGCCACCGACGGGCGGGTCGGGGCGCACACCAGCACCGGGCGCGGACGCTGCCCGAGCGGGGTCTGCGGGGTGATCTCCATCCAGGCCCCCGGTCCCCGCAGCGGGTACGCCGCCAGCGCCCACGAATCCCACCCGAGATCGACGATGGTCACGTCGGGGGCCCGGTTGTCGGGCAGCCAGCAGTGCGGCGGCGGGACCATCCCGGCGGTGAACACCCCCGACGCGGGCACCGAGAGCCGCAGCACGTACCCGCGGTGGCTGGTGCGCCGGCTCGCGCGGATCGCGACGTCGTCGATCTCGTTGATGACCGGGCCCTGGTCGCTGGCCGCGGCCAGCCCGGAGCGGACCGGGTCCGCGGTGTCGATCAGCATCACCTCCACCCCCGCGGCGGCCAGCACGTCGAACAACGCCGCCGCGAACACCGACGCGCCCACCCCGGACGTCGCCCCCAGCACCGGCACCAGCTGCCCGGCCCGAGCTAGCCAGCGCGGTGACTGACCGCGCTCCAGCGCGGCCGGCGCCGCCCGGGCAATCTGCGCTGAGCGTGCCGCGCTGGCCGCGGCGGCGTGTTCACCGGTCTGGGCCGCGCCCTGGGCGACCGGCGCGCGCGGGTCGGTCGCGGCCCGCACCCGGGCCAGCGCCCCGGCCGACACCGCCGCCTCGAGCTCGTCCCCGCTCACCCTCGGCGAGACCCCCCCCGCCACCGCCCGCAACCCCCGTTCCACCACCCGGCCCAGCGCACGATCTGGCCCCGCCTCGTCGTCGGCCTCATCGCCGTCGGCCTGGTCGTCGGCAGCCTGGTCGTCGGCCTGGTGGAACGCCTGGACCTGGCCGTAGCGGGCCATGTCGTCCGGGGGGTACTCGTCTCGGGGCTGCTCGTCTCGGGGCTGCTCGTCTCGGGGGTGCCCGTCTCGGGGGTGCCCGTCCGGCAGGTGCTGCTCGTATGAGGCAGTGTCGGGGTCGCGCCCGCCGCGCCGGGTGGGTTGGTGGCGACGCCCACGACGACCCCCACCACCACGACGGGCCCGCCGCCCGCGGCTCCAGGAGCCGTCATCCACTGGTGGGGTCTCCCAACCGCGGCCGTCGGTCTCGGCGTCCTGCTCGGTCCCCGCTCCGCCGTCGTTGTTGCTGAACGCTGTCGAGCCCTCGCCGTCGCCGGGCTCCCAGGACTGGCTGCGCTCACCAACCTCCTGGTCCCAGGGTCGGTCGTTGCCCCAGGACCAGGGCTGGTCGGACTGGCCCGGCAGGTCGGGGCCGCGGTCGCGCGGCCGCGTAGGGCCGGCGCGACCCGGCCGCTCCCCTGGATGCCTGCCGCGGGCCGTGTCGCCGTGGTCGGCGGGCTCGTCGGGTTCGGGAGTGACGGGCAGTGGTTGCGTCGCGTCGTGCGGACCCGCCCCCACGCGGCGCGTCGGCCCGTGGCCGGGCGGCGGTCCGGGGTTCGGGCCGGGAACGCGTCCGGGTGTCGGCATCGGCTCTCGCGGCGCGGGCACCGTCGGCTCCCGCGGCGCGGGCGGGGTGCCGGCGGCGGCCACCGCGGCCGCCAGCGGCCCCCACCGGTCATCGTGACCGGGTTCGGTCCCGGCCGCCGCGGCGGCCGGTGTCGCCTTCCCGGTCCGGGCCTGGCCCGGGTTCTCGCGATCCTCGGGCCCGCGCCCGCGGTGTCGCCCGCGACCATGCGGTCGCGGTCGGGGATGCTGGCGCGCGTGGTTCACGGCGTCGATCACGTCCGGGTACTTGTAGAGCCACCACCGCGGTACCCCCGCCTCCTCGGCCACCTCGACCGCGGTCACCGGCTCGCCGGTGGCCTGGTGCTTGTCGAGGACGGCCTGCACCCGCGCTCGGCGAGCATCCTCCGACGGGTCCAGGCTGTCGTCGTCGACCGTTGCGGCGTCGGAAGCCGCGGACCGACCCGCGGCGTCGTCATCGGGGGTGGTGGACGAGCCCCGCCGTGCGGACCCGGAATCCCGCGACGGTGACGGCCCGGTCACCGCAGCCTCCAGCACAACGACGCGGCATCGGTCGCAGCTGTGGATGGGCTGGTGATCGGGCGTGGGGCCCTGGACACGAACTTCCTCCGCGTTCCCCGCGTGCCCTTCCGCGCCGGGTAAGGGCCACGCTGGCAACCAGCAGGTGACCCACACCCCGGATCGGGCGCGCGCTCGGGGCCGGCGCCCGTAGGCGTGGGAGACCGCAACAGTCGCCGCGTGCACCCACCACAGGCCGCCAGCAATGGCCGACAGAAACCGGACGCGGCCGCAGCACGGCCACGTGTGCCATCCCGGAGGGCACATGCGGCTAGGCCTGCATGTACCGGGGTCACAACCTCCCCGCGTAGCTCTGTCGTCCGCCACGACCGGTCGCGTCCCGTGCCCGGGGTCGAGAGCGACGCAGGGTTCCCTGGTGTCTCGCGACCCGAAGCACCCCAAACATTAGAACGCGCCCGCCATTGGGTCAACCGGAACAGAGGCGATAACCACCCCCCACCACCCCACGCCCCGAACGTCGGGGCCCGGCCGGTGTCGGTGGACCGTTATCCTGGTTGAACGTCGACGATCCTGCGACCGTTCAGATCAGACGCCCCCCTCTTTTTGTGGCGCGCTTCCCGGCGACCGCGGCCATGACCCTCGCGAGGTCGTCTTCGGGCGGCCGCCGGAGTGTCGGCGTCACGGGCCGACACGTGTCGATGCAGGTCAAAGCCCCGCGACAGGGTCGGTGACCGTGCAACAGACAGTGTCGCCCA
>JAABVA010006670.1_pt1 | contig 10183 bp, 8 predicted proteins | sample 5560331 | NCBI WGS metagenome assembly JAABVA01 (sample SAMN12812661, study PRJNA571458) | rock metagenome | isolation source: Antarctica rocks | place: Antarctica: Victoria Land, Mt New Zealand sud | collected 2016-01-07 | reverse complement strand
CGTGGCGGACGGGCACAGGCCGCAGGCGTGCGTTCAGGCTCGCATAACCCGGATTTCGAGTGCAGGGCACCGGGAGCGCCCCCCCTAGCACGGTCAGGGGCAGCGTACCTCTGCCGGCCGCATGTGTCAAGCACGGCACCGGTGGTCAGGCAGCGAGGGCGTGGCGTATCCGGGCGCGGGGGGTGCGCTCCTGGGGGTCCTGTGCCCCTCTGGCACTAGTGCGGCTCCTGGGGCGTCTGAGCGCGCGGGGGGAGTTGCGGGCCGCGGCGCGGGGCTAGTCGGGCGGGGTGCGCACGGGCGGCTGCGGGCGATGCAGGACGAGCTGGGTCGTGGGCTGGAAGCCGTGGGGTCGGTAGAAGGGGGCGAGTGCTGGATCGCAGAAGAGGCTAACAGTCTCGACAGGGGCAAGCTCGTCGAGGAGGCGCGTGAGCAGGCGTGTGCCGAGGCCGTGGTGGCGGTAGGCAGGGTGAACGGCGACATCCTCGACGTAGGCGCGGAGCGGGCCGTCGGTGACGGCGCGGGCGAGGCCGATGAGGGTGGGGCCATCCCAGGCGGCAACGGCGGGGCCAGCGGTGAGGGCCTGAGCGATGTCGCCCAGGGAGCGGTGGGGCCACCAACCGAGGAGATCGTACAGGTGGCGCACGGCGCTAGGGGGGATGGGGTGGATGTGGTAGGTGAGAACGTCGAGCGTGTCCATGCCTCCATGCTACCAACAATGGGGGCGCCCCGGGAGGCGCGGGCGCGGGGGTGGGGGCGGCTCCACGCTATTTCACACTCGGCGTGGCCCTGAGCGGCCGCAGGGGGTGGCCCTCGACACCGCCGGCGGCCGTGGGGGGCGGCTGTCTCGTGGATGAGGGGCCAGCTGATGCCGACGGGGGAGGGGCGTAGAGGGGACACCTGATGCCGGCGTGAGGGGACACCCGTTGCCGACAGTCAAGACGCACGATCAAGACTCAGCTCGCGCCCTAGCATCTCTCTCTCATCAGACAGGGGAGCTGCGGGCCTCGCCGTGGTGGGTGTAGGTTTCCACGCGACATGCGCCGATGCGAGGCGTGCGAGGAGTGCTATTCCGCGCGAGGTGCGCCCTTGTTCCGCGCGAGGTGCGCCGATCCTGCAGAAAGTTCCACCAATCCTGCACCAATCCGCGCGTCGTGCCGCAACGGGCGACACGTGCTGAGGCGGTTTTGTGGGATTGGCGCAGGATCGGCGGAACAAGGGCGCAGGTTGAGTGGAACAGGGCGCATCTCGCGTGGAAACCTACAATCCGCCTCATCGAGAGTGCCGGAAACCCAACATGAGTGAAATCTTACACTCCCCATGTGTTTGCAAACCATTCCAGCTACGTTTCCACTATGATAGTATCGTAAGTATCGCGCCTTGGATAATTATCGTCTCGGGGGTTGGTGATGAAACTTGCCTGCGCCGACTTCACCTGGCCTTTACTCGCCCACGATCGCGTCCGCGCCCACATCCGCACTGGCAGGGCTGCAACCGCGCCGAGAACATCTGCGAGACCATCCTGTTCCGCGATTTCGCCCGCGCGGTCATAGCCATGGCCGGGCAAGCATAGGGGAAGGGCCCGCGAAAAGTCGTTAGCGTGCCCGCGTCCTGGTATGTCTTGGGCTCGCGGGCGATCCCAGGCAATTCACGAACCGTAAGGCTTGAGGGGGGATGAGCGATGTCCGCCGAGTTCCAGGGACAGGTTGTAGTCGTGACCGGCGCGGCGCGCGGGATCGGGGACGCCATCGGCCGCTCCTTCCTGGAGCGGGCCGCGACGGTCGTTAGCCTGGACATGCAGGACCCGGCTGAGCCGCGCGCGGGCGTGCGGTATCTGCGCGCCGACGTCTCCGACCCGGCGAGCGTCCACGCGGCTTTCGAAGACATCGCGGACCGCGAGGGGCGCGTCGACGTGCTCGTCAACAACGCCGGTATCCAGCGCGTCGGCCTGATCGGCGAATTGCCGCACGACATGTGGGCCGCCGTGATCGACACGAACATCACCGGCGCCTTCCTGTGCGACTCGGAGGCCGCGCCGATGATGCGCCGGCAGGGCAGTGGCGCCATCGTCCATATCGCCTCGGGGGCCGCCTTCAACGGCCTGCCTGGCCGCGCCGCCTACAGCGTGGCTAAGGCGGGCCTGCTCGCGCTCACGCGGGTGCTGGCGGTGGAGCTGGCCCCGGCGGGGGTGCGCGTCAACGCGGTGGCGCCGGGCTTCACGCGCACCGGCCTGGTGAACCAGGCGCTGGGCGACGGCTCGCTGCAAGAAGAGTGGATGGTCGAGCGCGTGCCCATGGGGCGGCTGGCCGAGCCGGACGAGATCGCGCGCGTGGTCCGTTTCCTGGCCGGCTCCGACGCCTCCTTCGTGACCGGGCAGGTGATCGTCGCCGACGGCGGCTGGACCATCCAGGGCATCGGCGCCGCCCCCGGCTGGCTCCGGCCCGCCTCGACGTAAAGGAGGGCGCGCACACCGACCCGAATATGGCTACGGCGTCCGTTGCGCGGCGCGCTCGATGGTATGGCGATCGGGCGGGTGGCGCTCGATCTCCGCCCGCGGGCGATCAGTCACTGCACGCGCACGGTCGTGTGTGTGTCCGCCGAGGTATAGGCGGCCTCGACGAGGGCGAGCGTCCGCAGGTTGTCGGCGCCGGAGGTCTCCGGTTCCCGGCCGGCGCGCAGGCAGTCGACCCAATGGCGCTGGATGGCGACGACGCTCTCCTGCACGGCCTCCCATGGCGGCGTCGACCAGTCGTAGCGGGGCGCGGACACGGTGTTGTCCTCGACCGTCCCGTCCTTTCGCGCGGCCTGCACGCGGTAGTGCGGCCCTGCATCGACCGTTCCCTCCACGCCCTCGACGCGCACCAGAAGTTGCGGGAAAAGCTCCTCGGCTGCATAACTGGAATAGGAGAAATCGACCACGCAGGTGGCGCCGTCATACTCTAGCAACACGGTCGCCACGTCCTCACCTTTGATATCGGGGCGGACGCGCAGGGTCTGGCACGTCAGGGCGCGCGGCTCGCCGAAATAGAAGCGGGCCAGGTCGAGCATATGCACGCCGACGTCGGCGAGGATCAGGCGCGGCTCCTCGGCGAGGTAGGGCTGCGTGGTGAACACGTCGTGGGCCGTGCGCCAGGAGAGCCGGCCGAAGAACGGCCGCCCCACCGTCCCGGTATCGAGATAGCGCCGCACCGCGCGCGCCGTGGGCTGCCAGCGGAAATTCTCGTGGACCATGAACGGCACGCCCGCCGCCCCGCATGCCGCGACCATCGCGCGCGCGTCGTCCATCTCGATGGCCATGGGCTTCTGGCAGATCACGGGGAGGCCGCGCCGGGCGGCGCCCTCAACCAGGGCGCGATGGCTCGGCGGCGTGGTGACGATGTCGACGAAGTCGAGCTCCGCGCGGGCGAACATCTCCTCCGCGTCGGTGTACCATGCGTCCACCGCGTACCGCTCCGCGGCGTCCCGGGCACGCCCGGCGTCCCGATCGCAGACGGCCACCATCTCGACATCGGGGATAGTCCGCCAGGCGTGTAGGTGGTTGTACGCGAAGAACCCACAGCCGACGAGGCCAGCTCGCAGCCGGCCCGTGTGTACACGCATAGCTCCGCTCCTTCTCCCGCTGTATCTGTATCGCGGCGCGCCTGTCCAGTAGCCCACAAGCCTGCCGTGAGGGCTATTATCGCGGCCTGTGGGAGGCATTGTCAAGCGCATTGAACTGCGCGACGCACACCCCCTCTTTACAGAGCCCCAAGAAGTAGTGTATCATGGGTAAAAGCGGTTTCGAAAGCGTTTTCAGGCAGTAGTATACAGGGTAGTATACAGGATGGTCGTGATGGTGACGCGGTTGAGGGACGTGGCCGAGCGCGCCGGTGTGTCGCTGGCGACGACGTCACGTGTGTTGAGCGGCGACGCTCCTGTCAGCGAGGAGCTCAGGCGGCGCGTCCTGGCCTCGGCCCAAGAGCTCGACTATACGCCGAATAGGATCGCGCGCAGCATGTCCACGCAGCGCACCCTCTCCATCGGACTGGTCGTGGCCGACATCACGAGCCCGTCGATCCCCTGGATGGTGCGGGGCGTCGAGGACACCGCGCACCGGAACGGGTATAGCGTGGCCCTGTGCAACACGGACGAGGACCCTACCAAGGAGCGCCTGTACCTCTCCGTCCTACGCGAGAGCCGCGTCGACGGCGTCCTGTTGGTCGCCTCGGGCGGCGACACGGGGCACGTGGAGCGCACTGTCGAGGCTGGTACGAACCTTGTCCTGCTCGACCGCCCCACCCCCGACCTTCCGCTCCCTTGCGTGCAGGCCGACAACCTCCGCGGCATCTACCAGGCGACCGAGTACCTGCTCGGCCTGGGCCACCGTCGCATCGCCATGATGGTCGGCGACCTTGCCATCAGCACCGCGGCGCAACGTCTGGCGGGCTTCGAGGCGGCGTTCGCGGCGGTGCGCGTGCCCCTCGACCCGGCGCTCGTCGTCCCCGCCGGGCTGACCGAGCGCGCCGCCCACGAGGCCGCGCTGCGCCTCTACACCGGCGCCGACCGGCCGACGGCCATCATCACCTGGTGCGACGTGACGACGAATGGGCTGCTGGCGGCGCTACGGGAGTTGCGCGTCCGCATCCCCGAGGACATATCGGTCGTCGGATTCGACGACCAGCCCTACTTCGCCCTCCTCGAGCATCCGCTCACGGCCGTGTCCCAGCCGATCTACGATATGGGGCAGCGCGCCTGCGAGCTCCTGCTGCGGCTGATACACGGGGAAACGGATCTCCCCTCCGAGGAGAGTAATCTGAGGCTTCCGACAAAGCTCATTATTCGCGAGTCGTGCAGGGGCCAGTTCCCCGGGCAGGAGGTGCTGTAGCGTCACGTCGATGGCCGGCCGTGTAATTCGCCCTATTCGTGCGTATCAGCCGTGGGTTAGGAGCCGTTAAAGATTAACTTCCCGTTTTGGTCGCCGCGTTCAAGCGTCCGAGGCAGCACAGCGGCGGGAAGTTATTTCTTAACGAGTCCTTAGCGGCTAGACCGCGCGTATTCCATGGGGGCAGGTGGGTAGTGTTGTACGAAGGAGACTGACATGGACGAGAGCACATCTCAGCAGGTCGCTGGACAGGTGACCCGGCGCGATTTCATCGAGGATGGGCTGAAACTCGGGGCCGGCGCTGCCATAGGTGGGTCGCTTCTGGCCGTCGGCACGACGCAGCCGGCGCGCGCCGCCACGCGGCGGGCCAGCTCCACGGGCGCCGTCCGCTTCTGGGTGCAGCCCTACGGCGATCCCAAGGCATGGAATACCCTCCTCGAGCAGAACGTCGCGGCGTTCAAGAAGCAGACCGGCATCACCGTCCACTACGAGGTGATCCCCTGGGCATCGGCACTCCAGAAATGGGACCTCGCGATGGGGACGGGCGATGTCCCGGATGTCGGCGATATGTTCTACCTGCAGTCCCGTGTGTTACAGGGGCGCGGGAAATGGGGGCCGCTGGATCTCACGAGTCACGTGAAGTCTGGCGCATTTGGTGACTATCAGCGGTTTGTGCCGGTGGCGCGCCGCGAGGCCGCCTACAAGGGCGCCGTCTACGGTATCCCCTGGCGCATCGATATCCGCGCCTTCATCTACGACTCGAATCTCTGGCCGTCGGTTCCGGCAACGTACAACGACTTCGCACAGATGGCGAGCAGCGCCGTCACGTCCAAGAAGCTGATCGCGGCGGCGCAGACGATCGGGGTCCCCTACCAGCAACTGAAGGTGATCGCTGCGGCGTGGGGGCTCGAGTTCCTGACGCCCGACCTCAAGCACTCCACGCTGATGGACCCGCGCTGGGGGCAGGTATGCACATGGATACAGAACATGGTCAACAAGCGCGTCTTACTGCAGCAAGCGGCCACCAACCTGACGCTCCCCGCCTTCGACAATTTCCTCGAAGGCAGGGTGGCTGTACTCCTCGGCGGCAACCACCAAGTCGTGCCCACCGCCCAGGGCACGGCGCCGCGCATGGTCAGCAAGATCAGCTCCGGGCTCATGCCCACGGGACCGGCAGGCAAGCACTTTAGCATCGCCAGCACGGCCCAGTTCTCCATCTTCGAGAACACCAAGGCCAAGGCCGAAAGCCTGCAATGGGTGCGGTACCTGACGAGCCCCGCCGTCAACAAGCAATGGAGTATCGTGTCCGGCCAGGACCCCTCCGATACGGTGGTGCAGAATATGTTGGCCAATGCGTTCACGCGAGCGATCTATCTGCAAAGCCGGACGGCCTTCGGCATCGATCAGCCCACGCCGGCGTGGGCCGAGATATCGGCCTCGCCCACCGGACCGGCGACCAAGCTGGCCATCGACGTTTTCTCCGGCGCGAACGTCCACACGGCGCTTAGCCAGGCCCACACGGGCATCGAGGCGATTCTAGCCAAGTACAAATAGGAGCATCCCGTCTACGTTCCCCGGATGGCTCCGTCAAGGCACATCCGGATCTCGGGCATGCCCGAGATCCGGATCGTCCATCATGCACATGGCGTGTCGCACCGTGGCGTAGATGGCGCACTAAACCGAAGGGGGCATACGCATACCATGACAACAAAGGTGGAGCATGTCCGCGTGGCCTCCACGCGGCGCCGTCACCGGGTTCTGGGGCCCCAGGGACTGGGGCCGTACGCGCTAGTTCTCCCCGCGCTTGTGGCGCTCGGCGTGTTTACTTACATCCCGCTCATCAAGAGCATTGTGCTCAGCCTGACCGACTCCTCGCTCTTGCGGCCCGCTTCAGGCGGCTACGTTGGGCTGACCAACTACACCGCCGCCCTGACGTCGGCAGATTTCTGGCGGGTCTTCCTGCAGACGCTGCTCTGGACTGGGGCTTCGGTCATCGGCGCGGTTATCGTCGGTGTGGGCGCTGCCCTCCTACTCCACAGCGCGCGGCGCGGCCGCTCGATCTTCCGTGGGTTTCTGCTGCTGCCCTGGATCGCCCCCCCCGTCACCAGCGCGTACATGTGGACCTATCTGTATCGCGACTCCGGTCCGCTCCCCGCGATCGTACAGGGCCTGGGATTCACTCCGGTGCCGATCGACTTCCTGAACGACATCCAGATATCCTTCCTGGGCGCCTCCTTGCCCCTGTGGTCGGTCATCCAGGTCGGCATATGGGCGGGGTTTCCGTTCATCTTCTTGTTCGCGCTCGCCGCCCTGTCGTCCGTGTCCCAGGAGGTGCGGGATGCGGCGGCCATCGACGGCGCGTCCGGCTTGCGCATCTTCTGGCATATCACCTTGCCCCTGATCGCCCCCCTCGTCGAGACGAGCGCGATCCTCCTCGCGCTGTTTCGCCTGGGCGGCGTCGACTTGCCGTTCCTCCTGACACAGGGGGGACCGGGCAATGCCAGCAACGTCCTCGGGGTTCTCATCTACAATACGGCTTTCCAGAGCTTCCTCGAGGGGCAGGCGGCCGCCCTGGGTGTCATCCTGTTCGTCCTCACGCTGCCGTTGTCCGTGATGTATGTGCGCCGCTCGACGCGGCAGATCTTCGGATAGCGCATGAGACCAAGAATCGCGCGAACTGCGCGGGATGTCCTCCTCCTCGCCCTCCTTGTCTACGCGGGGCTGCCCTTCTACTGGATGGTGCTCACGGCGGTCCGACCAGCCAGTGAGCTCCAGCGTGTGCCGCCGTCGTGGATTCCTGGCAGCATCTCGCTCTCGAACTTTGTCGATGTCTGGTCGACCATCCCGCTCGCCCACTATGTCCTCAACACGCTGATCGTCGCGTCGCTCACCACACTCGTCGGGGTGACCATCGCCGCACTGGCGGCCTATGGGCTCGTCCGCTATCGCTTTCGTGGCAGTACCGCGATCCTGGTCATCGTGCTCTTCACGCTGACCATCCCAACCGTCGTCACGTTGGTCCCCTTCTATTCGCTGTTGTACCAATTCGGCCTCCTGAATACGCGCGTCGGCCTGGCGCTGAGCTATGTGGTCTGGGCCGTCCCGTTCACGACCCTCTTGCTGCGCAGTTACTTTCAGACCGCCTATTCGATCGAAGTCGAAGAGGCAGCCCTGATGGACGGCTGTTCGCGCATCTCCGTGCTCTGGCGCATCATGCTGCCGTTGAGTCTACCCGGCCTGCTTTCGGCCTCAGTATTCACCATCCTGTTGTCGTGGAACGAATTCATCTGGGCCAGCGTCATCATGACCGACGATAGCGTGCGGACTGCATCTATTGGTCTGCAACTATTCGTTTCTCAACTTGGCACGACATCCGAGCTCGGCCAATGGATGGCCGGGGCCGTAACCCTGACTATCCCCCTGGCCCTGCTGTACATCGCGGTGCAGCGGTACCTCACGGCGTCGTACGGAGGGATTATTGAAAAATGATGGGCGCTCCGGAGACGGTTGGGTTTGCACACATCCAACGCGTAATGCGGTAGAGGAGGATCATTCGGCATGAAGACGGGTAGTGACAGCGCGGTAGCCCGGAATGGGATAGCTGAGTTGACCTTTGTAGCCGAGGAGCGCCACACATGTCCACTCGATCGAATCGCGCTGCTGTGCAGTGTGACAGGCCCGAGCGGCGAGACGGTCAACATCCCGGCCTATTGGGCCGGTGGGGATGTCTGGCGAGTCCGGTTCACATCCGACGCGGTGGGACGCCACGCGTATCGTACCGCGTGCTCGGCGGCGCACGATGCCGGCCTGCACGACAGGACGGGTGTGATCGACGTGACCGAGTACGTGGGCTCGAACCCGCTCTTCAGGCACGGGCCGCTCTGCCTGAGCCATGACGGGCTGCATCTCATGCATGCCGATGGCATGCCGTTCTTCTGGCTCGGCGATACCTGGTGGCTGGCAGGCTCCGGAAGCTTCCGGTGGCCGGATGTCTTCCAGACCCTCACCGCCGATCGCGTCAAGAAGGGCTTCACCGTCGTGCAGCTTGTCGCGGGCCTGTTCCCAGAGGTCGAGCCCTTCCACCCGCGCGCGGCCAACGAAGGCGGATTCGCCTGGTCGGACGGCTATAGCGAGATCAACCCCGCCTTTTTCGATATGTTCGATCTCAAGCTTGCGTTGCTGGTGCAATCGGGCATCGTCCCCTGCCTGGTCGGCGCGTGGGGCCAGTATTTGGGGCTCGCCGGCATCGACGTCATCAAGCGGCATTGGCGCTACCTGGTGGCTCGCTACGGGGCATTCCCGGTGGTCTGGTGCATCGCGGGTGAAGCGTCGCTGTTCCCGACCGCGCACGAGTTCCTGACCGGGCGCAACGAGGGGGACATGGCCGCCATTATCGAGGAGCAACACCGTGCATGGGCGGAGGTGACACGGGAGGTGCGCGCCCTCGACCCGTATCATCGGCTCATCACGGTGCATCCGTGTCCTATCGCCACCTATCGCTCGAGCCAGGTGCTCCACGACCCGAGCCTGTACGACATCGATATGCTGCAAACCGGCCACACGGACAGGCACTGCTTCCACGCGACGCTCCTCTATGTCACTGCGGCCGTCCAAGAGCGGCAAAAGCCGGTGATCAACGGGGAAGTGTGCTACGAAGGCATCTTCGGGAACAACTGGCACGACACGCAGCGGTTCCTCTTCTGGACGCACCTGCTCAGCGGGACGGCAGGCCACACGTATGGGACGTTCGGGATATCAACCTTCAGCGCGCGCGATGACAGATACATTGGACAATCCCGCTGCTCGGACGAGCCGTGGGAGGACGCGTTCGACCTGCCCGGTTCCCACCACATGGGGATCGGGAAGCGCTTCTTCGAGCGGTACGACTGGCAGGAGTTCGAGCCGCATCCCGAGTGGGTTGAGCCCCACTGGACCGACGACGACAGAATCCTGCCGTATGCCGCGGGTATCCGCGGCCGGATACGAGTCGTCTACTTCCCGAGTATGGGGTTTCTCAATCCCCACGGAGCGCTCGCCGACTGGCCCGTCTCGCTGCGTCGGATCACGCTCGTCGGACTCGAGCCGCGGCTGGAGTACTCCGCGTACTACGTCAATCCGAGGACCGGCGGTGAACTTCCACGGTTCGGCGTCGCCACGGACACCGGCGAGTTCGTCCTGTCAACCGGGTCCGAGCCGTGGGGGTGCACCTCGAAATAGTGGACAGTGACGGTGGGTGGTTGTGACAGGCACAAAAGCGGTACCCTCACGACGGGCACGGGCGGTCGAAACGCCCTCAGTGTGCCCGATGGAGGGTACCGATGGACA
>JAABVA010006669.1_pt1 | contig 10184 bp, 9 predicted proteins | sample 5560331 | NCBI WGS metagenome assembly JAABVA01 (sample SAMN12812661, study PRJNA571458) | rock metagenome | isolation source: Antarctica rocks | place: Antarctica: Victoria Land, Mt New Zealand sud | collected 2016-01-07 | reverse complement strand
CACCGACACGAGGCCGAAGTGGAAACGCCGGGCAGACCGGCGGACCGCCGCTGCCCGGACACCATCAGAGATCCGAAAGCCTCAAGCCCGAAGATCAACTACCGGGACGGTGGATCCAGGCTCAGCCCTCCGTCGGGTAGGACACGTAGGAGAACCGTCGCGAATCGGGTGCCCAGCTGTTGACGTTGATGGTCCCTTGGCCGCCGGGGATCCGGATCCGCTCCCGCGGAGCGGACCAGTCGGCGGGGTCGACCACGACGAGCGCGACGTCCTTGTCTGCAGGGTGTCCTACCGTCCCTGTCGGGAACTCGATGTACACCGCAGCGGCGCCGTCCGGGGACAGGTGCGGGAACCAGTCAACGGTGCCGCTGGTGAGGAGGCGCTCCACCTCGCCGCCGCCGTCCGGTACGCGGGCGAGTTGCGCGTGCCCCGGCTCCCCCGCCCAGCGCTCGGTGTTGAAGTACAGCCACGACCCGTCGGGCGACCACTCCGGTCCGTCAATGTGGCCCTCGCCCGTGTCAACCAGTGTGGTCGCGCCGCCCGTGGCAGCGATGACGGCGAGGCGGCCGGGCTCCTGGAACGACGCCATCCGCACGTACGCGAGCCGCGTCCCGTCCGGTGAGACGCCGTGCAGGAAGTGCCAGACGTCCTCGTCGGATGTCACTCGCGATACCGAGCCGCCGGCGATCCCGGCCCGGTAGATGTGGCCGTCGGCCGCCGACAGGTAGATGTGCAGGCCGTCGGGGTCGAGCACGTGGTCGTTGTTGATCTCCGGGAGCGACTCGTGCTCGATCCGCTCCGGTTCGGCGCCGACGACAGGATCGAGCGACCAGAGCACGCCGTTGCCGTTCAGCAGCAGCGCGTCGCTGGAGGCGGACCAGTTGGGGGCCTCGAGCAGCACGTCGCGGCTTTCGTGGACGACGGTGTCCTCGCCGTTGACGGCGTCGTGGATGTGGATGCGCGCGGTCTGACCCGGCGCCAGCAGGCGGTATCTCGCCATCGGAGCGTCCCTCTGGTTCGGTCGGTCGCGGATCATGCCGGAACGCTCTCGGCGGCGTGCCAGGCGGCGCCGTGCACCTCAAGAATGACGCACAGGATGTTGTCTCGCTTCACGCCCAGCTTTTCGAACTCCTCGGCGATCGCGACGAAGGTCGCCTGCTTCTGCTCGTCGGTGAACCCGACCTGAGCGGTCAGCTCGATGAAGATGATGTCGGTCCGCTGCTGATTCGGGAACGTCGGCGAGTAGATGAGCTCGCCCTCGTCGTGGAGCGTGAACTTCTGGAACAGGTCGTCGGCGGGCATGTCGAACCCGCGCACCATCCCGGCGAGGATCGCCTTGCTGAACTCGGGCAGACGGGGCTTGTGGACGCGGTGGAGGTCGATACGGGCGTGCGGCATGAGAGTTCCTTTGATGTGAGGTCGGAGGGGGTGCGGCGCGGGCGGACTACTTGAGCGCGCCCGCCGCGAGGCCGCGTTCGAAGAACCGCTGCAGCCCGATGTAGGCGATGACGACGGGTAGTCCGGTCAGAACGGCCGCGGCGAGGACCTTCGTCTGGTCGTTGTTGTACTGCCCGACGAAGTACTGCGGGACGAGGGTGATCGTTTGGTGGTCCGGCGTCTGCAGGAACAGCAGGGCGAGGAGGAACTCGTTCCACGAGTTGATGAAGACGAGCACGAGGATCGCCGCCGTGATCGGCCTACTGAGCGGGAGCAGCACGTACCAGAAGGTGCGCCCCGTGTTCGCCCCCTCAACGCGGGCCGCCTCGAGCAACTCGTTGGGGATCCCGTCGACGAAGTTGCGGGCGAGCAACGTCGTGAACGGGATCTGCAGGGCCGCGACGGGGAGGATCACCGCCCACAACGTGTTGTACGCGCCGACCCGCGTAACCGTCGCAAACAGCGGTGCGAGCAGCACCACCCCCGGCAGGGTGAGGCAGGCGAGCAGCATCCAGAAGAAGAACTCTTTGCCCTTGATGTGCAGCTTCGAGAAGCCGAACGCCGCGGTCATCGTGCAGATGAGCACGATGGCGATCACCGCCGCGGCGATGATCGCGCTGTTGATGAAGAAGCCCGGGAGCAGCTGCAGCGACAGCACCGTCCGGTAGTTGGCCCAACCCGCTCCCGCCAGCGAACCCTGCACCATCGCGACCAGCGGGAACACGAACGGGATGACGAGCACGGTCAGCAGGAGCTGCAGCAGCACCCGGGTGCGGGTCCGTCTGGTCTCAAACATCGGCCGCGCTTCCCCGTCGTCCTCCGACGTTGATGATGACGGCTGCGGCAAGCGCGAGGACCAGCAGCACCATCGAGAGCGACGCCCCGTAGCCGACCTGAGCGAACGAGATGCTGACCCGGTAGATCTGCGTGCCGAGGAACTCCGTCCCGTAGCTCGGGCCCCCCGAGGTGACGAGGAATGGTATGTCGAAGGTCTTCAGGGATCCGATCGCGGTGAGGATCGTGATCGCGATCGTCGTGCCTCGGACACCGGGCCAGACGATCGACCGGATGATCCGGAGGTCACCGGCGCCGTCGAGTCGAGCTGCTTCCAGGATCTCGAGCTCGATCTGACCGATGGCCGCGAAGTAGAGGACGAACACGACGCCGGTCGACTGCCAGATCTGTACCGAGATCACGATCAGCAGCGCGATGGTCGGATCCGACAGCCACGTGCGCTCCAAGCCCCCGAGCCCGATCGCGCCGAGGACGCCGTTCAGTGTGCCGTCGGGCGCGTAGATCTGCCTGAAGACCGGTGCCACCGTCGCGGTCGCGAGCACCACCGGGATGAAGATCAACACTTTGTAGACGGTCTTGAGGTAGAGCCTGGAGTGCAGGAGACAGGCGAAGACGAGACCGAGCGCCACCTGTACCACCAGCGAGACGACGAAAAAGACCGCCGTGTGTTCCAGCGATCCCCAGAACACTGGGTCGCTCAGCATCTTCACGTAGTTCGCCGCACCGACGCCCTGTTGCAGCGGGCTGGTCCCGTCCCAGTCGAGGGTCGAGAGGTACGCCGTGTAGAAGATGCAGTAGTAGAGCAAACCGACCGACACCACCAGTGCTGGGAGGATCCACGGCAGCCCAGGCGGGCGACGCAGGCGCCGGCGCGGCGACCTCACGGTCGTCGCGCCGGTCCGGTGGGTGATTGTGGTCATCCTCGATCTCCGTTCGCGTGCGCTGTCACTGGCCGCTGGCGGCGGCCGTCTGCACGGTGCCCAGCACGTCGGCGGGCGCCTTGCCGCTGGTCACCAACTGGCAGGCCTGGACGACCGCTGCGCTTAGCTGCGCCCCTATGCCGTAGGACCGCACCTCCGTCGCGGACCCGAGCTGCTTGGTGACGGCCTGGAGCGCGGGCCCCTGAACGGACGGGTTTACGAGCGTGACCTTGTTGAACTGCACGCCGACGCCGTTCAGCGTCGGGAACTCGTCGAGGTTGTTCGCAACGACCTGTTGGCCATTCTTCGTGTTCCCCAGCCACAGCGCGAACGTCACCGCCGCATTCCGCACCTTGGACTTCGCGTTTACGGCCTGACCCGCGTCGGGGTCGGTGAACAGTGTGGAGGGGTTGCCCTTGCCGGCGACATCGGGGAACGAGATCGGAAGGATCGTGACCTTTTTCGTGTTCGCCGAGACACCCGCGCCCTGCAGCGCGGCCGTCAGGCTGGCCACTGACGCGTACTGCTGGTACCAGGTGCCCATCTGGACCATCGGGACCTTGCCGGTCAGGAAGGCGTTGTTGACGTCGGGGTACTGCTGGATCCCAGTGGCGCCGGAATCGAGGATCTTGGACTTGGTGAGGTCCTGCAGGATCTGCATGGACTGCACGACGCCCGCGTCGGTCCACTTTGCCTTGTTCGCCAGCAGATCGGTCCACAGTCCGGGCTGGACGCTGTCCATGATCGAGTGAAGGGTGTCGATCACGAAGCCACTCGTGCCCCCCATGCCCTCGCGGAAGCAGCCGAGGCCATGCGACCGGAAGGTGTTGCAGGCCTGCTGCCACTCGGTGAGGTTCGTGGGCACCTTGACCTTGTATTTGTCGAACGTCTCCTTGTTGATCCACATGATCCCGGCGCCGACCTTCGCCCACTGGGAGGCGACTAGGCGGCCCTTCACGGTGAACGCCTTCACCCCGATGGGCGCGACCTTCGACTTCCAGTCCGCGCCGAGAAGCTTCTGTGTGTCGGCGGTGAGGTCGTAGGCGTAGGGCGCGAAGGTCTGCCCGGAGAACGAGCCGCTCGCGTTGACCGTGAACACGTCCGGCCCATCGTTGGAGGCGAGCGCGGGGCGGAGTACGGCGGCGTAGTTGTCGATCGGCACCTTTTTGTAGGTGACGGCGATGTTCGGGTAATCCTTGTTGAACGCCGCGATCTCACGGGCGGCGAGATCGTTGTCGGGCGTCCAGCTCCACCAGGTGACCTTGCCGCTGGTGGCGGATCCCTGGTCGCTGGAGGTGCTGGAGGTGCTCTTCGCCGAGCAGCCGGTGAGTGTGGCGGCGATCAGTGCGCCGCCCGCGACGGCCGAGAATGCGGCGCGCCGAACCTGCCTTGAAAACATCATCGTCTTCCGTCCGTCAGATGGACGGGGACCCTCGGGCCACGTCCATGGGGCTGAGTCGCGAGGAGCATAACCTCGCCTCGAGGGACAAAGCAATAGCTGCGAAAGAAAGTTCAGACCGGCGTGTCGCGGCGCGGCGGGGTGGCTGCTCGAGGCCGGGTTCAGACGCGCTCGGCCCAGTGCCCTCGTGCGGGAGGGAGGCCCGGTGAGGGCAGTCGAGTGCTCAGGCGACGGGTGCGGCGAGGTGCGGGGTGAGGTGCCGCTGCAGGACAACGGTCGCGGCGCCGAGGGCCGCAGTCTCCGAGCCGGTCGATGCGAGCCTGACCGTGATCGGGTGGAGCTCACGCATGAATCCCGCGCTCACGACGCGATCCTGTGCGGCTTGCAGGAAGATCTCTTCCACGCCGGCAAATCCCGGCCCGGCGAGGACGACGAGGTCGAGGTCGAGAGTGTTCACGAGATCGCCGATCGCCGAGGCGAAGTACCCGGCGGCGGTCTCGAGCACGTGGCGAACTCTGGCGTCCTCGCTCCCGTCGAGGGATGTGAGGCGCCGGAACACCTCGCCGATCGGGGTCCCTTCGTCGACGCCGACCGCGGCACGCAAGTGGGCGTCGGCCAGAACCCGGTCGACCATCGCCCGTGGACTGGCCACGGTCTCGAGGCAGCCATGGGAGCCACACCAACACAGCTCGCCACCTGGCACGGCGATCATGTGCCCGATCTCCCCCGCGTTACCCGAGACCCCGCGGTAGATCGCGCCGTTGATCACGATGCCTGCGCCGATGCCGTGGGACATGTACACGGTGACGAAATCACGGCGGGGCTCCTGGCTCACCCAGAACTCGCCGAGCGCGGCGCAGTTCGCGTCGTTCTCTCGGGTGGTGGCGAGCCCGGTCCGCTGCGCCAACTCGTCCTCGACGGAGTACGGCTCCCAGACGTCGAAGAACGACGTGTCGACGTTCCAGCCCTGGGGGAATCCGCGCCGGCCGGCCGAGGCGACACCCAGCCCGATCACCGCGTCCCGCTCGACGCCCTCCCGGGCCATCAGGCCCTCGATGTCCGCGGCGAGCCGGTCGAGCACGAGCTCCGGCCGATCGACGCCCGTGCCGCCTGCGGTCGCCCTGGCGAGCTCCGTGCCGTCGGGACCGCACAGGACGACCGTCGAGCTGTGGAAGTCGATCGTGAGACCGACCGCGTACCGACCGCCGTCGTTCAGCTTCAGCAGCACCGGGCGCTTGCCGCCCGTCGACTCGGCGTAGCCGGTGTGCACGATCAGGCCGGTGGCGAGCAGCTCCTTGACAATCTTCGAAATCGTCGCCTCCGTCAGCACCGACCGGCGGGCGAGGTCGACCCGGCTGATCCTGCCGCTCGCCCGGATCAGGTCGAGCACGGCGCTGCGCGTCTCCGCGGACGAGCGACCCCGAAGGGTGAGCGGCGACACGGTCGATTGGTCCGAGATGTTGGTCATTCCCTTCCTCCGTCGCGACGCGCCGAGGCGGGGGTCCGATCAGCGTTGGAAATCTACACCGGCCGCGGACAGCGCCGCGGCGCGCTCGTCCGCGTCGACGTAGTTCCCCAATTGGCGCGGGGCGCAGCTGAACGGGCTGCTGCGGCTTCGCCACGGCCATAGTTCCACCGGATGGCGGGTCGTAGACCTCACCGAGAACCCGTGAACGGGGGGCTGCAGGGTTCCGCACTGCCCTGCTGGCGACGGTGGTGGGAGTGGTGATGACGTCCGATATGGAGAGGAGACTAGTTGGGCGAAATTTCGGTACTGGTGTGAGTACCCAGCGGACGCCCCCGTCGCTCGAGGTCTGGGCATGGCGGGTGCAACCGACCCGCCTAGCCCAACTCGGAACTCGCGAGCGGGTCTGTCGCCGTCAGAGGCAGCGCAGGCCTGCTTTCCAAGCGGAGGGCAGGTGGAGTGTCAAGGGTCTGTGCGTTCGTACTCGTGCACCGATTCGACGGCGCGGAACCCGAGGCGGGTGTTGACCGCGCGCATCGCGGTGTTCGACCGGGCCGTCCAGGTGTGCAGGAGTCGACGGCTGTCCCGGTGTTCGTCGGGTTCTCGGAGGTTCGCCGTCTTCAGCGCGGTCCCCACTCCGCGGCCGCGGTGGCCGGTGAGCACCAAGGTGTCGTCCTGGCGGACGTGGTCCGGGTCGCCCCGGTCCAGGTAGACCAGGGTGTACCCGGCGGGGCTGCCGTCCCGGGCGCGCGCGAGGGACACCACGGCCAGGTAGCGGTCCGCGGTCCGCTCCTCGTTCCCCCGGACCCGGGCCACGTCCCAGCTCGGCGGCTCGTACGTCAGGCCCCCGGTAGGGACGTCGCGGGCCATCGCCGACCGCAGCCCGGCGTACGCCTGGACCAGGTCGTCCGGGCACGCCCCGGCCCACGAGCGGATCCGGTACCCGACCGGCGCGGCCGACCGTTCCGCCGAGCCGTGCCACGGCAGGTCGAGAACCCAGCGGTCCTCGACGTGCTGGTCGACGAACCCGCGGGCCACCGCGAACCGGGAACCCGGCCACCGGCGACGCCGCGCCCCACCGCGACGGTGACCTCGGCCTGGACGACCATGCGGCCCGCGGCGGTCACGATGTCGAGCGAATGGCTGTCCACCGTCAGCAGGCCCAGCTGCGCCGCCGCGCCGCCACGGCCGGCTGGCTCCGGCAGAATTCACCGCTGTCGAACTCGGCCACGGCTGAAGTATCTTGACCAACTTTGTCGTATCAGGAGGTCAGGGTGTCCCCGTATCCGCGTGAGGTCATGGAACGGTTCCACGGCAGCGCTGAGCAGCTGGCGGCCGGGTCGGTCGGCGCGCGCCCGGCGTCCTGGGACTCGATCATGATTGTCGACCCGGACCCCACCTGGCCCGACCGGTACCGGGCGGCGGCCTTAACGATCCGCGGCGTGCTGGGCGAGCTCGCGGTGACCGTGGACCACGTCGGGTCGACGGCGGTGCCCGGGCTTCCCGCCAAGCCGGTCATCGACATCGACCTGACGATCGAGGACACCGCCGACGAGCTGCGCTACCTCCCGGTCCTGGCGGGACTGGGCTACCGCCTCGTCCTGCGCGAGCCGTGGTGGTACGGCCATCGGATGCTGCTGAGCCGCGCCGAGGACACCAACCTCCACGTGTGGCCTGTCGGAGCACCCGAACCCGTCCGGCACCTGCTGTTCCGCGACTGGCTGCGCACCCATCCCGAGGACCGGGAGCTCTACGCCACGACCAAGCGTCACCTCGCCGAAGCGACCGGCCGGGGCCCAGCTGAGTACAGCCTCGCCAAGAACGACGTCATCGACGACATCGTCCGGCGGATCTTCAGCGACAACGTGGCTTAGCCTCGGGCTTTCACCGAGTGGGGTGACACGGGCGGTCGGACGGGGCCGTGTTGCACGGAAGCGCCTGTCCTGGCAGGGAAACTGGGCTTGTCGAGAGTCCAGATGTCCGCTGCGAGGAGAGGCACCCCGTAGGTGAACACTAAGGCGAAGCACCGCGGTCAGGTCCGAAGTCGTCGCCGTGTCGGGCGCGCACCACTGCCCGGGCTGGTTGCTGGGACGGAGCCGCTGGCCTCGTCAGCGGGTGGGGTGCTGTTGGTCCAGGCGGCTCGGGCGACCGGGCTGGACCGGGAGTTGTCCCGGGCGCTGGGACCGTGGCGGCCGTTGACGGCGGTCCATGACCCGGGCAAGGTGATCCTGGACCTGGCCGGCGCGCTGGCGTTGGGCGGTGACTGCCTGGCCGATGTCGCGGTGCTCCGGGCGCAGCCGCGGGTCTTCGGCCGGGTGGCCTCGGATCCCACGGTGTCCGCCGACGGTGGACCGGCTCGCTGCTGGCGGCGACGCCGTGCTGAGCTCGATCAGCCGGGCCACCGCCGCCGCTCGGGCGGCGGCGTGAGCCCACGGTTCACCGGTCCCGGCGTCGGGCACGGTGATGGTGGACCTGGACGCGACCGTCGTGGTGGCCCACTCTGAGAAGGAGACCGCTGCTCCGACGTTCAAGCGGACGTTCGGGTTCCACCCGTTGCTCGCTTTTGTCGACCACGGCCCGGACGGGGTGGGTGGGGAGGTCCTCGCGGGGCTGCTGCGCCCGGGCAACGCGAACGCCAACAGCGCCGCGGATCACATCACCGTGCTGGACATGGCGCTTGCGCAGCTGCCGGGAGCGGTGCGCTCCCGGGTTGTGGTCCGCGCGGACAGCGGCGGTGGGACCAAGGCGTTCCTGACCCGGATCACCAACCTGGGCCTGCAGTACTCGACCGGGATCGGCACCGCTATCGGCGTCGACCAGCAGCTGCTCACCAGGCTGCCGAGGACGGCGTGGACCCAGGCCTATGACCCCGACGGGAAGCCCCGGGACGGCGCGCAGGTCACCGAACTCACCGGCATGCTGCCCTGGCTGACCGGCCGCGGCTGGCCCGCCGGGATGCGGGTGCTCGCCCGCCGGGAACGGCCCCACCCCGGCGCGCAGCTGCGCCTGACCGACCTCGACGGGTGGCGGATCACGTTGTTCGCGACCAACACCCCCACCGGGCAGCTCGCTGACCTGGAGGTCCGGCACCGCCTGCGTGCCCGCGCCGAGGACCGCATCCGGAACCTCAAAGACCTCGGCCTGCGCAACCTCCCACTGCACGACACCGCGCAGAACCGGGTCTGGCTGGCCACCGTCCTACTCGCCCAGAACCTGCTCACCTGGACCGCGCACCTCGGCCTGGACGCGCACCGGTCCGCCGAGCCCAAACGGCTCCGACTACGGCTGCTCAACGTGGCCGCCCGCATCCTGACCACCGGCCGACGCGTCACCTCCGCCTACCAGCCCACTGGCCCTGGACCACCGAGATGCTCACCGCCCACCAGCGACTTGCCAGCCTGCCCGCACCCGGCTGACCCACCCCCCGACCCGACCAGGAACGGCCCGGAGCACCGGCGAACAGCAACGCCGGCCGATCATCGCGCCCTGAAGCAGCCGACCGGCCCAACCCGCTGACCAGCACAAACGTCAACGCCCAAGCCACCCCGACGAAAGATTGAGGCTAAATGGGCCGTGGTTGACTCGATCTGGCGGGTCAGCGCTGCGCGGCGTGATTGCGCCTTGTGGGGTGGTAGGTGAAGCGGTGCTCGCGGCGGGCCGCGAATGGGTCAACGGGTTCAACCCGGCGAATAGCACGGTCGCATATCGATCGAGATGAGACGTCCAAACGGGACCCGGCTCGGGTGTTCGGCCGATGTCGATGGCACTGCATCGGGTCCAGAAAGCGGTCGATTGCAGTTGGGTTGAATTCACCCAGCAATCGCCTGAAGGTGAACGGCATTGCGCGTCCGGTTGCCGTCCTGCGTCGATAGGGCTTGCAGTCATACGGTGAGTGCGCCAGTGGGTAGGTGGGCGGGTAGCGTCGGTGGTTGTCGAGGAAATTGTGGGTGGCGAGGGGGGTTGATCTGCCCCGCGTTTCTCGGACAACGTCTTTTGTGCTTTCAAGCTGCCTTTTGGTAGCCGGCATGGGTCTCGCTGGGTGTCTGGTAGCCCAGGCCCGAGTGCAGTCTTTCGGTGTTGTACCAGCTGTCGATGTAGGTGGTGATGTCCCGGATTGCGTGGGCCCGAGTTGGGTAGACGGTGCGGTGGACACGCTCATTCTTGAGGG
>JAABVA010006668.1_pt1 | contig 10185 bp, 15 predicted proteins | sample 5560331 | NCBI WGS metagenome assembly JAABVA01 (sample SAMN12812661, study PRJNA571458) | rock metagenome | isolation source: Antarctica rocks | place: Antarctica: Victoria Land, Mt New Zealand sud | collected 2016-01-07 | reverse complement strand
TGGCTCACGACTTTGACTGCAGGCCTGACAGACCGATAGGAGCTGCTTTCAAATGCAAGTACGGTGGGAGGCTGGCTGTGTCTGTCACGTCGTGGTCTGGCATGAGCCTCGCATGCCAGTCCTACTCCAGATCCCTTTCTTGTTCCTCACTATGACTCCAGAGTGCATATGCAAGAAGCTTCTTCAGCAGCTTCAGCTGCTGCGCCAGACATGTAACATGTCTCTCAGGATTCTCAACTATACTGTGCATACAATGCCAGTAACATCGCAGAGTTTGCTTCTGGTACAACGCTTAACATGGCCAGCGCGACTTGCTGCATAAAAGTAGTTGTTCATGAATGATGATTGTCATTATTATTTGGTCACCATGACGCAATATCAGACATACTGGCCAAACTTTGCAATGTCTTTGTCAGCCATATGCATAGCAAGAATGGGTGCAGCCTGAACCGCACTCGAGATGTATCAACAGTGACATGCGGGCCTCATGCCCTGTCTCTGCCCTGGCACAATCATGGTCCTAATGCCTTCCCCCATGATGACTAGTAGATCATTGACCACCCTTCATACACATATGTCGCAACCAGTGCCAAAGCCTAAGACGGTTTCGCCAGGCCGGCAACTTAGCACCCAAGACCCGACATCGTTTACTTTGGGCTTGTGGCACCGCTTGTTTTGCTGAGGCTTGAGTTTAAGAAGTCGCACTGACGCTATACAGCTTCAGTGCCTTCGTGCTGATCAGCTGCCCCATGCTTTTGTGACATGTTTGGGCACGCCGTGGAGGCAGGCGTTCCAAAAGTGCCCGGTCGACCTTATATGCGTGACACTACTCGAGTACACAGACTCCCTGGACCCAGCAGCAGGTGACGCAATCACCGAAACTGTTGCGGCAGCGTCGTAGCAAGCACTCAGAACACGAGGCGCACACTTGTTCTTGCATTCAATGCTGTTTTTGCGCATCTGTGACTTGACGCAAGCTGTGGGCCTGACAGCAGTGTACAAGCACCTGGTCACTGACTGCTGTGCCTGTATTGCAGACTTGCTCAGAGTGTTTTGCACATATCTGTCATTGCCTGTGCGAGCTGTCTGTGGTTCTGGCACTTGGGCAAGCTTGCGGCAAAGCAGCCTGTAGCGCAAAAATATGGCTGGTTTTTCAACTACATGACATTTGACACCCTCACCTTGCAGCTGATACAGTACGTACTGGCTTTACCTGGAGACATCTTCAAACGTGTGCCGGTGAGCAGCTACAGATCCTTTATAGTTTGAACATGGAGCTGAGACTCTCATTCTGTCCAAATGCTAGCCACAGTGGTCTGCACCTTGCTCAGCTGGCTCTATATTGCAGATGTGGTGGCGACGCCTGGTGGATGATTTTGCCTGCGCTATGTTTGGTCCTGTCTTGTTTGTGACCTTGTCCTTTTATGGCATGCAATTCCTACCGCTACAACCGCTGTATGGAGATGATTACCAAGTGGTAAGTCTTTCGGTGTTTGCTGCGGGTGACTGCCATTGCTGCTGTTCCCACATGTCACCCTCAATCCTGCCTATTCAAGCTAAGCACACAGGTGCTCTTGCATATGCAGTTACATATTAAGGACACCATGAAGCTGGTATGTATGCAGAGCCTTTGCTCCTCCCTTGTCAATACAACTGCTGTCTTACTGATGATCCTGTCATTGATTCCCTCAGATGAACGCGCTCAATCAAGTTCAGCCAGCCTGCTATGCAAGGCACATCTGTGTAAGTTCTGCATCAGTCTCATTCTGGCCTTTCCTGTGCAAGCCTATGTTGTCTCTTCTGCTCATGGCTGAAAGTCTCATTCACAGCTGTTCATACAAGCTGCAGCATTGCTGAATCTGCCTGCAGCATGTTGTTGCTGACCACCAACAGCATGCAAACATCTTCTTTAACTTTCTGTCAGTGCTAGATCCTTGGAATTGCACTTCCAGCATGCTTGCAGTCTTCGACTGATACTTTAGCCTTGAGTCATATGAGCTGAAGGCATCACAGACAGACATTGCTGCATCTCAGACTGCAATGTGCCGCTGCAACTTTCGCCTGTATTGGCTGTAGGTTCCGGCTTGGGTGCCTCTAGGGCTTCACAGTGGGAACAGCATCGCTGCTGTGTTGGATCTCCTGGTGTGCCTCCGGCAAAGGAGTTTCAGCAAACGTGCAGAGTTCAGCCAAACTTGTATGACACTGGCCTATGTTCTGTGGCTGATGCTGTGCAGATATTACACCGGCGTGTTCCCTTACCCTTTCATGTAAGCTGACAGACCTCAAATGACTGAGCTCCTTCTTGCCGCTTGTCTGTTGTGGAGTTATTGACGGACTGCAAACCAGAAGTACACAGTTGCCGCACTGCTTGTGCCCCTCTTTGCATGTTTCACACATCTGTACAAGGGAATAGTAGTTGGCCGTGTGGCTTTGCACGCATATCTCAGACATTGGCATGCCTTGAGCTGGCGTGGAAGGGCCATCACAGTCACAGCCTATACTGAAAGTTCTGTTCTGTACCTAGGGAGAAGTTGCCATTATCTTGGGGTTTTGTGCTAGTTTGCGTCTTCATGATCACATCATGTGAGCTGCTGTTTGGTTTTGGAAGACGAATCCACTTGACGCTGACACTTCAGCGGCGGTCAAACATCATGACAGGAAGCTCGAGGGATAGCACACGCCAAGCTGATGGTGAAGACCATCACCAATCGTCTTCCGCACTACAATCAGCCCGCACAGATTTGCCTAGTAGTCATATGCAAAACGGTTGTGCCAAGCGTTACGTATCAGAAGGTACCAGATGACAGTGTTGCGCAAGGTCAATTCTTTCTTGTTGTGCAATTCGCGATGGAGGCTGGATCCTGGCATGGCAACCACCTGTTGAGAACTGTTTATTGACGTCTTCGGAACACTCTTTGTTTCATATACCATAGACAAACCTGATTGGCATGCTCCACATCTGCCAGCATTGTGCACAACATCTCCTGCACTCTGAGTTGAGTTGCTTGAAACTGTTTCAGCCATTACATCTGCCTGCAGCTCCCTTTGAAACAATTGCACAGTTCTGCTTGACAGGACAGGTTGCTGAATGGTCACACCTTGTGGCGTTACTTTCCCTTGTTCTATGATGCACACTTGATGAACTGTATTGTTCTGGTGATCATTGCGTCGAGGTTTCCATCAGTGTCTCTGACGGCCTGGTCATTCATTGCTTTGCAGTGCAGCACTTCAGCCACAAGCTTAAATCCTCGGCTGATCTTACTTCTGTCGATGCATATCCTGTACAGCATACTCTGATCAGTATAACTAAGTAAGCAAACTTTCGATGCCATTTTGTGAGCGACTTTGTTACTTTACTGAATGTGCACGAAAGGAGAGTTAAGCATTCTTAGTACTACTGGATCTTGACTACATTGTAGACTACTGTATTCCGCGAAGTTGCAGCTGATTGTCAAGACATAGCCATTAGCCATCTGTGTCTGCTACGGTTAACCCCTTCTTAGCGAGCGCCATCATGCAAGGCAGTTTTGCGCAGGCAGATCATGCACCCGCTGTTACAGCTCTGGGTTCAACGTTCAATGGCACTAATGTTGGCCTGATCCTCCATGCGAGCAGAAACTTGCAAGAACTGACGGCAGCATGACAGATGCATGGCACGCACAAGTCTTGTTGCATGTACATGACAGATGAGATAAAATACACTTGCAGGCGTTACACCGGGTTGGCAACAACTGGTCTGCAGTGACTTTGCGTGTTCTGCTGAGACATTGCAGTGACTTTGCCGAGGGATGAACAGAATGTCGTGAAGCCGCCAGACGCTCGGCGCTTGATCCCAGTAGTCGCAGGCAGTACTGAGCTGCAGTCGTGTACGTGCAAGGATGTGCTTCTTGTGCTGTCCGAGTGTTGCGTTCTGCGTAATCACACTACTGGAAAGTGTTGTTTCGGCACGCTTCAGGCCCTGGTATTTCACAGAAGTCCATGTACCATGTCACGCCGGAAGCACGGCGGGTCTACAGACCTCACGGGCCTCGCAGAAGGTAGCTTTCAAGCAGTTACTGGGGCATATAGAAAGGACAACAAGCTTGCTGACCGTCAACCATTTTGACTGGAAGCACTGTACGCAGCAAATACGTTGTTTATAAGCTGTCGACCTGCTGTCACGTGCAGGGAAGCTGTTGCTTGTCAGAAGCTATAGTAGGCTTGCAAACCTTTCATTGTCTTGTGCCTTCTCAATGATCTTACGTCATGCTGCGCAGAGCTGTACAGGCCTTTGTGCGCTTAGTCAGCATTGGCTGTGCTACTCTTCTGTGGGTCTGGCACCTGGGTGATGTTGCAGCAAAGCAGCCTGTAGCGCAAAAGTTTGGCTGGTTCTTCAATTACATGACCTTTGACACGATGACCTTGCAATTGATATGGTTTGTGTTGGCTTTGCCGGCAGACCTGTTTGCAACTGTACCGGTGAGCAGTTGCTGATCTGCCCAGAACTGTAAAGGGAATTTTGCAGCATACATGTGCTGACGTCCACATTTCGCCAGGAAAGCAGCATGGACCAGATGCAGTTGGTGGTTGTTCTAAGTAGCTGCATGAATTCAGGTGTGGTGGCGGAAGTCATTGGACGATTTTGCCAGCGCTCTGTTTGGTCCTGTTGTGTTTGTGACATTGTCCTTCTATGGTGTGAAGTTCCTGCCCATGGGACCATTGTATGGGGATAACTACCAAGTGGTATGTGTGCCGCTGCACACCAGCTGTGTCAATGACGCTTGTGCTGTCATCCTATCAAGCTCGCACACAACAATTGTTGTTGCATGACCACCTAAGTACGTTTGCAGCCTGTCATGGCCTTTGTAACAGTGCCAAGGCAGAGTGCTCTGGCCTGAGCTTGTGTTTTGATTTCAGGGGCACCCAAAGGGGCAGGCTCAACCCACCTGCTATGTAAAGGACATATGTGTAAGTTTTCCAATTACTGTCTGTCACTGATTAGCACAGGAAGCACCACTGGAACACAAACCCTATGAACCACTCTCTCTTGCGGCCTGTTGCATCTGGATGCGCGTCATGCTTACTAAACATACCATATATTGACAGCATGTCAACTTGAAGTTCTGTGGCCTTGATGATCATGGTATGGATAGGGTCGGTGGCCGTTTTTACTGTAATATCCTGTTGCCCATGAACAGGCTGTGTCATCAAGCATGACCTGTCATAGTGCTACGAGTGTCTCTCTGAATGGCTGTAGGTACCTGCATGGGTGCCATCAGGCCTCCATGCTGGCAACACTGTGGCTGCTATTCTAGATCTCCAGGCATGCATTGAGCATCGGACCTTCAGCAAGCGTGCTGAATATATCCAACGTCGACTGACGCTATCTTATGTTCTGTGGCTGGTAGTGTGCAGATTCTTCATTGGCCGCTTTCCGTACCCCTTCATGTAAGGCTGCATGTTTGCAAAGCTGTCAGTAAACTAAATGAACATACAATTCTGGTTGCATGATCATGCGCAATCCATGCTGCCATATTATGAGCACTGAAGTTGATGCTTCTGTCTATAGCTTTAGCGCATGCACAGGGTTTCCCTGTCAAAGCATATTACATTTCTGGGCTTGCGGCTCAGTGCCTATTGCTCTAAGGGTAGACTGCAAGGGTACAGCTTGTATATAATATAATTGAAGATATTTGCAATTATTGCAGGGAGGAGATGTCATGGCCGTGGGCCAGCTGTGTGCTGGTTGGCATCTTCATGGTGTCATCGTGTGAAGTGTTATTTGGCATAGGCAAAATTACTCACTTGTTGCTGACGCACCGACATCGGCAAGGCATTGGTCAACGAGCTTCCTCTCCAGTCAGAGGGTGACCGGTGCTGTCCACCTTATCACACTGGCAGTCAGCTCATACAGATGTAGGCTTTCTGCTTCAGACAAGCACAGCCAATGCCAAGCCGCTGCTGCCAATACATGCTGCTGAGATACTGTGTATGTTACTTTGCAAACCTAGGAAAGCATCCATTGAGTTCACTGATGAATGACTTGTGCAGACGTTTTGTTTTCTTTGAAAGCCATCTCCAGCACTAGATGCTGGGTCTGAGATTGTACTGTCTGTCATCATGTCCACAGCTGCTTACAAGGTTTTGTAGAACATGGTGCCCCCGCCTGATGTTGTGTCTGGAGTTCTCAGACCTTGGACACCTGTTTGTCGCTGAAGTGATGCATGGCAGCATGTAAGCAGCTCAACATGTTACTATTTGTGTTACACATCTATGAACCCTATACAGCACATCTATGAACCCTATACAGCACATCTGCTTACTGAGTCCAGTATGACCTGCATTGGGTCGAAGTACCGTGGTTCAGGTGGTCATGCCCGAGCCAGGTTTCTCCTCAGCTGATCTCTTTCAGCTGTCATTGCTGCCAAACGATCCTTCAATCCCTATATCAATTGAGCACATGTGTCATGATAGATCCAAACTTGCAAGCCGTCCACAACAGCCTACATAATGAGGTTGATTGCATGCATCAGGACCACAGCGATTACGGATCACAAAGCATACATCATGGCATGTATGACTGTACGACAACAGTGCAATGATACAGATGTCAGTCACTCTACAGAATATGAACAAAGGTATCTGAAAGGCATGTGTCAGCAGAGCCCAGGGAATGTCACGTTTGCCAGGCCACGCAGCCAAAACACTTGCCTTTGTATCTCTGCTTGCTCTGTTGGTCGCAAAGTCCAGCTCATACTCCAGCTCACGCACACTGCGCAGCTTGTCAAATGCACTGCATACCACAGCTGTTATCAGCTTCGTTGTGGCAGCCAGCTCTATAATGAAACCCACAGCTGCAGCAGCCCCCAGGTTGACAATACGCTGCTGCTGTTGCCTGTGCTAGATACAACAACCAAACATTACAAGCGACACAAGCAACAATGCACAGCTGTTTGACAAGGCGGTCATGAGGCTTGACCCACAACTCAAAGCTCATAGTAATGATTGCAGTTACAGTGTGTAAGCAGCGTCATTGTGGCACACTCTGTTGCGTCTGTAGCAGAAGCCACGCTGTTGTTTGCTGACAGGACGTGATCAGACAGCAAGTACCTAAGAATGCCACGCAAGCATGTATTGACTTATTGTCTGTGTCTGATGTTGGGTACACTGACCTTGCATCAGTGCCCATCTGGCGTACATCTTCTTTGAGGCGGTACTGCAGAGCTGTCAGCTTCTCTTCACGCCGCTTGCTCTTGCGCAGCTCCTGCTCAAGCCGACCACACTGTGCCCTCACCTCCTGCATCACCAAGCACAGCTTCAGAGTCCTCTGAAAGCACAACCCAAAAACACGGCCATCTTTGATTGCATCACGAGGAAGTAATAAACTGCAAGTCGTACTGGAGACTCTATGTTGCTGTGGTACATGCTGTTGGTCACATCATGCAAGCATTTCAGATGCAGTGTGTGACCTGGTAGATGTGATGCTGCCAATCAGCATGCCTCCAGTACCAATAGGATTGCTTGGGGACAGTTTGCTGCGTCCATACATGTCTAAACAGGCCATGCAGGCTAGATGACAAGTGATGCTGATGAGGCAAGAGTTTGTGGTGACCATGTCGGCGGTAGCCCGGAAGCATGCCATGTTGGCAGAGTCCCCGTCTCTGTACAGCTGTCATGTGCAAATACACAGCCTGTTCTGTCGTGTGATGCACAACTGCACATGCCTGCTGGCTGCAGGCTTTTCTTCTGTTTGGTCTGCAATCTGCACATCAACACCTTGGAGCTTGCAGCAATAGTCACAGCTCAGCAGTGCTCACCTCAGAAGTGCCTTGACCTGTCGGCTTGAGGGCCTGCTGCTGCTGCTGCAGCTGTGCAGTAAGACGCTCCTTGTCATGACTAAGAGCAGCAGCCTGGCTCTGGATCTGCTTCAAGCTGCTGCTCAGCTCTGCTATTTGTGTGTCTGCCTCAACCCTTGCCTGAGATGCCTGCAACAGCAGGGACTGGTATGCTGGAGTCTGTTGGGCACATTTGATCGGTCTACATCAGTTCGGCAGATTAGCCAAGGTCTTTGAGGTGCTGAGCAATGTTTCACGTACTGCTTTGTCAGTCTGGTGTATGTGTGGAGCCAGATGTGACTCATCGTACGTCCTGAGTTGACAGCTCAGGTTGGACTTTGCGCAACAGAAGCCAAGTTGCCGTGTGTTAAACTCATGCCAAAAAGGCAGGGGTGCATCTGCATTTTCAAGGTTTTGTCTCGAGCAAAGCATGTGTGCCTGGGCTGTGAGGTCACATGAGTGATTCTTGCTCTTTTCTAGAGCAGACTGCAGCTGGCTGACCTGCTGAAGCAGCTTCTGAGCCTCCTGCACAGCAGTGCTCCCATCCTGACTGGCGATCTGTGCGCTGGTCTCCAGCTGACTGACCCTCAGATTGGCAGCCTTTACTGCAGCCTGAATCAGCACACACGTTTACTCACAGCGGGTCAACCTGCAGCATTGCCAGTAACACATGCCTGGCAAGGCAGACATCACCAACACAGTGCTGGCATGTAGTGTGCATGAAATATGCAGTGAGCTTTGAATGTAGCAATTGCTGTGATGCGCTGGTCATTGTAGAAATCATGGCGTGACATAACATGAGGGCTTAGAAACTGCAAACGGCTGGCAGTTCCCATATCTCTGTAGCACTGGTGTCGACCACTGGCATACTGGTGTCACACCACAAGCGCTGCAGGGTGCAATCTGGAAGAGGCAGACTTGCAACACCTGCAGCCGGTTGATGGTGACAGTTGACTCCTCCTGCATCCGCCTAGCACGGCTCTCTGCCATTTGTGCTGTCTCGGCCGCCTCCCGTAGGTCAGCCAGTTGCTGATGGGTGGACTTCAGTTGAGTCTCAAAGTTGGTCTTAATGGCTGCGGATCTCTCCTGTTCCTGCTGGAGGGCCTGACTGTGCTCAGCCTGCATGTACAAACCTGGCGATTCAAGACAGACATGCCTCTGACAACCGCAGCTACCTGGGTGATCGATGTAGGCATCGTGAAAGAAGTTCAGGAGCGTGTAAAGCATCTTGAGATGCTTCAACAGGTGCCTGCATCTCAGATGCCAGTGGCCATGTGACAACTTCGATGGCCATGTGACAGCTTTGAGTGCCATGTGACAAGTTGGAGTGCCTAGACTGCAAATGTAGGTCACCATGGTTTTGGCAAGTTCAGGGTGCCCAGGTGCAAAGTGCAGAGGCCGCCATGAGCGCATGCTGCAAGAATTTGTCAGCGACTGGCTGTGTCATCCACACTAATATGTTGGGACATGACAGTCACCTCGGCTGTCTGCCACTGCTACTTGCTCACCTTCAAGGACGCAAGGGCTTGGTCCTTGGCATGGCCAGCTCCAGCTCGGAGAACCACCATCTCTCCTGCGGCGTTGTTCAGCTGCCCTTGCAGGGCTGCAAGGGCATGTTGGTGCTCCTGCCCTGCCATATGCTGACCCTGCTTGCTCTCTTCCATAGCAGTCTCCAGTACACGCACCTGCAAGTTGCACACGTGAAGTGATGGGCCACAACAAGCCTCCAACATCTGTTCACACAAGCCTGATCAGCAGCTTGCACTGGCTGTTCTGTCTGCCGTGCCAGCAGATATCGATTGAGGAAATCAACGCTTACTCACTTATGACCCTTGACTGAGAGCGCTTCATGCTGTAACTGGACTCATAGTTTGCTACAGGATTGAAGTATCGCCATCTCACAGTGTCGGTAGCTTTTGAAATTTGTCATGGGGTCAGACTACTGAACAACACATGTGGCAAGTTGTCATGCGCACCTGCTTGATGTGCTGTTCATTAGAGGACCGCTCTTCCTGCAGGGCTAGATGTGTTGCATCCTGCTGCTGCTGTGCACATGTCAGCTCCGCTTGTAATGCTGCCAGTGCATGCTGTTCAGATTGAAGCTGATCCTGGCTGCGCTTCAGCGTGTCCTGAGAGCACACACAAGGCCTTGTAGAGGCAAAAGTCGACTTTGTGCAGCATGGTCAAGTAGCCAGCAAGGCACTGCTGCCTGCATGCCTGATGGCGACGGAATCAACCAAAAAGGAGGATCCATCAAGCGTAGGTTGCACTCCATCGTGGCCACGTTAGAAGCAGCCAAGACTACATGCGTGCAACATGTCACCAAACAATAGTCAATGTCCATGGTAATGTGGGTTGGTGGGTTGGATCA
>JAABVA010006667.1_pt1 | contig 10186 bp, 10 predicted proteins | sample 5560331 | NCBI WGS metagenome assembly JAABVA01 (sample SAMN12812661, study PRJNA571458) | rock metagenome | isolation source: Antarctica rocks | place: Antarctica: Victoria Land, Mt New Zealand sud | collected 2016-01-07 | reverse complement strand
CGCACCCGCCAGATGCCCTCTCCGCTCGGTCCGATATGTCCGTCGCACGACACATCGTCCCAGCTCAGAGGGCATCTGCACGCTCACGGCACACCACCACCCACTAATCCGGCGGTGGATCCGGGCTAAGTCCTCGGGCCCCGCCTCGCCGGTTCAGTCGGCAGTCCGGGGCACAGTGACCGCGTGAGTGGGTCCGCGGTCCGGGTCCGGTTCCGGGTGCATCCGGTCCCGCCACCCGGGCCGTGGGTGGTGAACGCGGCGTGCGCTGCCCCGTGGGTGGATCCGGTCCTGCGGGCGGTGTTCACCACCGACTCGGCCACCGAGCTGGACCGCTCCGCCCGGGCGGTGTGCGCCGCCTGCCCTGTCCGGGTGGACTGCGACCGCCACGCCACCGCTGTGCGGTGCGGGGGGCGTGCACCGCGTACGCCGCGACCATTCACCCGGTGGCGGGGATCTGGGGTGGGTGGCGGCGCCTGGACCCGGCCACCGCCCGGCGGCTGTCCGTGCCGGTCGCCACGAGCAGTCGATGACCGCGGAGGTGACCGGGGGAGTGGACCTCGACCTGGGGCTGGAGCTCGTGGCCGCGGTGTGCCGAGCCGCCACCGCGCCGTTTGTGGCCGCCGATCTGATGTGGACGTGGTCGTGGACCCGTTGGACACCACGCTGTGGCTGCACCTGCCGGCCTCGGCGGTGGGATCGGCGGTCGCGGGGCTGCGGGGTCGGGGGTTGGACGCGGTCGCGGTGAACGACCATCGGGTGCTCGTGACCGGCTGGGATGTGCGGCTGCTGCGGTGGCGGCTGGGGGTGCTACTCGCCGGGATCGACACCCTCACCGCCTACCCGGATCTGACCGCCGACCTCGTCGGCTACCACCACGACCGCCACGCCGCCGCCGGCGGAGACATCGAGGCGTGGGCGGTCCTCGCCGACGTCGAAGCGGTCCTGCGGGCGGCGACCTCGCTGCCGCACCCACCGCCCCACGTCGGCGACCTGGACGGGCTGCTCGGACTGGTCGCCGCCGCGGAGGACGCCCACGAACGGCTGATCGGCGCCCACCTCGACACCGCCGAACAGCACCTCACCGCCCACACTGGCCTGCGGCAGGACGACCGGGCGGCCTGACCAGCCGGGCCGGATGGTGTCCCTACTCGCGGCGGGGCAGCCCGCGGTTCTACGGTTCTGATCGAACAGGACTTCGATTCGACCGGGGGAGTTGCCATGGACGCAGCGGGCACCGCGGTCCGGGCCCGGCCCGCGACCGCCACCAGCGCGACCTCCGTGGTGCGGGCCCGGTCGGCTTCGGCGGGGCCGGTGCGCCCGGTCCGCCGACCCGGGGTGGCCCGCCAGGCCGCCCTCGCACGCCGCGCCTACGCCGTCACGGTGCTGCGCGGGTTGGCCCGCACTCAGCAGGGCCGGCCGGTCGCGCAGGTCCGGCGGCTGGTGAAAGACGCCCTTACCCCCCTCGGGGTGCGACTCACCCCCGACCAGTGGCAGCAGCTCGCCGCCGACCTCACCGCCGGCCGGACCGTCACCCTGCCCTGACGGCGCCTTGGACCGGGTGGCGTTGTCGTCCGTGCCGAGCCAGATGTCCAGGCGAAGGCCGGCAACGTTCGCGGGCGTTAGGCGGAAGGCCGTTGACTATCTTCTCACCACCCCACCTCCTCTCTGCACAAACGTGTATACGAACTTAGATGTGTGTACGGTTGCGCTGGTGTCGGGAGCAGAGTCGGTTCCACCGGCTGGGGAAGGCCGGTTTCCGCACGTGGCGGAGGTCTTCTCAGCGGCGGACCTTCCGCTGACGTTCTCCTACGCGCAGGCCCTGGCAGGGGGGTTGAGCAGGTACGGGCTGTACCGGCTCCGCGAGGCCGGAACGGTCGAGGTTCTCAGCCGCGGGTTGTACCGCCGTACCGACGGGCCGCCGGTGGACGGGGGACTGGTCGCGGTCGCAGTCCGGGCGCCGGCGGCGACGGTGTGTCTGAGCAGCGCCCTGGCCCGATATGGGCTGTCCGACGCGATCCCCGCGGCCACCGACGTCGCCCTTCCCCGGGGAACCCGACGGCCCGCGGTCGCTGCGGCGGTGAACTGGCACACCTTCGACCCGGCCACGTTCACCCTCGGACGTACCCGCCTGGACCTGGACGCCACCACCTCGATCGGGCTGTTCACCGCGGAGCGGTCCATCATCGACGCGTTCCGGACCCGCGGGACCGAGGGCCACGAACTGGCCTACGAGGCGCTGCGCCGATGGCTGCGCCGACCCGGGTCCCACCCGAGTGAGCTGCTCAGTCTGGCTGCGCACTTCCCGAGGGTGTCAGTTGCGTTGCGGGCGGCGCTGGAGGTGTTGCTGTGACCCGCCCCACCCGCGACAGCCTCGCGGGGCGGGTGTACCTCGACTTGCAGAACCTGGCCCGGACCACCGGGCGGCCAACCGAGGAGCTCCTCGTCCTGTACGCCCTGGAGGGGCTGCTCGACCGGCTGTCGACCTCCTCCCACGCGGGCAACCTCGTGTTGAAGGGTGGGGTTCTGCTGGCCGCCTACGACGCTCGTCGGCCCACCCGAGACATCGACCTCGCCACCGCCGGCGTGTCCAACGACACCGACACCGTGCTCGCTTTGATCCGGTCGGTTGCTGCGGTCTCCCGCGAGGACGGGCTGGTGTTCGACGTTTCCGGCGCCCGCGCCGACACCATCCGCGACGAGGACGCGTACTCCGGGGTCCGGGTCAGCCTCGACGCGCACCTGGACCGTGCCCGGCTCGCCGTCCACGTCGATGTGAACGTCGGGGATCCGGTGTGGCCCCCACCGGGTGAGGTCCGCCTGGCCCGGCTGCTCGGCGGGCATCTGCTGCTGCGCGGGTACCCGTTGGAGATGGTGTACGCCGAGAAGATCCTCACCGCCCTCGACCGGGGAACCGCGAACACCCGGTGGCGGGATTTCGCCGACCTGTACCTGCTCACCCGCCGCCACCCCGTCGACGGGGCCGCGCTGAACCGGGCGTTGCGCGTGGTGGCCGACCACCGGGGGACCCCGCTGCGAGGTCTGACCGGCACTCTGGTCGGGTACGCCGACCTTGCCCAGCGCCGGTGGGACGGGTGGGTCCGCCGCCAGCACCTCACCGATCGGCTTCCCACCGACTTCACCGCCGTCCTCACCGCTGTGAGCGTCTTCACCGACCCCGCCCTGACCGGACACACCGAGGGACTCAGCTGGGATCCGCACCGGTCGTCCTGGACGGCGCCGCCACCCACCCGGTAGCCCGACGAGGTCCGACACCGATCATCAGTGGCTGGCCGCCGGCCGTGACCGTCGGGTTCTCACCCGCTCCGCTGCACAACATCGCCGCCACCGGGAGACGGCGGAGCGAGGTCGGAGCGCCGCCGAGCCGTGCGCTACCCCGCCGGTCGAGTACCTGATACCCGGACACCGCCGTCAGGAGGGCACGGGGTCGTCCCCGGGGCGGGACAGCGGACCACCATGCAGGTCAAGCTGGTGGGGCGGCGCCGACGCGTGGTGCTGCGGACAGCGCTGGACCCACCGCCCGCCGGATGCACCGGCTGCTCGCCGCGCTTCGAGAACCTCGGATACCGCAGAACCCGGGGCCACCCGGTGAAACGACCGACCCATCGGCACCGTCGAGGGCGTTCGATCGAACAGCAGTCCGGGACGGGTCCACCACCGGTATCTGGGGTGGCCGCCGCCGCGGCCACCAACCCACCAAACTCACCCCGCGGGCCTGACAGCCGACCGGTCGACTTGGGACCTCGCGCAGATGCTGAAGGCCGGCAGCCTTCGGGTCGGTCGCCGCCGGTCGAGACCTCGCGGCCGACGCGGTCTCGGCACGGCTCAGCTGGGAGACGCCACCGGGTAGTCACCGGGAGGCCACGACACTCTGCGCGAATGGCTGACTTTTTCAGTTCTACGGCGGTCAACGCCTCCGAGCAGGTCCTGTTTGATTATCTGTCGACAGTGGCGAATCTTCCTCGCTACTTCTCCCGGATGACCTCGGCTGAACCCGGCGACGGGGACGAAGTGCACACCACTGCTCGCCTGCCTGACGGTCAGAAGGTGCGGGGAGACGCGTGGTTCCGAGTGGACCGCGGGGCCCGCCGGATCGAGTGGGGCTCGGAAGGTGCGAGTGCATATCGGGGCCGACTCGAGATCCGCGTGCAGTCGGAGACGGTCTGGGTCGACGTGCACGTTCACACGACCCGGGTTCAAGATGGTGATCCGATTGTCCAGCACGGTGTCGACGACACCGTCGCCACCATCAAGAAGCTGGTCGAAGACGCCGGGGTCGGTTGAGGGTGCACCGAGCGCTGCTCGGCGCGGTGGAAGCGGTCGACAGCGCGCCCCAGCCCGGGCGCGACGTGTCAGCTGGTGGGGCGGCCGCGGGAGCGCATCGCCGTTTCGGACTCGACCAGCAGCTGCTAGATGAAGCCGTAGGGCCGGCCGATAAAGGCGACGAGCATCCGCGGACTCTGCCCAGCTTCGTAGGCGCCGCGCAGCTCGTCCGCGAGCTCCGCCCGGGTGGTTCCGTGAGGTGCGCGTACCGGGGTGGCGGGGATTGGTCAGTCGCCGCTGCTGATGCTCCGGGAGGTCCCGCGCGCCGCGCCGCCACCGACACAACCGGCCGAGGGCTGGAACTCGGCCGGGCGTCGAGATCAAACCCGCAGCGTCGGCTGGCCGCTGTCCCATAGGTCGGCTGGCGGGGCGCCCGCGCGGGTGTCGCGAGCTATGGCGGTTGCTGGACCGCCCGAGCAGTGGACACCACGACAACGACCCGGGTCATGTGTGGGGCGACGAACGCGGCAGGACGCGCGCTGTCTACAACGGTCATGGGGACTACAGCTGGTCACTCGTGACGGGGCTTCTGGTTCCTCGTGACGGGCTTCCCTGCGGCCCGCATCGTCTGTAGGGTTCCTACCGACCGCTTGTCCCGCGCAACAGCTCGGCTACCCAACCGGAGGACCCGTGGCAGCGGACGGCATCTCGATCACCGGCGGACCCGACCACCAGCAGGTCACCCTCCGCCAGGACGGGCAGACCGTGGCCACCGCCGACGTCGACTTCACCGCCGGCCCACAGGCGGTGCACGCGGTCCTCCACGGGCGGGTACAGCCGCTGCCCCCACACACCGGCGGGCGCCTCGTCGACGCCGTCGTGGATCTCCTCGAAGCCGCGGGCACCGTCCGCGTGGACGCGGCGGTCCCCGCCGTCGACGCCGACCTGGTCCAACGACTACGCGAACGCACCCACGACCTGTCCACCCGCCGCGCCGGGACCACCGTGCTCATCACCGCCCACCCCCAACCCACCACCCACGAACCCGCGACCCACCCGACTCCGTCCCCAGCCGGGCCGTCCACCCCGGACACCGACCAGCCATGACCGCCGTCCACTCCCCGGGCCCCAGCAGCCCACCGGCCGGCACCGCGGTGTCCGGCTTCGTCGACCGCGGGTGGGAGTTCCGCGGCTACCACTCCTGGAACGCCTACTGCGGCCAGGCAGCCGCCCCCGGCCTGGCCGGCCCTGCCCCGGCGGTTGTGCCGACCCAAACGGCGGCAGCGCAGCCTGCGCGCACGTCCGCGGTCAACGGTCGGCCACGCCTACCGCAGCCGGCGACCCTGGCCTCCTACCAGGAGGACCTGCACCGGGTCCACGACCTCGCCGACCACCTGAACCGCCTTCGCTTCGACGGCGCGATACACGCCCACCGCCACACCCTGCCGGCCGACCTGGCGTACAAACTCGCCGACGCGATCGAGATCCTCACCGAGATCCGCGACTCCCTCCCCACGGGCACACCGCACCCGATCAGCTGACGTATCGGCGGGAGCTGCCGCCCCCGCACCCTCGGGCTGTCTCGACGGGACTGCCCGGCCGAACGCCGATGGGGCGGTGCGGGCACCACTGGCCCGCATCGGAGGAGCGCGGCTCGATCGGACACTGCAGGCGGGGGGTTGACCGCGGAGTCGCGGTCGGCCGTGGCCCGACCGGTACGACTCGGTGCACGGCGGGTCAGGGGTGCAGCGCAGGACGGTGTCCGGCTGCGCCGGGGGGCTGCTGTCGGTCGTGGAACACCCGGCGGAGCTCATCGTCGAGGGCGTCTTCAGCAGCTTCGTCCGCGGCGGTCTCGTCGCGGCGGAGCTGGAGGAGCTCCTGGACCGCGGCGGCCCACTGTGCGGGGTCGCAACCGATGGGGGAAGGGGTGCCGGTCGGGCAGCGGCCATCAAAGAAGGCTGAGCTGCCGGCGGCGCCGAAGCAAACTGCCTGAACGCCCGGACTCGGGTCGCTGCGCCCGCGCTTGACAGTCTCTGCCCGACACGCGGTCGCCGGGAGAGAGCGGGCTGCCCTGACAACTCAGTCGGCGAGGTGGGTGCTGTTGGCGTGGTGGAGTTCCCGGAACCGCGCGAGGTGGTCTTCGCTGAGGAAGTGCAGGACCTGTTCACCGAGTGCGGTGAGCTTGAGCCGGGTGAGCCGGGCGTCGGTGGGGTCGTCCTCGCGGCGCAGCAGCCCCCCGCCGACCATCCGGGCAACCAGTTCCACGGCGCTTGGGCTGGCGACCCCGAGTGCGGCCGCGATGTCCTTCACGGTCGGCCCCGCGGGGTCGACGTGACCGCGCAGGGCGAGCAGGACGTGATGCTGGGCGTGGGTGGTCCCCGCGGCCCGGGCGTCGCGTTCGCTGTGCTGCACGAACGCGGCCATCCCGGTCCGGGCGGCCAGCAGCCCGGTGTAGTGCCGGTCGGTAAGAGCCACCGGGTCTCCCGTCTCCTGCGGGCCGACCCCCGTTGACGGTCGGCTACCTACCAACCTACCGAGGCGGCGCACCCGGCGACGGGCCGGTGTCCGGTTGCCGTGGTGGCGACCGGACACCAGCCAGGCAGGGGGTGCTGGGATGCGTCCCTGGGTGGAGCTGTCAGGCGCGGGAGCGGACCGCGCGGACGACCAGGACCAGGATGAGGGCCCCGACGATCGCGGTGATCCAGGTGCTGAGGCTGAAGAAGGTGTTCAGCGAGTGCACGTGGAACAGGACCTTGGCCAGGAACCCGCCGAGCAGGGCCCCGACGATCCCGATGACGGTGGCCAGCAGCAGCCCGGTCTTGGAGCCGGTCAGCTTCTCCGCGATGATGCCGGCCAGCGCGCCAAGCACGATCCACGCGATGATCCCCATGGGGGTTCCTCCCTGTCTGTGGTCACCCACCCTGGGCGCCATCGAGTAGGTATCCTACCGGCGGTCGACGGGTCAGGGGGGCGCACCGCACAGCCACCCCGGTGCTCGCCCGTGTCGGGGCTGTCCGGCCCGCTGGCGTCCCGCGGGAGGTGTCATGCGACGGACTCCGCGTCGGGTGTCGGTACCGGCCTGAACGCGGTCGACCGCGGCGGGCTCGGCACTGGGAGCAGCCGACCAGTCGGACGACTGTCCCTCCGCGGCAGCTGTTCTGTCATGCGACTCGACGTGACAACCACCCCGGTATTCAGTAGGGTCCCTACCTTAGAGGTCCTACTGGACGGGCGGGTGGATGACAGGCAGGGGACCATGACGGCGTCGACTGCTGCTGGGGACAGCGGATTGTGTTCTCTGTCGGCGGGGCCGCCACTGGCTGGGACCAGCGCGGATGGGTCCGCGGCGAGGGATCACCGGTGTCGGCCGGGCGGGTTGGTCAGTCCTCCGGAGCCGCCTCGCGAACTGCAGGACACCCGACCGGTCGGGTTTGGAACGCGGTGACCGTTGTCGGGGCTTACCGGCAGGTGCGCCGACCGGTCGGCCGATCAGCGGCCGCCGGCTGGAACCGCTGGCGGATCTTCAGCGTTGCGGTAGGCATGGGGCAAACCCAGTCGGCGCTAATGACTGAGCGTGGCGTTCGCGTCACGTCCGGTATCGGATTGGTCCGTTCGGCTTGTCGGTTTGCCGTGGTGAGTGTCCGTGTACGGTGATAGGACTGCCGTGATCGCTCTCCGTGAGCGTCACATTTGCCCCGAGGGCGCCCGGGTGCCACGTCTGTCGACGTTGCTTCCTCGCCGTCGGCTCGTTGCTGACACAGCCGTCGGTGTCCACTCCCTACGTGCGTGTCCCGCCCTGCACCAGCAGCCGAGAAGACGACCCGCGTGTCCCGACGCGCCCTGGACCTGTTCGCGGCTGTCTGCACCGGATCTCTGAGGAGTGTTCGTGGTCGGTCTGCTCCGGCGGGTCGGCGGTCTGCCCGTCGTGACCGGCGCCGCGTTGGTCACGACGACGGCGGCGCCGCTGATCAGTCGGCGTCCCACTCCGCTGGTGGTGCTGCTGGTCGCTGTCGTGGGCGTGGTGATCGCCGGTGTGGTCGGTGTCGTCCGGCTGGCCCGTTCCCGCGGGCGGCGGCTGTCCACCCGGCTCTTCACCCCTGCGGTCCGGGACATGGCGCTGCACCTGTCACCGGTCCTGCTGCTGACGGTGATCTTCCCGGTGGTGAGCCGGCGGATCGCCCACGCGCAGGTCGCGGGTGTCGGTCTGACGTCGTTGCTCCTGGCGTCCTCCCTCACGGTCCCGTGGCTGAGTCAGGCGGTGTGCCTGCCGCTGTACCGGGCGATCGGGCACCTGATCGCCGATGGGGACATGGCGCGGATCCAGCGCCGCTTCTGCGAGGTGTGGCCGCTGACGTTCGTGCAGTCCCTTCCCGCGATCGCCGTGTTCGCCGTGCCGGTGGAGATCGCGATGCGGTGGCCGCCGACCGCGTTCGGGACCTATCTCACGCTGTGCGCGCTGCACCTGGCGTTCGTGCAGTCCCTGGTGCTGGTCAACGTCGGCCGGAAGCGGGTGCAGTGGGCACTGGCGTGGACCGGGTACTCCGCGGCGCTGTTCGTCGCACCCACCGCGTGGTACCTGCCCCCGCTCGTCGGGTTGGTGACCCAGCTGGTGCCGCTGCGCCGCCAGCTGCGGGCTGCGCGGCGGCCGGTGATGTTGGCGAACACCGACGTCGCCGTGGACTTGGTCCGGGGGACCCTGCTGGGGGCGGTCCTGTGGTCGGACAAGCTGTTCTTCTTCCTCAAAGCGGGCAGCCACTTCGCTGTGACCGCGGTCTTCCTGGCGCTGCTGCCGGCTGTTCTGGCGTACAACTACTACTTCGTGCGGCTGGCCCCGGTGTTCGACCGGTCTGTCGGCGACCTGCGGGTGGCCATGGAGAAGGAGCCGTACCGGGCGTTGACCGCCCGCTCCCGGGCGCTGGTCGCCGTCGTGGAGACCTCGATCAGCCGGACCGCCTTCACAGGTGCGCTGCTCGGGCTGGTGGTCACCTATCTCACCGCGGAGGTGCGCCCGCGGTCGCTGCCGCTGATCACGGCCGTCGCGGTCGGGTCCTGGCTGTTCATGATGATCACCGTTCTCTGCTACAAGCTGGACTACATCGGCCAGTCCGGGCAGGCGCAGGTCCTCAGCGCCTGTCATCTGGTGGGGTGCACGCTCGCGTTCCTGCTGCTGCCGGCCGGTGCGTCCCTCTACGTCGCGCTGATCGTCTTCGACGTCGTGCTGTTCGCGGTCGCACTGCACCGCTGCCTGCTGCACTGGCGGCTGTCGGAATACACCCTGTTCTGGCGCCATGCCACGGCGTGGTGAGCACCGGGCCCCCAGGGCAGCCCAACGCTCCCCACTGCCCGACCCGGCCGCACTTGCTGCGGGGGGTCACCGTCGCGACCCCCAGGCCCGAAGCCACCCCTACGGCCTCCCCCCTCGGGAGTCCCGACCTGTTGAAGGACTCCCGATGCCTACACGTGCACTCGACAGCTACCCCGAGGTCGACGTGGCGATCGTCGCGGAGTCGACCTACCCCTACCTCAAGGGCGGCGTGTCCGCGGTCGTCCACGACATCGTCCGGGGGAACCAGGACCTGACGTTCGGGATCATCCACATCACCTGGGACACCGACTCCCCGCAGGAGGACCTGTACGGGATCCCGTCGAACGTGCTCTGGGTGTACCCGGTCTACCTGTCGATGAAGGACCACGTCGAGGACTTCAGCCGGTTGCGACCGCGGGACCTCAGGATGCGCAGCGCCGCCCGCCGGGTCCTGGCCGACCGGCTGTTCGACGCCCTCCACGCGATCACCCAGGGCGACACCGCGCCGATGTGGCGTCTGTACGACGAGGGGATGAACCCCCGGACCCGGACGTTCCCCCTGTGGGCGCTGCTCGGCACGCAGGAGTTCATGGCCGCGAC
>JAABVA010006666.1_pt1 | contig 10186 bp, 10 predicted proteins | sample 5560331 | NCBI WGS metagenome assembly JAABVA01 (sample SAMN12812661, study PRJNA571458) | rock metagenome | isolation source: Antarctica rocks | place: Antarctica: Victoria Land, Mt New Zealand sud | collected 2016-01-07 | reverse complement strand
GACCCGGATGGCCTTCGGCTTCAAGAGCCCCGAAGCCATGATCGCCCTCGCCATGCTCAACCTCGGCGGCTACTGCCCACCCCTACCCGACCGTCACGCCACGTGAATCGACCCACGGAACCAGCAGAGAGCCCTTTTTGTGCGCGACGCGCTCGCTGCTGCGCTCCGGCCGGGTGCCGGTGGCCGGGTTCGGGGTTCGGGGTTCGGGTCGGTTCAGGCATGACAATCCTTCGCAAGAGAGACGGCGTTGGTGAGCCAGCCAGCTACCGCGGCTGTGGTTGCTAGCGGCGCGGTGTCACCGCTGGCTGGAAGCGGTCCGCACCGACGCGGGCTGGTACTGGTCGTAGGCCTGCTGCTGCTGGCCGCCCTGCTTGCTGCTCTGCATCTGGCTCTTGATGTTGGTGCTCTCCTGCGAGGCCTTGGACAGGTTCTGCTCCCAGCGGGACTGCATCGGCCCGATCAGACCGCCGCCGACACCGACGATCGTGACGCCGGCGATGCTGGCCAGCACCGTGTAGAGCACGGCGCTGGTGACGTTCGTGGCGATCCCGACCTCATCCAGCGCCGCCTTGACGAACAGCACCAGCACCAGTGCGGACGCCGCGGTCCCCAGCGCACTGCCGTAAGACAGACCGCCGAGGGCGTCGGTGATCAGCTTCTTGAGCGCACCGGCGATGGCCGCACCGATAACCACCAGCACGATCGCGACCAAGATCTTCGGGATCAGTGTGATGAAGGCGGCCAGCGGTGCGGTGATCGAGGCGATGCCGAGTTGCCCGATCGCGGCGGACAGCACCGGGATGAAAATCGCGAAGAACACGATCTTGGCGATGATGTCGCTGGCGTCGTAGTTGCTCTTGTCCAGCGCCTTCTTGATGCCGCCCTTCTCCACCGCCTTGTCGAACCCGACCTTCTGCAGCAGCTTGGCGACGACCTTGCTGATCACTTTGGCGATGAAGTACCCGATGATCAGGATCAGCAGAAAGCCGATCAGCTTGGGGATGAAGGTCGCGATGGTGCGGAAGCCGTCGGTGACAGCGCCGCCGAAGTCGACGGCAGCCAGATTGGTCGTGGACACAGTTCTCCTACAGGTGGGCAGAGGGCGGGATGCGGTGCTGCGGGTGGCGCGGTGCCGGGCACGACGACGGCGAACCAGGGCCGTGCGGATCGCGTAGTACCCCGGGCGCTTACGGTGTATGCGTGGCCTCTCGTTGACAATCGTCAGGTCCTCAGGTGAGGGGTTGGGGACCTGCGCATGTCGCCCGTGTGAACCCGATGCCCCCTCCCTCCCTGCCGCGCCTGCCACAGCCCGTTGCCCTGACGAACGCCGCGCATGTCGCCCGCCTGCGGCGAGCAGTGCCAGCCGGGCGCACCGGAGCGGCACCCGAACCACAACTGCTCGGGTGTCTGGGCCGCCGGCCGACGCAGGCCGCCAGATGAGCGACCCGAGGGGGGGCGACCCCGCGTACCCGTCGCCGGTGGAAAAGCAAGCCGGGCAGGCGCAGTTGGACCGGTGCTTGGCGGCGGTGGGCGCGAGGTCGGCTCGCCCTGGCGCTACCCGCGCCTACAGCCCGGAACGGGCACCCTGAGCAGTTGGTGGCAACGGTTCGGTTCGGTGCTGGGTGGCGCGGACAACGCGCGTAGCAGCGGGCAGCGCCCAGGGCAGACCCGTGAGCGTGTGGCCGTTTGCGCCGTACACGGTTTGGTATGAGGGCGGCACACCACCCCCTTGCACACAGGAGCGCGCATGACGACTAGCAGCGAGCAGGGCCCCGGCGCGAGCGACCTGGGCAAGAGCGCCATCAAGACACGCAAGGTGACGCACTGGCAGCCGAACTGGTCCGCCTCCGGTGCGGGTAAGCCCGGCACCTACCTGTTCCAGCTGGTGTTGGACCACGGCGCCTCGGAGGTCGTGCTGACCGTCACCGTCGACGACGCCGACAACTTGTTCGACTGGCTGTCGGCCAGCAGCGAGGTCTACTACGACCTGGAGCGGGAAGCACTGATCTTCGGCTCCCGGGCTGTCGGCTGACCCAGGTGCGGCATGTTGGGCCTGCCAGTCGGCATCGTTCTGCCCGGTGCGCCCTCAGAACGGGGGGTTCGTCGGGCCAGGGCCGAGGGCGAGCGCTAATGCACGTGCAGACCTAACCCTGGCCTGGACGACCCCGCCGCGACGCGGACTTCAGCAAAGTGCCAGGGAGGGAGCTCGTGCCGCAGAAGTCCCGCCCACAGCCAGGAAAGGGCCTGTCCCGGGAGAGCATCGTCACGGGTGCCGTCGGGCTGATCGAGAGGGACGGCGCCCGGGCCCTGTCGATGCGTTCGCTGGGCCGCGAGCTCGGGGTCGAGGCGATGTCGCTGTACCGGTACGTACCGAACTTCGAGGCGCTGCTGGACGCCGTCGTCAACCAGGTCGTCGACGCGATGCTTGACGATCCGGAGATGCGAGTTCACGCCGACGAGGACTGGCGGGCCTTTTTGACACGGCAGGCGCACGGGGTGCGGCGCATCGCCGTCGCACAACCTGAGGTCTTCCCGCTCATCGCGACCCGGACCCCGGGCGCGCCGTGGATCCGACCGCCGCTGCGCTCGCTGCGCTGGATCGAGGAGTTCCTCGCCGGGCTGCTCACGCGGGGGTTCGCCGACGCGGGCGCCGCCGCCGCCTACCGCTCGTTCACGTCCTTCCTGCTCGGCAACCTGCTGCTTGAAGTCAGCGCCCGCGGCGTCGACACCGGCCCAGTGGAGGAAGCCGACATCGACGCGCCGGATGAGGACACCGCGGACGAGCTCGCGCCCTACCCGGCGGTGTCGCGGCTCGCCGAGCAGTTAGCCCAGGACCACGCCGATGAGGAGTTCCAGGCCTCGCTGACGAACCTGCTGGACCGATTGGAGCACCTCAACGGCCTGCCGTCGCCCGCCGCGCGAGGCCGCTAACCATCCCCGTCGGCACCGTTCTGCTGGGTCCGGAGGGTCTTCGCGGTCCTGTCCCGGGTGGGGTCTTCGATGGGTCATTGCCCGGCGGCATCGCCGGTCTCCGCCGGATGCTGCTGTGACCGGATTGATGCCAGAGCAGCCGTTCAAGCCGCTCCAACTAGGGCAAGCGGGTGGCACAGGCCGCTTGCGACGAGCCGTGCGTCGCAGCCCGCACTCGTTGACCGTGGTCTGCGGTACCCGAGCTCACCTGGAGTTGTTATGCCTGCGCTGACCCGTCCCGCACTGCTCGTCGTGCCGATGGTGGCCCTGCTCGCTTTGACTGGCTGCGGTCCGAAGAAGACCGCTGCCCGCACCCCCGCCGCACCGGCACCAGTGGCCGGGGGCTCCAGCAGTCGGGCCCCCGGCGGCGCTGGCAAGACCTGCCCCGCCGGGCACACCTCAGCCACCATCAACGGGGCAACCAAGTGCCTGGCGGTCGGCCAGCAGTGCTCCAGCAAGGCCATCAACAGCTACCCCCAGTACGGCTACATCTGCGCCAGCAGCAACGGTCGGCTCACCCTGCGCCGCAAGTAGCCGCACGCCAGCAGGGACGGGACCTGCTGGTGTGATGCAGCAGCTGGCCGACATCAGCCCGCGGCTCAAGCGACCTGACGGACTGGGCGTTGGCGGTTGCCCCGCGGTCGTGACTCGACAGCCAGGCGACCGTCATGCCTGCGACCGACCGGGCGCAGTTACTCGCCGCCGGCCACGGTCGGGCTGGTTCAGGCACCCTACGGCGGGGTGGTCGGTGCCGCGACGATCTGGGCTTTTCTCACGGACTATCTGCGCAGGCAAGGCCGCTCGGGTGGTAGCTGCGCGCAGTGGATGCTGGGGCCGAGCCAGCCGTCGGTTGCTGGTGGCGGCTGTGTGCAGCCGTCCCGGATGGCGCCCGCCACGGGCACGCTTTCGACGGCCTCGCGGCTCAGGTGCTGAGCGACCCGGGCGCTGGGGCCGTCGTGGTGGGGCTGGCTTGATTCTGCCGGTTGTGCTTCTCGCTCTGGGCCAGGGAGGCCAGCTGGTCAGCGTGGGTGCGTGGATCGGCGGCTTTGTTGGCGGTGTCGTTGTCGTCGACGAGTTCAGCTTTGGGAGCGGCGGTAGCCATCTTGAGCTGGTTGTCGGCCGCGGTGCTCTAGGCGTGCTGGCGACTGGCACGCGCGCCTCCTGGGGTCGGTCGTGCCCCATGAGTACGACCAGCGTTCCCGGACCGGGTCAGGAGTTGCCGGGCTGAACGAGCAGGTCATCGCGCTGCGCGTCCTCGCTGGTCGTCAAGGCCGGTTCGTCCGCCGGGCTCTCGTTGGGTGCCGTCGCGTTGCTGTCGACATCGATGTCGACGTTGCCCTGGGCGGGACGCGGCGCGGTGCGGTGTGGGTGCGGCTCGGTCATGGTGGCTCCGGTAGGTGCGTGGGGGTGTGGCATCTGGTGGGTCAGCCGCTGTCGGCGGGTGTTGCGGGTCGCTAACCGCCGCCGACGGGGCGGGCGGTCCCGTCGGTGTGGACGTCCGCGCCGGCCGCGCTGAGAGCGGCGGTGACGGTGTCGACGAGCTGGACGCAGGAGTCCTGAACAACCGGACCGCGGTGTCCTCCAGCTGCCGGGCGACCTGGGCGAGGTCCACGCCCAGCGCCGTGAGTTCACCGGCGATGGCCTGCGGGTCGCGTTGGCCGGCGCTGTCCAGCGGCCCGGGCCCGGTCGCTGTCGTCGCGGCCTGCAGGGTGGCGGGGGGCATGGTGTTGACGGTGTTCGCCAGCGCGGTCGCGAAGATCGTCGGGTTGCTGGTCACCCCAACGACGCAGCGGTCCCGGACGAGGTCGGCGAGCCGGCCGGACCGGACCAGCGAGCGGGACAGGTCACCCAGCCAGATCGACACCCAAGCCGGGACAGCTCCGGCAGCACTTCCATGCGATTAGGTCCCTTCTGCCACACCACGGTGCGGCCGCTAGTCCGATTCGGGGTGGAGCGCGCCGGCGCTGGCTGCGCCGTCTGTGCGCGGACTGCCTTACCAGCCGCCACTGACCGTGGCTCCAACAAACCGCTTGGTTCCCGTGCCCGGACAAGCGGCGGTAGTGCGCCGGGTCATCATCCGTGCCATCCGGTCAGGACTCGCCAGGTGTGGCCGGCCCGCGGTGTGGCGGCACCCAGGTGCCGCCACCCGCTCGGTCAGCCGGTGACAGGCCCGTAGCTGATGGTGACGTCTTCCATCTCCATCTCCGCGGTGGCCTGCAGCAGCGCCAGCAGGTCGGTGTCCAGCCCCGGGGAGAACTCCTCCATCCGCTCGACCGCGATCGTCGACGGCACCCCTTCGGGCATCTGCTCCGACGCGGTGAGCACAGTGCCGTCCCCGGACGGGGACACGCCCTGGTAGATCCGGCCGGCCTCGGACAGGTTGTCGGCGCTGAAGGTGAACTGCTTGCTCTGCAACCCCAGGTCCAGCAGCTTCTTGACCTCCGGGAACGCCGCCGCGTTGGTCTTCGGGATCGGCAGCAGCCGGCCCCAGTCCACCCCCAGGGTCTCCAATGCCTTGGCGTAGGCGTTCTCGTGCGCCTGGTCCCGCACGATCAGATACGCCACGGTGGACCGGGCGGTCTTGTTCGCTGTCATCTCATAGATCCGGCACTTCTGCAGCCGCCCGGTGGATTCCAACATCAAGTTGTAGAGCAGGTCCAGCACCAGGTTCCCGCTGTTATACACGTAGGCACCCGACCACGGGTTACCGGCGGAGTCCTTGGGCAACGCACCTTGGGCTCCCACCAGGTAGTGGTGGATGTTGCCCACTGACAACGCGGACTCAAGCGGCGTCGCCCCGCCGGCCCCGGCCGCGTCCAGCGGGTCGGTGGGCTTGCCCTGGTAGCGCGGCGAGCCGTCCAGCAGCCGGGCGATCGTGGTACCGATCAGCTCGACGTGGCTGATCTCCTCAGTGCCGATGCCCTGCACCAGGTCCCGGTAGGGCTTGCCCTGCGGGCCGCGGAAGTTCATCGCCTGGAACAGGTACTGCATCATCGTGCGCATCTCACCGAACTGACCACCCAGGCCCTCCTGCAGCGCGTTGGCGGCGGCCGGGTCCGGCTCGTCCGCCTCGATCTCGTTGATCAGTCTCTGCACGTGCAGGTACATGGCACTTCCTTCTCCAGAACGGCTTCCCCTCCGGGCGGTGCCCAGAGCCCCGTGACCTAAGCCGAACAGGCCCCACGCTCCTAGGCGGACCGAGCGAACGCGACGTCAACCGGGTCGTAGACATGATCAGCGCGATCAAACACGCGCGCCTGAGGTCTAGACGACGCCGCCGACGCCGGACCGGGCTCGGCGGGGACTCCTGGAGCCGCAAACCTTCAGTTGGCCGCCAGACAGGGAGCTGCTGGGCGGCGTGTCCGGCGGCGGCGCACCGGCGCGAAGGTGGATGCCATTCCCGAACGCGTGGGAACGTCGATGCTTGGAGGCAGGTTGGGCGCATCGCCCAGCGTTAGGCAGACTCCTCGGATGGCCGACCTCGACATCACCTTGCTGATCCTGTCCGAGCACGACGCGTTCCGGCGCGGCTTCACCGACATCGATTCACTCACCGACCCTGCCGATCTTGCCACCAAGTGGCGCGAGCTCTCGGACTCGCTGGAGGTGCACGCCAGCGGGGAGGAGGACGTGTTCTACCCGCAGCTGCTGCACCGGGTCGAGGACAGCAAGGAGGACACCGAGGACGCCATCAAGGACCACAACAACATCCGCGACGCTGTCCACGCGGTCGACAACCACCCGGTCGGGACCGACGACTGGTGGAAGGCGTTCCAGGCAGCGCGCGAGGAGACCGTCGAGCACTTGGAGGAAGAGGAGCACGACGTGCTGCCGGCGTTCAAGGACGAGGTGTCCGAGCAGAAGCGGACCGAGCTGGGTTTGAGCTGGCTGGCGTTCCGGGACGCGCACGAGAGCGCGAAGGGGCTGTCGGGCCAGGACAAGGACCCGAAGGAGTACGTCCAGGACAACGGCTAGGGAGCGTGCAGGTCGTGGTGCCGCGGCTTACCGATCGCCTCGGCGGGTAGTTGCCGGTGAAGGCGTTACGGCGAGAGGAGACACTGATGTTGAAGCGCATCGCAGAGTTTCTGACCCTGAAGTGGCTGTGGGACCGGCGGTAGGGGTCCTTAGTTCTGACGCAGCTCGCCTGGCCAGAGGTCAGATGCGGCCCCGACCTGATCTTCAGCCGCCGGCCTCGGTCAAATGCTTGCCTGGCGAGTCGAATGCACAAGGGACAGGAGATAATCGTGGGGCTGCTCAGGTTGGGATCGAGCTTCGGGTTGGGATACGTGTTGGGAAGCCGGGCCGGCCGGCCGCGCTACGAACAGCTGCTTGCTGATGGAAGGCGCTTTCTGCAGCACCCGAAGGTGCAGGAGGCCAGCAGTAGACTGCCAGCTGTCGTGCAGCAGCGGCTCCCCGCCGCCGGAGGGCCTGAGCGCGGCGCTTTCGGTAACACAACTGCCGGGCCGCCGGTGCAGGCAGGGTCTGTGGAGGTTGCTGGCCCAGCCGGGGACGAGCCGCAAACCCCGGCCCAGCCACGTCTGGTCGAGCCCACTGCAGCACAGTTCCCCGAGCCCCTCGCAGCGGAGTTGCCGCCCGGGCTTTCGGCCGCGGTCCCGCCGGAGCAGGAGGGCCTGTCCAGCAACCGGCCGTTGATCGACCCGGTGGTCATTCCCGGCCGGGGCCTGCCGCGCTCCACCCGGCGCAAACCCCAGTAGCCACCCGACGCGGGCCACAGCGGACCGCCCAGCCGTCCGGGCCGGCTGGCAAGGTCGCCATGACGGCGCAGCTGGGTTGCGAGGCCCTGCCGGACCTGAGGACCGAGGGCGGGTGCCGCTGCTCCACGAGCCGGCGCCCTACGCCTCGTCGCCGTCGGGCTGAGTCCTCGCGGCTTCGTCCAGCCGTGACGGGCGCCACCTCACCGCAGCCACCCGCGCCCACGGAACCGGCGGCGTGCACCTGCTCGTGGCCGTAGGCGAGAAGGACAGCGCAGGCGGCGTGATGATGTGCAGGTTCCGCGACCGCAGTCGGCCGTCGGTTGATCGGTCCGTGATACGCCGACTCAAGCTCGTCGGCCGCCCTGTAGTGACGGAGGGCGGAGGGTGCTGTTGCTGGGTTCGGGGGTAGTGCGGTGGCACCCGTGGGACGCAGTCGGCGCCGGGTCGAGCAGGGAGAGTGCTGTGACGTTGCCGGAGCGGGATGTGGCCAAGGGCTGGCAGGGCCGGCTGGTGTTGGACCAAGACGGTGAGCGGCTGGGGGAGTGCACCGGGATCTTCGCGGACGCAGCCAGTGGGGCGACGGAGTGGCTGGAAGTGGCGGTGGAGGGCCACCGGCGTTGCCTGCTGCCGGCGTTGAACGCCCTGGAGGTCGAGGGGCAGGTGCGGGTGGCGTTCCGGCGCGCCGCGGTGCTGTCCGCTCCGCATGTCGGGGACGACACCGAGTTGTCCAAACGGGACGACATCGTGTTGTACCGGCACTACGGAGTGCATTACAGCGCCGCGGCGTCGCCGAGCCTGCTCCCGACCGGCGCCGACCTGGGCCAGCCCAAGACCGCGGACCTACCGGTGCCGCCGACCGGGAAGACCGACCGGGACACCCCGACCCAGCCCCCGCCGTCGGTGCGCACGCCGCAGCCCCCGCTGGTGGAGGCCGACACCAGGCCGCATCTGGTGCAGGCGCCCACCCCGAGCCGCAGGCCCACTCCAGCAGCGCCCACACCGGTCCGGGCCGTACCGACCTCGCCAGTGTCCCCGGGGCCGACGGCGAGTTCGACCCCGCCGCAGGCCAGCCCGGAGCCCACACCCCCGCCCGGCCCGCAGTCCGTGGCCGACGACCCGCCGGTAGCTGCACCGAAAGCCATGCCGGCGCCGGTCCGCCCACCGGCCCCGCCCCAGGTCGCAAAGCCAGCGCAGCCGGTCCCGGCTGCGCCGCCGCCGCCGGTTCCGGGCACTGCAGCCAGCAGGCCGGGTCAGAGCAGCCCGGGACGGGATGTGTCCAATCAGCAGGCGCAACCGGCCAGTTCCAGTCCCGGTGCTGACGCGCCCGCGTCCGGTGCGGAGCCGCTGGGACCGTTGGCGGGGGCGTGGGCCAGCGGTGCACCGCTGGCCGCGCTGGCCGCGTTGGCGGCCGCGGTCGCCTTCGGCCTGCGGGCCCGGGACCAACGAGCCGCCGCAGGACGTACTACGAGCGCTGGTCGCCGCAGACGGCCCGCGCCAAGCCGGACCCGGACCGCGCCGGCCGCCCGACGCCCCACCGGCAGCACCTCCGGGACTTCCCCGCGTAAGCCCCGGGTCCGTGCCGCTGCCGGACCGGCGAAGCACGGCGGCGGCGTCGGGAGATCGGTGCGTCGCCAGCTACGGCGGCTGACCACCGGCGGCGCCTGCGCCGCCGGGTACCTGCGGGGGGCCCGGGCCGGCCGGCAGCGCTACGACCAGCTCCGCACCCAAACCGAACAGCTCGCCCAACACCCGCAGGTCCAAGCGGCCCGGCAAGCGGTGACCGACCCGCAGGCCCGGAAGCAGGCGCTGGCGCAGACGCGGGCTCGCTACCGCAGCAGTCAGGAGCAGTACCGCAGCGTCCGGCGGCAGGCCAGCGAGCTGGCCAGGCACCCCCAGGTGCGGCTCTACCGGCAGGCCGTTACCGACCCGCAAACCCGACAGCAAGTGTTCACCGAATTGCGGGCGCACCCGCAGGTGCAGCGCTCTCGCCAGGCCGTCACCGACCCGCAAGTGCGCCAACAGGTACTCACAGAGCTCCGGGAGAAGGCCGACGTCCTCACTGCGGCACTGAAGAAGCGACTGGGCTAACCGCCACCCGCCTCCGGCGCGCTGCTTCCGCGCCCCGGGGCGCGGTGGCGTGCGGTGCCGTGCGTGCGGTGCGGCTAGCCGACAGGACGGGGGGGTGTGCCCGGTCCGCTGGTCGGCGGGGCGAATGGCGGCGTGGGCGGCCAAGTGGCGCTGGGCTCGCTCAGTGCGGCCGGGGTGTGCTGGCCCGCCTGCTTGCGCTGGCGGCTGGCCAGCACACCCAGGGCGATCGCCGCGGCCAGCGCGCCGGCCGGTGCCGGGGACACGCGAGCCGGCAGCAGCCGCCGCACCCGGCCCTTAGCTGCCTCGCTGGCGCGTTGCTGCTGGCTCTGCCAGTCACTCACGGCGATCAGGGCCAGGCCGGCGGCGGGGTTGAGCCACTGCACCAGCTTGAGCTGACGCAGCGTACGAGCCAC
>JAABVA010006665.1_pt1 | contig 10187 bp, 10 predicted proteins | sample 5560331 | NCBI WGS metagenome assembly JAABVA01 (sample SAMN12812661, study PRJNA571458) | rock metagenome | isolation source: Antarctica rocks | place: Antarctica: Victoria Land, Mt New Zealand sud | collected 2016-01-07 | reverse complement strand
GACACCCCCGGGCGGGCAATCGGCAGCAGCGCCGCCAGTTCACCGGCGGTTGCCGGACCGCCAGCCAGTGCCTCCAGGATGGTCCGCCGGCTGTCGTCCGCCAGTGCCCGCAGCACCGCCTCCACGCCTCGAACGTACCAAGGTCGTTACGTACCCGTCAAGCTACATACGTGCCGGAGCGTGGATCACCTGGTGCGAGAGTCGATCAGTGGTGGATACAGGCAACTCGAGCGTGCGTCTCGATAGCCGAACCTCTTGCGGGAACGCCGCAGGTCGGAAGGGATGCCTGCGCGAGGGTGTTCCGCAAGACCCGCCCGGGAAAATGCCCGGTGATCGGGGGTTAACTGTGACTTGCAGCGGTAGTTGGCGCGGTTCTAGCAGCGGTATGTGGCCGCTCACCCCGGCGCACGCGACGGCTGATCTTGTCCGGTGACGATGGCCATCGATCGTCGCCGGTCATCGCAGCGACGCGTCCAGTACCCGGATCAGCTCCCCGACATGACGACCACCCGGCGGTGCGCCCGTCTTGTTCAGCTGTGCATCGTCTCCGCGCCGTGGGCGGATTGAGGCCGAGGCTGGTGTGGGTCGTCTGCGAGACGCTGCTGTCGGGGAGCTGTCCGTGGCACCGCATCCCCTAGCTGGCATGACGTTCGGTGACACGCGCTGGGCCGACGGTGCCGGCGGAGCACTCATTCATACGACGGAGTCCATGCGCCTGATGTTGGTCCAGCCGGTCCAGCCGCGTTCCTCGAGGAGCTCAAGCAGGCGCGGTGCGCATGGGAAGGACTCGATGAACGCTGCATCAAGAAGCGCGACCAGGTCGTCGCTGACTGGCTGAACCTCCTCCATGTCCGCGGCCTCGGCGGCTGCCGCTTCGATGAAGGCGGCTACACGGTCCGCGAGCAAAGGCAACCGCGGGTCGTTGCGAGCACAGTCGGCCAGGTCCCCGACGTCGAGATATAGCCGGCGCAGCGTTTCGTGCTCGATCTGCGCGTGCTTGATCGCCATGAAGGCCGGCACCTTGTCCGGCATCTGGGCCGCGATCAGGATCCAGCTGTCGCGCTCGATCTCGATCAGCCGCTGCCGGAACCCGAGCTGGTGCATCCGGTCGAGGTAGGCGACCACCTCGCGCGGCAGCGCCAGGCCGTCGCCTGCCGCGAGTTGGGCGATCCGCTCCCGGTGACGCTGGCGTTCGCGGATCTCCGCGCGCAGACGCCGGTCGATGTCCCCCACCGCCGTTGCGAACTCTTCGTCACCGGCCACCAACAGTTCGCGCACCCGGGACAGCGGTACGCCGGCATCGGCCAAGGTGCGGATCCTGATGAGCTCCACGACGGCCGCAGCGTCGTAGCGCCGGTAGCCGGAGTGATCTCGCTCGGGCTCGGGCAGCAGACCTTTGGCGTGGTAGTGCCGAACCGCGCGAACCGTCACGCCGGCGTATGCCGCGAGCTGGCTGATGGTCAGCACGAGCTATCCCGCGAGCTTCTTGGCGACGTCGCGATTGAGCGAGGCCCGCCACTTGTCCTGGTAGGACGCAGTGTCGCGCAGGCTCTCGTCGCAGAACGCGGCGACGTCCTCGCCGGTGACGTCTAGGACGCTCTTGCCCTGGGCCGCGCTCTTCTCGAAGAGCCCGAGCACGTCCTTGAGGACGGCGACGATGTCCAGGCCGTCGCCGGAGGTGAACCTCCACATGTACGGCTTCATCTCGCCGTAGACGATCCGGTAGTCACGGGGCAGTACGGTCGCACGCGCCTCCATGGCCTTCCATTCCTTCTTGTCGCCGAGGATCCCGGTCAAGAAGTTGCTCATGGCTCTCTCCTTCTGCTCAGTTCTTGCTGGTGTGAGTCAGGCGATCTTGCGGCGGTAGGTGCTCATCGCGAGCGCATAGGCGACGAGCAGCAGCCCGACGCACCAGGCGAGGGCGATCCAGCCGTCGCTGCCGACCGGTTGCTCGGCGTAGAGGTCACGGATGGTGTTCACGATCGAGGTGACCGGCTGGTGTTGGGCGAACCACCGCACCGGACCCGGCATGCCGGAGGTGGGCACGAATGCCGAGCTGATGAACGGCAGGAAGATCAGTGGGTAGGAGAACCCGCTCACGCCGTCGACCGACTTCGCGGTCAGCCCGGGGATGACGGCCAGCCAGGTCAGCGCCAGAGTGAACAGCACCAGGATCCCGAGGACCGCGACCCAGGCCAGCACTCCGGCGCCGGAGCGGAAGCCCATCGCCACGGCGACGAGTACGACGAGCGCGAGCGAGATCAGGTTCGCCACGACCGAGGTCAACACGTGCCCCCACAGCACGGCCGACCGGGCGATCGGCATCGACTGGAACCGTTCGAAGATGCCGCCGGAGACGTCGGTGAACAGCCGGAAGGCGGTGTAGGCGATGCCGGAGGCAACGGTGATGAGCAGGATCCCGGGTAGCAGGTAGTTGACGTACTTGCCGCCGCCAACATGGATCGCGCCACCGAAGACGTAGACGAACAACAGCAGCATGGCGATCGGCGTGACGGCAGTGGTGATGATCGTGTCTGGGCTGCGCAGGATGTGGCGCAGGGAGCGCTTCAGCAGGACCGCGGTGTCGGTGAAGAAGTGGGTGGTCATCGCTGTCCCTACTTGCCGGGGCCGTCATGGCCGACGATCGCGAGGAAGATCGCTTCAAGGGTCGGCTGCTTCTCGACGTACTCGACCTTGGTCGGCGGAAGCAGTTGCTTGAGTTCGGCGAGGGTGCCGTCGGCGATGACTCGACCCTCGTGGAGGATCGCGATCCGGTCGGCGAGTTGTTCGGCCTCGTCCAGGTACTGCGTGGTGAGAAGCACCGTGGTGCCCTGGCCGGCGAGCTCTTGGACGGTCTTCCAGACCTCGATCCGCGACTGTGGATCGAGGCCTGTCGTCGGCTCATCGAGGAAGAGCACGGGCGGGTGTCCGATCAGGCTCATCGCGATGTCGAGGCGACGGCGCATCCCACCCGAGTAGGTCGCCACTTTGCGGCCGGCTGCGTTGGTCAGGTCGAACCGTGCAAGCAGGTCGGCCGCGATCCTGCCTGGATCTTTGAGGTGTCGCAGTTGGGCGACGAGTACGAGGTTCTCCCGCCCAGTGAGGATGTCGTCGACGGCGGCGAACTGTCCGGTGAGGCTGATCGATTCGCGTACCTTCGTGGGCTGGGTGGCGACGTCGTACCCGTTGACGGCTGCGGTACCGCCGTCGGCCTTGAGCAGCGTGGACAGGATCTTCACGGCCGTGGTCTTACCGGCGCCGTTGGAACCCAGCAGGGCGAAGATGGTGCCCGAGGACACGCTCAGATCGACGCCCCGGAGTACCGCGTGGTCGCCGTAGGACTTGGTCAGCCCGGCGACTTCGATGGTTGGTGTCGTGGTCATGGCGTCAGCCTGCGACCCTGACCCTGCGTCAAGGTCAAGGCCGAGTCTCCGGGTGGCTCTTTGCCGGGCCGGCGACACCGTGGTGCGTCATGAGACTCACCCGTCGAACGCCGAAACTCTTGCTGCAGATGGCCGCGATCGTGAACGATCGCAGAACAGCAAGGACTGGCCGGTTGTTGTGAGACGGGTTGTGAGGCGCGAATCGGCGCTTCGGGGCCCGTAGTTGTGACTTGCGTCCGTAAGTGGCGCGGTTCTCGCAGCGCTACGTGGCCGATCTACCGGCTGCACCGGCACGCTGATCTCGTCCGGTAGGTGATCGGCGCCCCGGGACGGCGCGGCCGGTCAGGGGCGTGGGGCCCGGGCACGTCGTCCGATCAGGTGGAACACGCGGCTGAGCTGCCGGTAGGGGTCGCGCAGGCTCGCTTCGAACTCGACGGCGGCGACCGCCGCCACGTCGGTGCTAGCGGGCGGCAGGTCCAGCCAGTCGGCGAACAGCCAGACGCCGTACCACGCCTCCGGGTCCACCGCGTGCTGCCGCAGCAGGTCGGACAGGCCCTCGACAGTGTCGCCGCGGGTGTCCGTGCCGAGCACCCCCACCTCGCAGGTGGCGTCGAACGCGGCCAGCGCATCTGCCCAGCGGCGGTCCAGGGCGGGGCGGACCGCCAGCGTGCGCGCGTTCAGCGCCATCACCGACACGACCCCGCCGGGCTGCACGCAGCGGCACAACGCGCCGACCAGAGGATCGGGTTGCTCGAGGTACATCAGCACGCCATGGCACAGCACCGCATCGAAGAGCTGGCCGCCGGTCGCCGCCTCGGCCTGCTCGCCAGGTGCCTCGACCAGCCGCACTCGACGCCGGACCTGGTCCGACTCCGCGCTCAGGCGCTGCTCCGCCTTCGCGAGCATGGCCGGCGACGGGTCCAGGACGGTGACGTCGTAGCCAAGCCGGGCAAGCGGCAGCGACTGGTGCGCCGCGCCCCCGCCGACGTCCAGGACAGTCGCGGGCGGGTCGGGAAGGTGCCGCAGCAGCTGGGCGTGAAGGACGAACGTGCGGACCTGCCCCTTGACCGAGGCGTACGCCCCCTCGACGAACGGGTCAGCCAACGCGGCCCAAGCGTCCTGCGGCATTTGGGAATCATGCCAGCAACCCTCAGTCCCCCGTACCTACGGCCGATCGGCACGAGCTGCGCCCCTCAGCACCACTCACATGAACGATCGTCTACGAGCCGCAGCGGAAAAGGCCGGAGCACTGTGACTTGCAGCGGTACATGGCGCGGTTCTCGCAGCGCTATATGGCCGGCCCGCGACGGCAGCGATCATGTCCGTAACCGAACGACCACTGAACACTCGCGGAGCCAAGCACGAGCGATCTTGTTCGCTGGGATGATGGGCTACTGGGCCGGGTGCGTCATCAGGCAGGGTGGTGCGGTGACCGCGCCGCAGCACCGAGCCGACATGTTCACCGATCGCGGCCTTGATCCGCGCGAGGGCGGCACCTCGCTGGGGGACGAGCGGGCGACGCTGGTGGAGTTCCTCCGTTGCCAGCGCTTGACCCTGCAGGTCAAGTGCGAGGGACTGGATGCGGCGCAGCTCGCCCGTCGGGCGGTCGAGCCTTCGACCATGTCGCTGCTGGGCCTGCTGCGTCACCTGGCGGACGTCGAGCGCGTTGGTTCCGCCGTCGGTTCGCTGGTCAGGACGTACCGAAGCTCTACCAGTCCGACGACGAGCCCGATGGTGACTTCGATGGCGCTCTGCCCCACGAGTCCGTCGTTGACGAGGCGTGGGCGGCCTGGCGTGATGAGGTCGCGTTCGCCGAAGGGTTCACCCGGGACACCGACCTGGGCTTCATCGGCGTGGACTGGGCAGGTGCCCCGCTGTCCCTCCGTGAGCTCCTGGTCCACATGATCGAGGAGTACGCCCGGCACAACGGCCACGCCGACCTGCTGCGCGAACGGATCGACGGACGCATAGGTGAGTAGCCGCCACCACTACCCCCGCTTGCGTCGGTAACTGAGGATGCCTCGGGTTCAGATCGCGTCCCGGTAGCCGAAGGACCAGCGGGACAGCGTTGCCGCGCGATGGCGCCGTGATCATGTGTCACAGACGATCGCTGACCGGCACAGTGCTTGTACGTCACTCTGCGCCGCTGTGCTGCCGCAGCAGCCGCCGGGTGGAGACGACGGTGGCGAACTCACCGTGCAGGTTGGTCGCGGTGGCGAGCTCGTCGGCGGTGAGTACCTGTCCGTCCGGGCCCGACCGGTCGAACGTGTGTGTGGCGTCCAGGGCGAACAGCACCTGGTGGCCCAGGTTGCCCCCGACGCGAGCGGTGGTTTCGCAGCAGTGGTTGGTGGTGATTCCTGCCAGCACGAAGCCAATCAGGTCCTGCGCGCGCAGCCAGCTGTCCAGGCTCGGCGTGCCGTGGAAGCAGGAGTTGACCGTCTTGGTGATGAGCAGGTCCGGTTCGCCGGTCACGACCGACTTGAAGGCGTTGCCCGGCTGACCGGGCCGCAACGGCGACTGCGCGTCAGTCGAGTCGTGGCGGACAAACACCACCGGCCGGCCGTGCCGGCGCCAGGTCTGGAGCAGCACTGCGATGTTGTCCTCGCACTCGGGGTTGTTGCGTGGCCCCCAGTAGCCGCCGTCGTCGAAGCCCTTCTGCACGTCGACGACCAGCAGAGCCATCCGATCAAGGTCAGGCAGGTCCAGCTCCGGGAGGTCCACCGCTTCAGTGTCCATTACCCCAGCTGACGCGCGGCCGCCTGGCCGCGTCTCCGGCCGCGTCTCCGGGCAGTCCTGGCACTGCCGCTCGAGGTCGAGCCGGTGGCCAACGCAGCACCGGCACCCGTCCCGCAAGTCGAACGGCTTGCGGGACGCCCGCGTGGGCGGCGGGGTAGCGCCGGGATCATGTGTCACAGACGATCGTTCTGGGAAGATTGCGACCTGGGCGACCGAGAACGGTGTGACCTTCAGCGGTAAGTGGCACGGTTCTTGCAGCGCTACATGGCGCGGTCGGCAGCCGGCACGGCGGTAACGATCATGTCCGGTGCCGCAGCCCAGCGGGAAAGGGTTGGCCCGGCGTCGACTCGCAACTGCATGAGGCTCGACCCGAGGGCGGTGACGATGCTCGCGCCTACCGGCTTCTTGTCATTGCTGACGGGCGCAGCACGGAAGAGCTTCGGGCTCGTTGATGACCGTTTCCGGTGCGGTCTGACGCTATGGGCGTCGGAGGTGTTTGCGGTTGGCGGTCAGGACTTCATCGGAGAGTTCGGGATCGGCGTGGGCGATCGCCCGGGAGATGACCTGCGCGCCGACCATCTGGCTGAATATCGCGATCGCCTGTTCGCGCGCCCTGACGGGGTCGAGCTTCGTGCCTGTCTGGTTCGCGGCACCGAGGAGCAGATCGGTGATCGCGGCGAGATAGCCGCTCAAGCCCCGCTGGTATTCGGTTTGGGCTTTGACGCCGTGCCGCGCGGCGTCGGCGGCCAGGGCAGCGGACGCGCAGCCGTGCTGAGGGTGGTCGCGGTGGTGGGTGGTCAGGTAGCTGTCGATGATGGCATGCAGGCCTGCCCGGGCCGAGCGCGGGTGGGCGTCGATGATGCGCGCAACCTCGCCGAGGGAGTCGGTGAAGCCCTGATGAAGCACCTCCAGGGCGAGGTCTTCTTTGGAGTCGAAGTGGTTGTAGAAACCTCCGTGGGTCATCCCGGCTGTCTTCATCAGCTCGTCGATGCCGACCCCGTCGAGTCCGCGGGCTCGGAAACCTTCGCTGGCGGCAGTGACGATCCGCTCCCGGTTGAGCTCCTTCTGCTGCTGGGAGATGCGAGGCATCTCGGGAGTCCTCTCTCGGCGGGGGCTCAGTGATCGGACCGAACACTCCGGCACTGGGAAAGGCGATGATACTCATCATCAAAAAGCACGGTGGCGCGTCCCGCTGTGTGGTGCAGGGCAGCCCGCGACGCGTGGCCTGGTCGACTTGACAGACAATGATGACCCATGACAGCGTTGCCCTGTGATGGCAAACGTCATCAATAACGAATCCAGCGGGTGGACGGCTCATGATCTTCGGAACCATCGGGGCAGGCACTATCGGGCAGGCTGTGGCCGGTCATCTGGTCGAGGCGGGTCAGCGGGTCGTGTTGAGCAACAGCCGGGGTCCGGCGACGTTGGATGAGGTCGTTGCCCGCCTGGGTCCGTTGGCGTCGGCCGGCACCGTCGCGCAGGCGGCAGCTGCGGACATGGTATTCCTGACGGTGATGTGGCCCCACATACCCGCCGCCCTGGCCGGCCTGCCGCCGTGGGATGGGCGCATCCTGGTCGATACCACCAACCAGGTCGCGCGTCTGGACCCGATCGAGGCGGTCGATCTCGGAGATCAGACCGGCAGCGAGTATGTCGCCGCCCACGCACCGGGCGCCCGAGTGATCAAGGCGTTCAACACCCTGTTCGCCCGCTACATCGCCCCGGACCCCCGTCACCCGGCCGGCCGGCAGGTCCTGTTCTATGCCGGCGATGACGCCGAGGCCAAAGCCACCTTCCACGAGGTGACCGACAGTCTCGGCTTCGCCCCGGTCGACATCGGGGGGCTGCGCGAAGGGGGCCGGTTGATGCAGGTCGGCGGCGGCCCGCTCTCGGCCTTGCACGCCCTCAAGCAGGACTGACACGCGCCCGGCGCGGCCATCGGCTGAACCTCTCGACCTCTTGGAGGAGGACCATGACCGACTTTGACCCGCTGACGGCCTCGGACACGCGAGGTCGCAGCGCCCGTCTGACCCGGCAACGACCAGGTTGGACCAACCGTGGCGAGGTGGCCCCGTGAAGGCGCTGGCCTACGAGAAGGCGCATGCTCTGGACGCGTTCGCCCTGGACCTGATCGAGGTCGACGAGCCGGAGCTTGGCGACAGGGACCTGGTGGTCGAGATCCGCGCGATAGGCGTCAATCCCGGTGAGGCGTTCATCCGGTCGATCCGCAGCGCCGCGCCGGGCGGTCGGGTCATCCTGGGCTGGGAGTTCGCCGGTGTCGTGACCGGAACCGGTCCTGCGGCCACGGGATTCGCGGTCGGTGACAGGGTGATGGGCACCGGCGATATGACCCGCGACGGCTGCTGGGCGCAGCGGCTGGCCGTGGACCACCGGGTCGTCGCCACGATCCCCGATCAGCTGTCCTTCGCCGACGCCGCCTCGCTGCCCATCGGCAGCCTGACCGCGTGGGAAGCCATGTTCGGCGACCAACCAGCGCCGCCGCCCGGCGTCGACACGGTCCTGATCGTGGGCGGGGCCGGCGGGGTGGGCTCCATGGCGACGCAGCTGCTGAAGGCCAGGACGTCCGCCTTCGTGATCGGCACCGCGTCGCGGCCGCAGTCGCGGCAGTGGTGCCAGGCGATGGGCGCGGATCTGGTGATCGACCACACCGCCGACGTCACCCAGCAGCTAAGCCAGGCGGGTATCGAGCAGGTCGACATGGTGCTCTCCACCGCCGGCACCGCCGACAACCTCGCCTGGATCGGCGCGGTGCTGCGCCCCTTCGGTCACCTGTCGGCCATCGACCTGGGCGGCCCGCTGGACCTCGGCCCGCTCGTGCAGAAGTCGGTCTCCCTGCACACCGAGATGGTGTTCAGCCAGATCATCGCCAGTGCGGACCCCAACAGACACAACCGCATCCTCCAGGCCGTCGGCGACCACGTCGCGGCCAGCCAGCTGCGCCCCATCGTCACGACCCGGCTTCAGGGCCTCACCGTGCCCAGCATGAGAACCGCGCACGAGCTGCTCGAAACCCGACACACCGTCGGCAAGGTCGTCATCGAGACCTGAACAGACGCGGCGCCACTCGCCCACACCTAGCCAATCCATCACCGTTGAGGCGTGGTCCACAGCAGGGGGTCTGGCTGCGCCCGTGCCCACTCAGGACGTCAAGCACGCACCAGGACCACCCAGGCCCCTACAGGCCCTAAGCCGGGGACCCGCGACGACGACGAAAGGCACGACGGACTTGACAACGACATCGACATCGAGCCAGCCGGATCCGGGCCCAGTGATCCCCGACGTGATCACACGATTCCTGGACGCCGTTGCGGCGCTGGATGCGGACGAGCTCGCGGACTGCTTCAACGAGGCGTGCGAGTACTTCGTGAAGTTCCCGGATCCCGCGATCATCGGGCGGGAGAACATTCGTGCGCTCTTCGCCGACTTCTTCTCGAAGTGCTCGGCAGCGCGATGCGACCTGTCATCGTTCGGGCTCAACGGGAGCACCGTATACACGGAACGAGTTGACCGGTTCTGGTTCTCCGGGCAAGAGGCGTTCATCGAGTGCGTCGGGGTCTTCGAGATCGAGGCCGGCCGCATCTCCGTCGTCCGTGACTACTCAGACGCCGAGACCTTCACCCGGCGAATGGACCAGGCCCTGGGAAGGTGAGCGCGGACAGCGCTGGCAGGAAGCTCCACCCCGCCTATGAGGAGTGGCAGCACGAGTGGTTCGACGGACGTCCGGCGGCGCGTAGTCGCGGCTAGGCGCCGCGCGCGGTCGAGAGCCCACCGCGCGCGGCGTCCCGATAGCCAGTGGGACGCGCTGCCGCCACACCTCTGCCAGCTTGGCGCTGCGGTTGCGTGGTGGGCCGGGAGGCGTTGCTGCTGTGGGAAGCGACGAAGGCTCGGTGCGTGTCAGCTCGGGCAGCAGCGGCCGGCCGTGACGGTCGGGCACGACGTCGACGCGGGCGTGCTCCTACGGCGACTCGAGGCCGACCGAGTGCCGCTGTCGTGCGGTGTGCACGCTGGCGGGCGGGTTGATGTGCCCGGGCGTGTCCTGGCTGGCTG
>JAABVA010006663.1_pt1 | contig 10190 bp, 9 predicted proteins | sample 5560331 | NCBI WGS metagenome assembly JAABVA01 (sample SAMN12812661, study PRJNA571458) | rock metagenome | isolation source: Antarctica rocks | place: Antarctica: Victoria Land, Mt New Zealand sud | collected 2016-01-07 | reverse complement strand
AAGAATTCTGTAGCATGCAGCGGCGAGGAAGAGCGCGACGCTTGCAGTTAGAGGGGTTGCAATACGGACTGCAGTGAGATGACCTGAAACGTCATGCTTACGCGGATCGCTCCTCCCTTTTCAGCCCATGCACATCAGGTTACCATGGAGGCTTTACAAGTTTGGCAGGTTTTATTTGCTTGGCAAAGTCATCAAATCTACCTGTCGTTGTCATGCATGCAAGCAGCCATCCCTAAGGCCTTACTCCTAGGAGTTTTTGCTTGAGCTGCAGCTGCCTTTGCATAAGTTGTGTACATGTACTTGGCTTGTGCGGGTGCAAGCCATTGTGCCGCAATTTGCCTACAAGCATCAACGGTGACACGGTATGCCGGCGTGCTAGACCTCGAGGTAGTGTGGCTCAGAACCCGATGACCTGCCCGTGGGGACTGTGGGAATTACCCATTTACTTTCTGAATAGCGGATAAGAAAACGCAGCAGGATCTCGCCTCCTTCTCCTCCTCGAGTCGAGTGCTGCGTCCACTGGCGTGACGCCGGGTACCGTTGGCACTCGGTTCGAATCTTCACACGCTCGAATGTCAATCAGTCAGAGCTCATCTGGGCCGATTTAGCGACAATCACGTTTGTGTCTGACAGGTTAGATCTGAAACAATGCCTCTGTTGGTTGGCGAGGCCCAGCATATTTGCCTTGAAGTGAATCCACCAGACACAGCTTCGACCAGTTGCGCGGTTGCCTGCTGTACTTCGTTTGATGGCTGTTCGTGCAGAGTGCTCGCGTTTCATTTCGATTTGAAACGAAATCCTTTTGGTCCTATGCAGCTGCTGCTTGGGGCAGGCAGTCCTGGAGAGGTCCAGGAGGCATGGCACGTTGTCCCAGGGCCGCGCGGGTGTCGCCACCGCTTTGTGATGCATCCAATCGGCGTTTCAAAGCATACGATGAACACCGGATGCGTAAGTCAAGCATCAGACCATGCTTGAAAATATACTGTTTGACTAATGCTCATCAACACAGCTGCAGTCTCCTTCATGTGTTTATCCTCACAGAGACCATATGTTGTCATATGTACACCGCTATCCCCTGATGCAATATTCATTGACAAAACTTTCTCCATAGGCAATCTATGCTGTGAAGAATGTGGCAGCACAGACAGCCACCCAGGCCAGTGCTTTCTTGTCTGTGATGGATGTGACAAAGGAGGTCATGATGACTGTCTGGGGAAAGAGCATACAGCGGCCAGACCCTGGTTCTGCCCCTACTGCAAAGGCCAAACTCTGAAAGCTCTGATTCTGAAGGTATTCAGCTGCTGTCACAGCATGTCCTATAAGCAGCCAAAGCTCTCAAGGGTTAGCACGTCCACATGTAAGGGCTTCCAAGGCTTGTAGCAGATTTGTGTATGCAAACACCTGACTTCCTTTCTATCCTTTCCTTTCCAGCACCTCAATTCCATGCTTTGCAGACGCTCAAATTGGCAGGTCCAAGAGGGCTCACTTTTGAAGACTTACAACAACAAGTCTCTGAAGCAATGGGGAACAATCTGCCTGGTGCTGACAGACAGCAACAAGCAGTGAGATCCTTCAGGTGTTCTGTTTGGCAGAGCGTCAGAGAGGTATATCTGCATGAGGTTTGCTCAAGTCTCTCACTAATGCATGTGTTGCAATTGAAGATCACATTTGGTTATAGATTAGGAGGCTGTCACCTTTGTTAGAGCCTTGACAGCATGTGGGCAGCGCTGCAGCCATTGGCATACAACTGCTGCTGCACAAAATAGTTGACAATGTTGTCAAAGAACGCAGAGTTGGCTGCATATGGACACAGATTGGATTGCTTGCTCTGCAGCTGCTTGCCGGTGAGAAGGACAGGCAGAATGATGAGCAATGTTGGGTGGAGATGATACAGCTACAACAGGACCACGCCAAGATGGTCTACCGCATCCCCAAAGCCCTGCCCATTCTGAAGGAGACTGCAGCTGCAGAGGACATGTTGGGCACAGCTGAGGTAATCATGGGGCAAGACTGCTGGTACCTGACAAACTCACTGTGATTGGCAGGCCCAACACGCAATGCTGCTTGGCCAAAGTGCACCTGCCTTTGAACTATCTGCTGCAAGATACGCTGCTTCCAGCTGACTTGCTATGGCAAGACATTGCACAGTGGCACCATGCACAAGCACTTGAAGTAGAGCTTCTACACCTACACTCCCCAGAGCCTACAATGCAATTGACTGGATGATCTCATGTACACGACACACCTTGCTCAGCCTGACAGTTTGTGATAAAGAGAATTGTCTGCTGCATCACAGGACCATGTGCTGGATAAGACTGCGCCAGGCCTGGTCCTAGGACCACAAGCTGATGATAAGCATGAGGCTCCTCAGGTATCTAGATGTGCTGAAATCTGACTGGTTGGCTTCTTGTTTGGCACTAGCATTGTATGCTTCTGCATAAGGACTTTGCTCTGCATCCTGCCATCAAGCAAATTCTTTTGGGTCAGCCCTGAACCCCATAATAAGCCAGTGTTGCCCCGATCTCAACTGATTTCATCTGGAATAGCAGCATAGCAGGGTGTTGATGCGGCAAGCTCTGGCAGTAGGCTCGGTTCTAGCCACACTTGCAAACATGTGGCTGCAGCATTCATCTGTGTTGGGCTTGCTCACAAGCTTTGTATTGTCTGTGGGCAAGCAATGAAGCAGCAAATGCGGACACAGATATGGACACAGGCCCCTCCATACACAATGCAGCCTTTGGCCCCATTCCTCAAATCAGCCCGCCAGACTGGCCTCTTCGACAAGTCTCAATATTTACGTTTCCAGTGTCACAGGCTGTCCCCATGGCTATTCAATCAGGTACTCAGCTATTTGGGTCACGGACAGGCGGTGGACCTTCCCAGTCACCACAGCTATCACAGGTGTGCAACTGCAGCGTAATGAAGCTGACCAGGTTGCTGATTTGTTGTATTGTCAGATTCAGCATGCATCAGAACCACAACACAAACAAGCATGCATGCAATGCTAGAGTCATTGCAAGGATCGTGCTATGTTGCAGGCAATGCCCTCTGCTGCAGAGGCGCTGAAGAGGAAACACCATCACTGCATGCAGAAAGAGGCGCAGAGGATTGGTCTGCCTGGGTGTAAAAGTGCAATGGTTCAAGCTCAGCAGGAGCTGGCTGCAGCACAGCGCAAGCTGGAGAACTATCAGACTGTCTTAGATAGGGTCAGCCCACTCAAGACTGACCTAATCCCTGTCACCGAAGAGCAAGTGCGGCTTTGTAGTGCAAAAATAGTTGAAAAGAAACAGATTCAGGCTGCATGCAAGCAGCGCTTGGAGCAAGCTCATAGGCAAATGGCTGCACACCATGAAATGATGTCTGGCACTTTAGCCAACTTGGCATTACTGCAGGACATGTGACACAAGCAAGGTGGTGTGTTTGCTGGTCCCAGTGTACTGTGTAGCTGTTGTGTCCTCAGGTACTCGGCTCAACATTGCTTGAAAGTACCTGTTTAGTCCAAGAAAATGGCTTGCTTTGGACACTGCTGTAGTGCTTGTTTGGCTTGCACTCAGTCTCTATTGGTGAACTGTTGGCAACTATTGCATGTGTTAACTTCATGCAACGTGCAAGGAAGTTATTGAGAACCTGCTTGCTTGCTGTGTCTGTGAATGAGCTGGAGTTTACCGTTGTCTTCTGTAAGATCTTATCACTCAAATGCTGAGTTCTATCTGTTGCAACATGCAGTTACATGTGGCTGTCCTTCAACAGCTGCAACGAACACTAAACATGATTACCAGACAGGGTATTCAGCCCACTCCAGGCAGTCAACCTGACACAGTATGATGTGCATGTGCTTAATGCCCTACCCTATGCTGGGTAGGGTTGCTACTGTTTGCTTAGCTTTGCTTTTGCCAACAATCACGGGTGTACCAACAAGATTGCAGGTGCAGCTCCAGATCAGAGCGCAGCTACAGCTTCAACAGCGGGTCGCAAGTGCCTGCATACCCAGGGGGTTGGCACGGGTGTCATGTCACTGACCTGCATTGTGTCAACGAATCTCTCTGTGACACACTAGCAGACAGAAGGCTGAGCAGTTTCAAGCCGTGCTTCAGTGATGTCAGCCAGTGTTGGACCCAAGTTGCCTTCTTTTTCTGGCAATTGTTTCATGTCACTGCAGTCAGCTGTGACAATGCGTCCTCATGTACACAAACACAGCCAAGCAGTTTCCAGCAGCTTGTCAATGACGTCATATGACAGCTGGCAGTGAAGTCTTTGTGTGCAAAACCTATTTGTCATTGCTAGCTACAACAGCGTAAAGGATAGACTTTTGTCGTGGGCTTTAAATAACAACTCATTCATATGATTTATTTATTTTTGGACAAAACATTGGCCATTGACAATGTTCTGGATGCCAGCCCAACAAGGCCGTCAGTCTGCTTGCATTTATGTACACAAGACCTAGGCAACGCAGCCTGTCTTGACTTTGGTGAGTGATGCACTCGGTATGAAATCGCAATGATATGAAACATTTCTGCGCTGGCAATACGGTACCAATACCAACAGTCGATAGCTACTGGATTTAAGCAAATTGATCGTTACCTTTGATACCATATGCATATGTTGCTTGCAATCATGTCATACACCTACCAGCAAAGGTGTAGCCAGGCTTGGGACAGCCCTAAACCCACCGCAAGCATAGAGCTCACCAATGAAGGATGAGATGTTCGCGGCATTGCACGTCGCGCACTTGTTGCTCTTCTTCCCGAACACATGAAACGACAAGTAGCCGACGATTTGGGAATGACACGAGTCGGCAGGAGCAACTCATACACAGCTTCTGCATAGTACCTGCCACAGTGGTCAAGTCTGAAATCGGCGTACCTGTTGCACAGGGTCAACAAGAACGTCTATTCAAAGCAGCAGGTGTGGGTAGGACCCGTACCTTTGAGGTCGGCAGTGGTCCCAAGCCCGTCTGTTGCAAAGGTATCGAGGTTGCTACACTTACTACTTGCAAGCTGACCTTGAGGCCACATGTGAGTAGAAAGCCATCACTTCGTATGTAAGTGCATTGGGTGCAAGCCTTCAGAATAAGTACTGTACCATAGTACGTAACAACCCTTCTCTACTACACAGTGAGTCAATCGTTCGGCGGTAATGTGAGCGATGTGAGACATAGGCAAGGTAGCTGGTTGTTTGAGGTTCACACCAGCTGCAATGTGCAGTACAGTTGCATGAACTTGATTCTCAGCAGGCAGGGTATGATGTTCATTGGCAACAGATACACTGCCAACAACGACACGAGTACTGAATATTGTACAATGTACAAAGTCTTTGTGGCACATGCAAATGATGCCTCGTACAGGTATCACACCGTGGAGCTGCAAACTAACAGAAATGCAAACAGTAGGTCCCCATAACACTACAAAACCAAGCTAAACCAGCACATAAGTAAAGCCATCACATTATCAACCTTATTGAAACTTGATCAAGTGATGGCAAAACAAACATGCCACATGACACAGAAAAAGCAAGCACTGTCTAAGAGAGGAACAGCTTGGTAAGTGACAACTGGCATCATGCTGTAGCATAAAGCATCAGCGCTTCCTTCTTGAGTGATCAGCACCCCGAGCTCCTGAGCTCAGCTTTCTTTTGACTGCCTTCCCAGATTTTGCGCTGAGACTGTGTGCATGTCCTTGAGGCTCTTGGCCCTGCAGCTGTGCTTTGAGGCTTGCAGACTGTCCAGCTTCTTGCCTAGGTTTGCTTGGACCTGCTGTGTCAGCTGCTATGGCAGCAGCAACAGCAACTTTTTGTTGATCCAAAGCAGTCAGGCGTTGGCTCCACAGGTGGGTGATGTCTGTGTAACCTCTCTTGACAAGTGGCAGCCACACAAGCTTTTGACTCTGAGGTAGAGTGACCAGCAGTAGATTGTAAGCCATTCTCCTTCTTGTCCTCTCTGGCCCGTCGTCCCCACTCAGCGGATTGGAGAGGACAGTGGGTGTTGTGCTTCCTGGTATCCATAGTTGGATGGTGAACCCTGGTGCTCCTACTTCGTGAGTGGCATGGCTTGTCATGAAGGCCAGTAGCTCCAGCATGCCCAAGGGCTGACCCGGGGACTGGATGCGCTTCATGAATTCCCCAAACTCTGGTGGAGCTTGGCTGGGTCCTTGCATCTGCAGCACAAACAGTCTGATGACTATTGAGGAGGCAACGTTTTCTTAAGACGTCTCCAGCACAAGTGTGGTAGCTACAGGTCACTGCAGTCGTGTGCCAGTCGTGCAACTTGGCATGCCAAATCAAAGTCACATTTCATGCGCACACGCTGTGATTCCATGATAGCAGATCCTGAGAGTGCACCAGAACACACCAGGTCAAGACAGTCATACACCTAAGGTGGTTGTGGCAGCCAGGTAGCTTTGATGAGCTGGTCCTCTTGATGGCCCTCAATGTCAGGATTTTGAACTACATACCTTGCGCAACAAGGCTTGCACCTCAGGCTCGCTCCACATGTTGACCAGCCGAAATGCTATCACCACTCTCACAGCTTGCCACATTCTTTGACTCTGCACCAGCATGACTGCTGTGATTACATGTGTCGCTACACAGTACATTAAATGTGTCGCTGCTCAATATCTGGCATGGCATAAGATATCCTGGACTTGAGTCCGACACTTGACAAAGCTGAGAATACTGTGCAATCAATCTGCTGGTGTAGACTGTTTATTCGATCAGGCAGCATCCCGCAATGTGCAGTACACAATTCAAGTGCACTCTATTTGCAGCGGCTGTGGCGTCAGAAGCCAATAGCTCAAAGTGTGTAGCAGCGATTCATATGAACATGTGACAGCATGCGCAAGCAGAGCCTACACATTCTGCAAAGGCGGACAGACAGACAGGCAGGCAACAAAGAAACAGACCGACCTGAGCTGCTCCACCTAACTGATCTGTTGGCCAAAGCTGATGCTGTAGTGAAGCGGGCAATGAGTCTGGTGCTAAGGCCCCCCATTCGCTGTCTGTCATGGCTGGCAGCCCCAAGCCCTCACAAAGCAGTCTGTGCTCCCAGTTGCCTTTCAAGGAACCTGTTAGGTTCATCTCAAGAGCTGGCTCCCAGCTCATGGCCACATTGACCCTGTGCAACAGAACCAAGTGGAAATGTGCCTCAACAATCACATAGGCTTTTGACATGATCTACAGCCCTAAATGGCAGTGGATCACTGAGCTGGTTGACCACACTTCCGTTAGACCAACGCTTTAGCTTTGACGTCCTGTGTAGCTTTTGCAACCAGGTTACCTAGCCCAGATTAGGTAGCACATTTTAAACATTCTTCTCATCCATGGTCATCCGCATTTGCTGTATACGCTGTATCAGCTACACAACCTGCCATTTCAACACACAGGACAGTCATCAGCAAATTGTGCTTTCCTCTCACCATTCAGGCTGTGGAAGTAGGATCTGAAGTGTGGGAGCACAAGGCTGAGCATCAAGCAGGATGTGGAGATCTGGATGTTGCTGCAGCTCTCTTCCCAGTCTGGCAGCGCTGTGCAGGGACGCAGCTAAACCCACGTCTCCCCTGCACTTGTCATCATCATCGTCACACATTGAAGCTTGTGCAATGGGTTTCCAAGGGCACTGTGTGTACAAGAGTGTATGTCCACCACTTATGGTGTGATTTATGCAGCCATGAATGCATGATGCGACATGTAGCAAACAAGTTATGTGTGGTGCATGGCCTCATTTGCGTCAAGCACACTCTGCACCGCTCACATGTATGTATGTCACAGCCTAGAGGTCAAACAAAAGTGTCCACATGCAGTGCCCAGAGCAAGTCAGCAGGCACAACACATTTGCAGCAGTGTTACACATGATCTGCCAGGCTGACTATGCAACAGACACACACTGTCTTTGAATAGTGAAGCAGCTTACGACAGTGGGTTGGTTGCTTGCTTCTTGACCATATCAATCTCCTCTTGGAACCTCTTCTGCATCTCAACAGCTTGATGGTACAGTTGCTGATCTTCGCTGTTGCTGTCTGCAATCTGCAGAATGCAAGGATGAGGTGATGACATGGACACTTCGTGAACACCTCTGATCAGCCCTGAGACAACCCATGACACGCCTAGACTTGGTGCTTTGCAGCATCTTCACTCACAAAGGCTGTAACATGCAAGGCGTAGTCCACCAGTGATTCATTTGCAGGCTGATGACTCTGAGCATGATGGTACGAAATGCAAGACAAAACAGATGTACACACTCAACATTGCACATGTCACAAGCAAGTTGCTGAAGTATGCAATCTTGACACAGCTCTCAAAGTAGGCCTTTAGCAAGAGGGTGAACTGTGTTGTGTACAGTCAGTGGCCTGCATTGCTGGGTAACTACAACAGAGCCAGATTAACTGTGTGTTGCTGCAAACGCTGATTTCATAAATTTGCACACAAGAGCATGCAACATGGGAATAGCTCACCTGAGCGTCTTTTGAGACTTGCAGCATAACTTCATGCACAAGCTTCTTGGTGTTTGTTACAATGAACCCCCTGCAGCAATAGCAGGCAGTGAAAGCCAGCAGGGACAGTCAAATATAAGACATGCTGGCAGTTTGAGGCATTGCTAATTTCAGCAGCAAGCTAAAATTTGCAACTTAGGTTTATCAGAAACTGGCAGAGCAGGAAGTCATACTGATGAACAATCAAGAAGAGTCGCATGTTGTCACTCTGAACATGCACAGGGACAGGTAGTGTTACTTGCATGCACAAAAGCCAGAGGCATGTCAGACCCTTTGTGATCTGATGCATCAGAACATACAAGCGAGCATGAGGCTCACTGGTAGCGTATGCCAGCGCCGGCTCTGGTCAGATAGTCTACGAAGGCTTGCACTTGGGTGTGCACATGCCCCTCAAAGGCTTTAGGCATCTGTTGTTGAGCCGCCTCCAATGTTTTGCTGACTCTGGTCGGCACCTCAGCTCTGCTGCTTCCAGCACCGCTGCTAGGATCCCCTTTCAGCAGATGGGTGCTGCATGCAGCAACAAGTTTGAATCAGCCATGCACTGAATGCCTGGGTCGAATGAGGCAGTGCATGTTCAGCAAATGTCAGGCAGCAAGCTATCTATGTACTGCTGCTGAGTAGATATATGAGAGATACGCATGCATGGCAGGACAGACAATACCCAGATGCTGTGAGAGCAGTATCTGCCAAGCGACAGCTTACCCAACACATTTTTCTTGCATAGCCCTCAGGTTTGTTTTGAGATCCGCTGTATTCATCAACCGCTTTACAAACCTGCAAAGATGCAGGAGACTTGTGGCATTACATGATACATGCTGCAGTCTGCACATGAGCTGATTTTGATTTCATTACAGCGACAACCAGCTCAAGCATGAGTCTTTTTCTGGAAAAGAACTTCCAACTGTAGTCAAATACCTGAGTTGCAAACCTGATTTACAACCTGTGATCTGCAAAAAGAGGCAATACAGTGCTTGTGACCTGTTGGCACAACACCTGACCCCACATATCTACATGCACAGCGCAGTGGCATGTACATCAAGTGAGCATGCTGATCTGATCCACACAATTCAATTTGACATGCTCACCTGTTAACTTCACCATCTAGCCTGGGCTTTATGCAGCGTTCTGCAACCTGCTGCACAAGGCGCTTCACCGCCCCACGATCAGCTTGTGGCAGCTTGACTTCAAGGCACTCATCTGCAGGCACCAAACTGTATCAAATCATATGAGGTTCAGGCTCAAGAAGCACTACCACAAACTGTCTGGCCCCATGGAACCTTACAGGGCATGCATGTGCAGGTTTGGTTCCTGCTTTACTATTTACAGCCCCACAGAAGGCACATGCTCTGTTTGGACACACTTGACTCACAGCGGGCCCTTTTGACAGGGTCGGTCCTGCGCTCAACAAGTGCTTATGTGCGACTATGGGACACCTATGGTACCCATTGCAACTGGCCAGTTTCTGCTCAGTGTAACTGTGGACACCTACTGCAACTTGCTACAAAGTGCGTCTGCACTAGGTATGTGCTTTTTGCTGCTCACCTATGTTCTTCACAATCTCTGCCAGCACATGCTGTTCAGCAAAGGCACTGAGACAGCCTTGCACCTCCTGTTGGACTTGATGCAAGGTGTCGTTCATGCCACCCACAATGCCAGTATGACAGAAGGTTGTGCGGTAGGCAGCTGTCTTGTACACAGCAGAAACCT
>JAABVA010006662.1_pt1 | contig 10192 bp, 8 predicted proteins | sample 5560331 | NCBI WGS metagenome assembly JAABVA01 (sample SAMN12812661, study PRJNA571458) | rock metagenome | isolation source: Antarctica rocks | place: Antarctica: Victoria Land, Mt New Zealand sud | collected 2016-01-07 | reverse complement strand
GTTTCATCAAGGCCGAGGTCATCGGGTTCACCGACCTGGTGGCAGCCGGTTCGGTGGTCGCGGCCCGGTCCGCAGGCAAGGCGCGTGTCGAAGGCAAGGACTACGTGATGCAGGACGGCGACGTCGTCGAGTTCCGCTTCAACGTGTAGAGCGGCGCAAACCTGCAGGTCAGAGGGCTAAGACCCCTCGTTAGTCCGCACACGGTCCGCAAGAATCGGGAGCACTTCGGCCAGCAGGTCGCCCGCGGCCCGTCGGGTGCGGTCCTCCGCGGTCGGCCACAGGTGGGCGTAGGTGTTCAGGGTCGTCGTCGCTTTCGCGTGCCCGAGGGCCCGTTGCACGGTCACCACGTCGCAGCCCGCGGCGATCAGTCCGCTGGCGTAGAAGTGCCGCAGATCGTGCAGCGTCACTCCGCTGACGCTGCACCGCGCACAGGCCTGCCGCCACTGGTGGCCGACCGTGTTCTGGTGCGGCGGCTGACCCGGCGTCGCTTCGAACATCCACCGTGACGGGTCGTCGCCCGGCCGGTGGGTCGCGACGTGCCGGCTGAGCAGCTCGAGCAGCTCGTCGGGCAGGAACACCGACCGCTCGCTGCCGTACTTCGGAGCGCGCACCTCGACGGCCCCGCCCGGGGCGCGCTGCACCTGCCTGCGTACGAGCAGGGCCCGGCGCAGGTACTCCACGTCGCCGACCTGCACGCCGGCGGCCTCACCCAGGCGCAGCCCCGCGAAGGCGGCGAGCGCCACGAGCGCGCGGAAGCGCTCGTCCGCCGCGCCGAGGATCGCGGCGACCTGGTCGTTCGTGGGCAGCGTCATCGCAGCCTCGGCCCGGCGGAGTCTCGGCAGCGTGACCGAGTCGCTGGGGTCGTGGGCGATGACCCGGTCACGGACGGCCGCGCGCAGCACCACCCTGACGTTGTTCACGCGTGTCCGGATGGTCCCAGGTGCCAGGCCACGGGTCGCCATCTGCTTGACCCACTGCTCGACGTGGGACCGGCGCAGCTCAGCCAGGGGCATCTGCGCAAACGGGACGCCGGCCGCGGCCAGGTCCATCGCGAGGATGGTGGTGGCCTCCCAGACCTGCCGGGCCGCCCACTCGGCGTAGAAGGTCTCGAAGGTGACCCGGCCGGCCTTGGGGTCGACGTACTGACCCGTCACGACGCTGGTCGTGACCTCGTCGAGCCAGCGCTGAGCGTCGAGCTTGCGGGCGAAGTGCCGTGAGTGCTCCTTGTCGGCCGCGTCCCGGTACCGCGCCCGCCAGCGTCCGTCGGGACGCTTCGCCACACTCGCCATCGCCGGCCTCCTCGTCGAACCCGTGTGTCTGGTCGACTCTCCACGATGGCGACGACCTTGTCCCTTGCCCGCGCTCCTTCTGTGTCTTGCCCGCGTGTGCCGGACAGGCCGAAAACAGGGGTCACGCCAGCGTGGCGCGTAGTGGCGTTCGGTCCGTCGTGAGTCCCGGCAGAGCTGTACTCGACGCGGCTGATTGAGCCGGATCGAGCGCTCGGGCAAGACAGCCGAGCATCCGTGGGCAAGGGTCCTGCCTTGAGTGGGCAAGGGTGTCGGCCAGTACGGGCAAGGGTCTCGGCCGGCAAGCGGGGTGAAGGTGGCGGCGAAGCAGGGGCTCGCCGTAGCCGCTCAGCTCTCAGACGACGATCAGTTCGCCCGCGTCGGCGAGGGCCTCGACATGCTGGCGGGCAGCCTCGGCTTCCCGGCCTCCGTCGAGCAACAGGCCACACTCTAGATTCCGGTCCAGCGCAGCGGCGGTGACGTTGGCGCTGCCGACGAGCAGGTAGCGGTCGTCGACAGCGAGCAGCTTCGCGTGCAGGGAGGCTCCTGGTGGACGGCGGGCCAGGGGCCAGGCCAGTCGGCGGGCCGGCAGGTCCGGGAAGGGGCGGTCCGGGCCCCGGTAGTGAGCGTTGTCCGCCGGTCGCTCGAGCAGCAGTGTGATGTCTACGCCGCGCCGAGCTGCCTCGTGCAGGGCATGGCGGACGCGCGGCTCGGTGTGCACTGCGAAGCCGGCAAGCAGGACGTGCTGCCGGGCGGCGTCGAGCAGATCGACGAGGACAGCGGCTGTCAGCCGGCCGGTGTCGACGGTGCTGTTAGGGCCACTCCAGACGACGTCGACCCGGCGCCGGTCGTGTTGTCGGACCGCGGCGGCGCCGAGCAGGGCACCGGCGAGCAAGGGCGAGACGCCGACGTTCAGAGCACGTTGGCAAGCGAAAGCCAGCGGCCCGCCGGCTTCAACGCGCAGCCGACGAACAGCGTCCGGACCCGTGTCGACTGCCGCCGCGAGCCGCTGCACGTCCGGCGCGGGCAGGCGCTCGGTCAGCCGACGGGCGAGCTCGGCCTCGCTCACGAGCGGAAGCACAGCCCGTCGCCGGTGAGGTCGACCAACACCGCGCGGTCGAGCCAGCGGTTGTTCGTCTCGCACGAGGTCTCCGAGGCGAACAGGCAGGCGTGGCAGGCCGCGTCGTGCAGCGTGTCAGACGGGTCGATCGGGACGTGCTCGGCGCACAGCGGGTCGGAGCTGCACCGCTCGGCGTCCTCGAAGGCCAGGTCGAGCAGGCGTCCTAGGTGGTGCGGATGCCCGAGCGAGACGAGCCCGCCGAGCGTGCCCTCGCTGTCGCTGGCCGCCGTGGACAGCAGGATCCCCGTGGCCGGCTCGTCGGCTGTCCCGACGTAGAGGCGCTCGCGGATGCTGGACGAGCCGTAGCCGCACTCCAGGGCGACCTGACGGATCAGCGCGTGGCTCAGGGTGTGCAGCAGCAGGTAGCGGGCGAGCGGGAACCCCGGGTCGGGCGGCTGGTCCCGGTTGTGCCGCCACCGGGTGTACGCGTCGCGCAGGGCGACGACCCGAGGGTGGTCGTCGACCCGGACGACCCAGTCACGCACGCGCTGCTCAGGAAGCTGCAGGAAGACCCCCTCGCCCCGCTGCTCGAAGGCCGGGACCCACGTGGGTGCACCGCGACCCAGGGGCAGCCGCCCACGCGGATCGACCTCCCGCCGCTCCGGGGCGTTGAGGCGCGTGAAGCCAGTCAGCGCCTGCACCTCCCGCAGCCGTGTCACGAGCACGACCTGGTCGAGCAGCTGACCGTGGTCGCGCGGCGGGTCAATGGCCTGGGCGCGGAAGTCTTCGTCTTGCCGGTCGGTCGTCGGCCGCGCCAGCAGCCGCCACTCGGCCAGCAGCAGGTCGCCCTCGACCTGCTCGGCCAGCGGCCCTCCGGCGGCGCGCAGTTCTTCGATCGCAGCCCAGACCTCAGCCGCCGGCGTCTCGCGCAGCGCGCGCAGCGGCTCCATCTGGTCGACGAGCAGCTGCACGACCTCGACGCTGGACTGGCTGCCGAGCACGTCCCAGTGCGCCGCCACGAGGTCGTGCACAGTCTGCGACTGCGGCAGGTGCAGCGCGCTTGCAGTGACGCTGAACCACAGGTTCGATGCGCCCAGCACGATCAGCCGCAGCGGCTGGCCGCACGGCTCGAAGCGCTGCAGGTGCGGGTGCCGGCCGCGACAAGCGGGCAGGGCCTCCCAGCCGTCACGCCCTGAGGCGTCCGCGACGCTGCGGGACGCGGAGCACTCGAGGCACCTCACGGTGACGCGCGGCCCGAGCGTACTCGAGCTGTCGCGCATGGTCAGGCGCGGACCGGCGCAGGGCTGCTCCTGCCCGCGGTGGACGAAGTCGACGTAAGGGAATTCGTCGAGGTGCCCGCGCTCGCAGACGACGAGGAAGCGCGCGGGCACGCAGGCACGTTTGTTGCGGTCACGGACCTGCGTCTGCTGCTGGCAGGTGGTGTGCACCCACTTGGCGAGGTCCGGTCGGCGCCCGCTCCGGTGGACGAGGTCGAACTGCCCCGGGTCGAGCGGACCGAGTCGGTGGCAGCGCGGACAGCGGACCCAGCGGGGGAACGGCGCGACCGGCACGCCGGTGCGGGTCCACGGGTCGTCGCTCTCAGCGGGGTCATGCGGTGCGGCGCGCAGCGCCCGCACCTGCGGCCCCAGGGCAGCGCGAACCCGCTCGAGCAGCCGGGGCTCCTCGATGGCCTCGGCGCGCTCGAGCGCCCAGGCGTCCAGACCGCGGACGACGGCGCTCATCCCGGGCAAGTCCATGACGGCGCCGACGCCGGCGGTGGTGACGAGGTGGCTCGGTCGGGCCGAGCCGATACGGGTAGGGGCCGTGCCGAGTGCCGGGGGTCGGGTCATGCGCCGCCTCCCGCTCGGTCGTACCTCCACGCCGGGGCGTCGTCCAGGCTGGGATCGCGGCTGTCGATCTGCAGCAGGATCTCCGGCTCAACCTCGCGCAGGCTCATCGGCGCCGTCCAGCGGTGCCAGGGCCCCTCGTCGGGCTTGGCCAGCAGGCCTGTGACGTCCGCAGCACGTGCGTAGCCGAAGGAGCCGGAGGTCAGCGTGCTGCGGCGGTGCTGCCAGGAGTCCAGCCGGTGCTGGGCCTGCTGTCGCGTCTGGTCGGCGGTCGCGTTGTCGTGGGTCACCCGCGCGGCGCGCGTGGTGAGCAGGTCAAGCAGCGGCTGGGCGGCCGCCCGAGCAGCGGCACTGCCGCGGCGGCCGGGTTGGGCAGCGTCGCCGGGCCGCTGTGGCGGACCGCGGCGGCGAGCACCGCGGACAGCGCCCGGTCGAGCGCCCGGTCGCTGAACGGCGTCGTCGTCAGCCCCTCCACGCGCATGCCGAAGGTGGCGTGGTCGTAGCCGAAGCTCTCGTAGTGGGCGAGGTCGCGCGGCCGGCTCCACTGGTAAAGCGTTACCACCAAGCCTGGACGAGCGCGGTCGCGGCCGACGCGCGAGGTGGCTTGGATGTACTCCGCGGTGCTCTTCGGCTGGCCGGTGACCAGCATCAGCCCTAGCCGCTGCACGTCGACGCCGACCTGCAGCATCGAGGTGGCCAGCAGGACATCCAGCGGTTGGACCCGCTCGCGCATCGCCGCGCGCAGCCCGTTGCGCGCTTCCTCATCACGGCCGCGCAGCACGTCGAGGGCCGCGGTCGAGTCCAAGCGCGGGTCGAACGGGCGCTCGAGGTCGGCGAGCGTCGTGGCGATCCGGCTGCTCGGCATGCGGCTGGTCAGCTCGCTGACCGTCGGCCGGCGCCGCCGGGTGCCGACCTGCAGCGAGGCGAGCCGGTCGGCGACGTCGTCCTCCACCAGCCGACGCATCCCCGCCAGCTCGCGGGTGGAGGTGAAGTAGTCGACCAGCGTCATGTACGGGTCGGCGGCTGGCCCGTGCCGGTCGAACAGCGCCTGGGCGTGCTCTAGCACCGCCGCAGCGACGCGGATCTCGATCGCCTTGAACCGCTCGCCGGTGGCGCAGATGCCGCGGTAGCGACGGCTCGGGGCAGACGGTGATGGCGGGACGACGGTGGAGAAGAAGGTCTCGCCGGCGTCGAGCGCCGGAGGCGGGAACACCGAGAGCTCGCGGGCGAAGACTTGCTCGACCTGGTCTCGCGCCCGGCGCACCGTGGCGGTGGAGGCGACCAGCACCGGGCGTACCGGCTCTCCGCCGACGGTGCGGGTGCACAGCGCGTCGATAACCGTCTCGTAGAGCCCGACCATGCTGCCGAGCGCGTCAGCGATCAGGTGCAGCTCGTCCTGGATGATGAGGTCCGGCGGGCGCAGCCGCATCGCGGTCTCGGGTGTCGTGGCCGGCAGCGTGCCGCTGCGGGTGTGCCGACCGGTGCAGAAGTCGAACTCCGGTGACATCCAGCCGTGCCGCGCGCAGCGGGTGTCGACCGTGCCGAACAGGCTCGCGGTCGAGGCCTTCCAGGGCAACTGGGCGAACTTGTCGACGGTGCCGATGACGAGCGCGGGAGTGAGCCGGTAGACCTCCTCGTCGGTGGTCAGCACGGGCAGGCCCTCGCCGGGCGAGCGGCGCGGAGTGAACAGGCAGTCCCCCTCCGGGTCGCTGCAGAACAGCAGCACGCGACGGCGCTTGTCGTCGGTCTTGAGGTCGCGGCCGGCCGACAGGCGGGCGCCGCACCACGGACAGGCGGCGAGCTGCAGCGGTCCGCCGAGGGCCTCGTCGACGCCGCGGGCGTCCTGCACAGCCCGGCGCGCCTCGTCGTAGGTGTTCGGCGTGACGGAGCTCCCGACCCACAGCCCGATGCGGAACGGCGTGGACCCCCACCGGGCGTCGCCGGAGGCCAGCCGTTCACGCCGCAGGTGCTCGCAAGCACACATCAGCGCCGCTGCGCGCTGGAACTGCTGGGCGGTGAGCAGCCGCAGCGTGTAGCGCATGAGCACCGCGACGCCGTCGCTGCCGTCACGGGCCTCGGCACCCTCACCGACGACGCCCTGCAGCCGGCGCAGCGCCAGGGTGTAGGCGGTCAGCCCGAGGTAGGCCTCGGTCTTGCCGCCGCCGGTCGGGAAGAACAGCAACTGCGCCTGGCCGACGGCGTCGCGGTGCGCGTCCGGGTGGCCTGGATCGGTGAGGCCGGGCAGGCACAGCAGCACGAAGGCCAGCTGGAAGGGCCGCCAGCTTCGGTTCTGCGGCACGTCGAAGCGACGCAGCAGCGCGCCGACGTCGGCGCTGGGCTCGGCCAGCCGGGCTCGGGTCAGCTCGCTGCGCACCCGCTGCACGGCCATCGCCTGGTTGGCGAAGCGGAACGCCTCGCGGGCCAAGCCGTCATCGCGCAGCAGGTCGATGGCCCGGTCGAGCCGGTCGGCCATCTGATCGGCGCTGTCGAGGGCGTCGGAGCCGGCCGGTTCATAGCGGGCGACCTCCGGCTCGACCAGCCGCGCCGCTGCTCCGTGAGCCAGCCGCGGTAGCCGGTGGCGAGCGGCCGCAGCGCGCGCACGAGCTCGTCGCGGGCGAGCTCCGGGCTGCCGAGGCGCGCCATGTCGAGCACCAGCCCGGACAGCGACGCGCCGGGGACGGTCAGGGGCACATCGGCGGCGGGGAAGCAGGTGGTGCGCAGCCGCCAGGCGCGGGTCTCGCCGTGGCCAACGTCGGCGTCGACAGCGCACTGCCGGCCGGAGGCGTAGCGGCGGAAGCGGCGGTAGAGCAGCTCGAGGTGCCGCCGCTCGGCGTCGCTGGTCGCAGGTGGGGTGCTCAGCGCGGGGTCGTTGTGGCCGACGAAGACGGCCGCCGCGCCGTCGAGGGCGGTAACGGTCAGGCCGGTCTGATAGGTGCGGGCGGTGTCGACCGACGTCGGCGGCACCGGCTGGTCGTTGACCAGCGCGACCTCGACAACGCGACAGCCGGTCCGTTGGCGCACCGCGACCCGCAGCACGACGCCCTCGCGCTCGGAGTCGACGACATACGGCGGCGCGTCGGCCTGCGTCAGGTCGATCTCCACCTCGCCGCCGGCAGGCGCACGCCGCCAGACCGTGCGCGGACGGCCCTGCTCGGTGAGGTGGACCTCGGACACCGCCGGCGCGTAGGCCCCCCAGCTTGCCGTGACGACGAGCCGCTGCACGTCGGCCGGCACGACGAAGGACACGCCGAGCGCCGAGGCCGCCATCGAGCCCGTGCGCTGCGCCGCGCCCGACTCGACGTCGTCCCCCGGCCCTTCGCCGGACTCGGTGACCTCTCGGTCGACCAGCTCGGGTGCCAGCAGCTCGCCGGCGTCGTCGTCGTCCGGCTCTGGCAGGGGGTCGCCCGGCCGTGTCCGCGGCACGAGCCGGCCAACGAGGTAGCGCTCGGCCGGCGGCGTTCCGGGTGGCAGCTCCTCGTGCTCGCCGTCGCGCGGGCCGAGAAGGTCACGATCGAGCGCCGCCTCGAGCTCGGCGCGGACGTCGTAGGAGGTGGCGGGTGTCGTCATGAGGAGCCGACCGTACGACGGTGGTGCGACAGGACAGTCCAGACGACCGTGTCTGCAGCGCCGGACCTGCACAGCACTGTCAAGTCCATCCCGAAGATGTGCGATATTCGAACCATGACCTCGCCGGCCTCATCCTGGACGGACGTCGGGGATCGCGTGCGCACCAGTCGCCTTGCCAGCGGGCTGACCCAGGCGGACCTAGCGGGGAGAGTCGGGCTCCAGCGCTCGATGATCTCGAAGATCGAGGCCGGAGAGCGTGAGGTCGACGCGCTCGAGCTATACCAGCTCGCGGACGCGCTCGGCGTGCCGCTCGCGCACCTCATCTCGCGACCAGCGCCGTCGATGGTCTCCCGCCGTGAAGCTCTGGAGGACACCGCTGGCGACACCGACCGCCTGCGGTACCGCCTGGACGCGCTGCTCGAGGAGCACGCACGCAGGGTCGGCTGGCTGGTCGAGCAGGACGCGCTCACGCCGCCTCCTGCCAGCCAGCAGTCGGCGAGCACGCTAGAGGAGGCGCGTCGCGCGGCTCGTTCCGTCCGGGCGGCGTTGGAGGTGGGGGACGCCCCGCTCGGTCCGATGGGCGGCGTCGCCGAGCAACTCGGGCTCTACCTGACGGTGGTCGACTTGGCTGTGGACGGCGCGAGCATGAGCGTGGACGCCTGGGGCGTCGCGGTCGTCGGAGGCGGCTCCTCCATCGAGCCGGGACGGCGACGAATGACCGCCGCACACGAGCTCGGCCACCACGTGCTCGGCGACGAGTACAGCTCCGACGTGGGTGTCTCCGCGAGCCGGGACGAGCGGGAGGCGGCCATCCAGGCCTTCGCTGCGGAGCTGCTCCTGCCGGGCACGGTCGTCGCCGCGCGCCTGACACCGGCCAAAGACGACGACACGCGGCACGCGGCGCTGGTAGCGCTGGCGGCCGAGTACCGGGTCTCGTGGGCGGTCGCCGTCCGCATCGCCGGAGCCAGCGGGCTGACGGCTGCGGACATCCGGCGCTTGCGCACCCAGCCTCCTGTCGATGCCGACTTCCTCCGGGTGGTCGGCGTCCTGCCGAGCCCCGACCTGCCTCTGGGGGACACAGGGCCCGAGTACCGACGGGCGGTCCTGCGCGCGCTGGACGCCGGGCGGATGACGTCCGCGCGGGCGCACGAGCTGCTGTACGGGGTTGTCTCGCTGGACGCCCTCGAGTCGTGACCGACCGGCCGGTCCTGGTCTGGGACGCCAGTGCGCTGCACCACCCCGCGATCGCGGACCGGATCGACGTCCTCGCACACCTGGCCGCGCCGTGGCGCAACGTGACGACGGCCGCGGTGCTTGAGGAGCTGGGCCAGCACGCGCTGCGCGAGACGGTGCTCTCCACTGGCTGGCTCGGGGAGCACCGGCTGGACACGCTGGACGGACTGCCGCTGCTCGTGGATTGGACGCAGCGGTTGGCTGCCGGTCGGCACCACCGTGGTGAGGTCACCGTCGCAGTGGCCAGCGAGCTGCTCGGTGGCACCGCGCTGCTGGACGACCGTGACGCGAGGACGGTGCTGAGGACCCACGGGGTCGAGGCGCACGGCACCGTCTGGCTCGCGGCCGAGGCGGTGCGGTCCGGCCGGGAACAGTCCGCCGCGGCCCTCGATGGGTTCTTCGGGGCGCTGCTGAGCGCCGGCGCCCGACTGCCGTTCGCGACGGGAACCGAGTGGAGTCGCTGGGCGCAGGGGCAGGGACTGCTGTGACGCTCGAGGACGCTCGGCCGACCGCACCCAACTACCCACTGGGCCAGCCGGGCGAGGACATCAGCCTCTACGCCGGACCGATGCGTGTGGCCGGTGTGGCGGTCTCAGGGCGGGTCTGGATGTCCATGACGGGGGAGGTCGCCTTCCGCTGGGCGGTCAGCGACCGCGACTGGCGCTCGATGCCGCTGGGCGACACGAGTCTCGCCTTCGACCACTCCCAGCTCGGCCCGCTGGACCTGCCTGGTCGAGTGACGTCAACAGCCGGCCGTGGCTCGCTGAGCTCGACGACAGCGGGTTCGGCCACCTCCGTCGACGAGCTCACTCTCCACTGGATTGGCTTGCCCGCCATCCTCCCGGCAGCGGGCCTGTCCTCTCCGGGCGCCGCCTGGGCCGGTCGCTGGGAGGGGTCCGGCGGCGGCTGGTCCTTGCGCCTCGACGCTCGTCACGACCACGCGGACATCTTCTCAAGGGCACAGGACTCGCCAGGCCACGTCGTGACGCACGTCGGCACCCTTCGCCGAGCCGACGGCCGGACGTTCTCACCGCAGGAGGCCGAGGACGCTCTCGCCGGCCTGCACGTCGCGCTGTCGTTCGCGCTGGGCCGCTGGGTGGCCCCCGCGCTATCAACCGGCCACCTCGACGGCCGGCGGGTGTGGGAGCTGTGGAGCGCGTGGCGGTGCGACCCGGTTCAAGCGAATTACGCCTGGTGGG
>JAABVA010006661.1_pt1 | contig 10193 bp, 14 predicted proteins | sample 5560331 | NCBI WGS metagenome assembly JAABVA01 (sample SAMN12812661, study PRJNA571458) | rock metagenome | isolation source: Antarctica rocks | place: Antarctica: Victoria Land, Mt New Zealand sud | collected 2016-01-07 | reverse complement strand
CTGAAGCGCGACCCGGTGGTCAAGGCGGTGTACGACGCCAAGAGCGAGGAGATCGGGCCCAACATCTTCCGCTTCAAGGCGGAGATCGGTGCGGGGGCCTCCCGGCATGGGCAGGCAGTGGGCGGATATTGGTGAGGGGGCCTCCAGGCGTGGGCAGGCAGTGGGCGGAGATCGGTGAGGGGGCCTCCAGGCGTTAGCTGCCAGTGCGCCGTCGTTGACACTGCCGGGCCGCGGCGGCTGCGCCTGACCTGCGCGGGCACTTGTACGCGTGCACTGCTCGACGGACTGCCGGGTTTGCCAGGGTCATGCCGCAAGCTGGCGAGCGGGGCGGTGAGAGCGGCGACATAGAGCGCGTGCACGGGGCTCGCCAGGCAGTGTGCCCAGGGTCGGGCGCGCGAAGACAGGCACTGAAAAGTCTCTGAGGTTGGGCGGTAACAGCAGCCAGGGTAGGGCGGCCCTGCAGGGTGAGCGCTGTGCTAAGGCAGGGGCGCCGCGCCGCGCAGAGTTCCACGGCGAGCGCATCGTGGAGATGCACATGCAGCGCCTGGGCGGCAAGGAGCAGCTGCTGGCGCAGGTCTACAGCGCGATCGCCACGCGCCGCGACGACACCGTGGAGCTCGCGCTGCGCGCGTACGGTGCGCCCCGGCGCCTGTGCGTGGCGGCCCGGGCCCTTCGGCAGGCTGTCCGGCAGTAGGCGCGCAGCAGACGCTGCTGTGAGCGGCGTACTGGCATGTACGCCTGGCAGCAGCGGCGGGCGCGAAGAGCAGGGCTGTTTGAAGGCGGGAACTCACGCTTGATGTGGCGCTGTATGGGCTGCTGGCAGGCATGGCGCTGATCGAGGGTCTGGTGACTGCAGGCAAGGACATGGTGGGCGCGCTGGGCGCGGAGGTGGACCGGCTGGAGTCCGAGATCAAGCGCGTGATGCCCGGCATCCGCCACATCGACCTGGTGCGCATCCCTGCGGGCATGCACTGCTGCATGAGAGGTCTGATTTATGACCCAGGCCTCCATTTTTATGCACAGACACATGGAGGCTAGACAGCGCCATTGCATTTGCTGACACACTGGCAGGCAGGGTCGCAGCAAAGGCGACTGGCAAATCGAGAGCACTTTGCGCAATGCTGCTCTGTCCACAGCATGCATGCGCACAGTGTGCAGTTTGCTGGCTGGCGGCCATCAGGTTGCTTTGCCTTCATGCATGCTGGTCTCGGACGAGCAGGAGACGGATCGGGGACGGCACGACAAGAAGACGCTGAAGGAGCGCAGCCTTTACTCTGTCGACTCCGACCCGGAGCACACCATGGCATCCTGCCAGACGCCGTCGTAGGATCTGGCTTCGGTCTGGTAGCGCCCCTGGCGTGTGCAGCCAGGTAGTGCTCGCAGCCTGCCCTGCCCCGGGCGGCAGCGTGCAACCCCGTGTGCCCACTGGCTTTCCAGCTGTAGGTTGTAGGGCCCAGGTGATTGGCGTTCACTAGATGCAGACCTGGGCGCAGGCACTGTAATGAACGTATGCATGGGGATGTGAAAGTGGAGACATCACTCCGTAAGTCAGTGTAGTTGTGTCGGGAATTGAAACTGCTGCATAATTCTGTGTATGCATGGGGATGTGAAAGTGGAGACATCACTCCGTAAGTCAGTGTAGTTGTGTCGGGAATTGAAACTGCTGCATAATTCTGTCAAAATGCAGGCCAGATCAGGCAGAAAGGGCTGGATGCACCTGACCGGTCAGAGCTGCATTCACTCGCACAACACAACTGACCTCGACGTTCAGGCAAAGAGCGGGAGCTGGCAGTTCAGACATCGAGCAGTGCTGCCTCTGATGTCGCAGAGCCTGCTCTGCAGGGCGACAGCAGGGGCCTGGTGAGCCAACAGGAATGCCATCAGTCACGGCGCTGCGACGCTGGCTGGTTTTTGTCGCGCTGCTGAGGCTGCTTTCTGGTCCGCGCCTTGCTCAGATTGATGACTGACTTGCACTTGCAAAGCTTTCATTTCGTTGTCTTGCTGCTCCTCTGTCATACCTCGCCGCTCTTTTGGCAGGCTTTGCAACCTCTTGACATACAGTAGTTGACGGTGTGTGCGCTCGGCAGTGTACCTGGGTGTGTTCCAGCATAGCTACTTCAAGTCCCACCTTTTCGACCTCCAGCCGGTGCTAGGTACGCCTGTGTGCGTTTGGCAGCGCACAGCATATATTAGCTGCTGCAGTGCCACCCATGTGCGTGCATAAGACCTTTGCGAACGCAGTCAACGAGCTGTATGGCCGGACATTTGCAACCTGGACGCTCACGACTTGCGCTCTGTGCCTCATCTGCGCCAAGAACCCTCACGTGAGGGCAATATATGGTGCGCTATGCCAGTTCACAGCTCCTGACTCCTCTGCTTTGAGCATTGCCCGCATCTGCCGACGCCCGGGGACGGCCTGCTGCAGCACCGCCTACACAGTGTGTGGGGTTGCAGGCGCGACTCTCCTCTCCTTCGTGGCGGCGCTGGTGCACTTCACCATAGAGGTCCTTGTGTATAAGACCATGAGTCTGCGGAGCGCGGCCAACCCACTAATCGTGGCCGGCGCGCCCTCCTGAGCCAAGAATCTGCTCCAAAAACTGAAGTATGTACAACAGGCTGGGCTACGCAATCCCCCTCTGCAGGGCAGCGGGCATGCCCTCCTCCTCATGAGGACGCCGGGACTAGGCCACTACATGGTCATGCAGTATTCGAGCCCCTCCCCCTTTTGCTTGTGAGCTCTGGTGAGTCAGGCGCGCCTGGTGGCAGGCGTGTCGACGCTGTGGATGGGCGCTGGCTGGAACTATTACACCAACCTGTCCACCGAGTCAGAGTGCGCACCGCATCCCTGGTTCACGCGTCATCGCGACTACATGCTGCACAGTATGCATTCTCATTCCTGCTGTATAAGATTTCTTTATGCGAGCTTGAGAGCGCACTGCATTTTTGAGTTTTCCAAGCTGCATACACGCACGACTTTGCAGGCACAAACTTTGCGTAAGCATGTGTGAGCTGCGTACTGACTTTCAACTGGCAGACGCTCATGCCCGGGCTTCTGCCTGTGCAGGGCGTCAGAGGACCACGAGTCGGAGAGCGTGCTCCACCCCCCAAAACAGGAGTGAGCGCGAGCGGCGAGTGCATGTGCAGCTTTGCATGGGATGCAATGTGCTGCGGGGTGCCTGTTCAGAAGCATGCTCTGCAGCCCTATCTCGGCCTCTGAGACGCATGCACGCTATGCTGTCTCGCGCTCCACATGGGCCATGTTGCGGGGTCATTGCCACATCGCAGGTATTGCAGGGCATTTGACGCGTGCCTTTCCGCATGATGTTGCCTGTTGGGGACCTTGCTGTGATTGCTCTGACCGGTTGACGGTGCTTCTGGGCTTGTTGCTGCCCATCTGGTTGAGCAGTACATACGAGCAGGTGCTTATCAGACGCTCAAGTACATGCACGCCTTGGAGGCACAGCCGTATCAGTGTTTCAAAACTGTACACGCTCGAGGTGCAGATGGCAGCCAGCCAACCAGAACAGTCATCAGACGTGATATGGTACAGCTCGAGACAGGATGCACACGCGTTGTGTGGTGCATGCGCGATGCAGAGTGCAGCAGCCTGCAGCACACTTGACAGGATGCATATCATGCGTACACTTGGCAAGCCGCAGCCCTGGCCTGTGCTCCCCTTCATGCTGTTGCTAATACGATGGGACCGTTGAACTTGGGCTGGCGGAATGGCTGGCAGACATGCTTCCAAGGTGTGGTGACAGGACTCCGCTGTCCCAGTGCTGCGCGGTCGTTCACGGCATCGCAGCGCAGCGCCGCCCCAACGCGCCTCAGTCCCGGACGGTGTTCAGGCGCACCACATCGTAGTTCAGCAGCGCCGCAATGGTCACCCAAACCTGCACATCAGGGGCACCCCGTATCGTTCAAGGATTGTGCAGAGATGACAGGCGATGGAGCAGCCCATGTGCCAAGAGCTTGGACCCATTAGGGCATGTGCAGCCTCGCCAGACGCACACCTGAGTGGGAACCATCAGCAGCCCTGCCGTCGGCTCGATGTCGTAGAAGCTGGCGATTGTGCCTGCAGGCGCGCACAGGGCGCATAGGGCATAGGGCATAGGGCGCTGGGTGCACACCCGCGCACGCGCACTCGGGCCACCTGGTACAGCTCCTTCGGCAGCAGGCATGCTACCATGCAGCCGCCTCTCCGCACAGCCAGCAGCGTTTCGGGGCGTGCGCGGGTGCAGGGCGCCGGCGCCGCACCAGCCACCGAGAGCCAGAAGGCGCCCATCCACTTCAGGCTGGGCTTGAGCTCCCGCCGGCCGAAGAACACCACTGCGCGCGCCCTCAGCCGTCCACGACTCAGAGCCTACCAATGGCAGATAATACCAGCACCGCTTGCACCCTGCCATGCCGGCGCGCAGGCAGCCAGTCTGGCCAGCCTGGCCGGCGGCGCAGCCGCAGGCGGGACGCGCACCGTTCCACCAGTTGCCCAGGAAGAGGTGCAGGCCGAACACCGAGAGCGGCAATGCCAGCTTGTTGCGGTCGCCCTTGGCGCTCTTCCAGACCAGCCACAGTGCCGCCTGTCCTCCACAAACAGGAAACCTCGCTGCTGCTCACGAGATGCACTCAGCAGTGCGGCAGCACTGAATAGGGGCGTGCGAGCGTAAGCACTCCTTGTCAGAGCCAAGATAGCGGCTCGCGACCAAGAGCATGTCAGCAGCACAGCCCCCCAGCCGCAGGAGACAGCAGCAACACAGTCCAGCACGTCCTCTGGCGAACGGCTCAGGAAGAGCAAGGAGCACATCTGGCACTGGGGTGGCCACAGCACCAGGCCAGCAGGGAGCTCAAACGTCTTTTTTGCGCACCGACTGCATCACCTTCAGCGGGATCCAGACAGACGGGAACCTGCGACACGCATATGCTAGACTCAAGTTGAGCACCTAAAACCAGCATAGAGGCATGGCCCCTGCTGCCGCAAAGGAGGCTGACACAGCAAGTCCATGCTGTTATCAGAACGAGTGGCGGGAACTCACACCCACGGCGGCGGGTGATAGCTGCGGCGCAGCACACAGAGTTGTGTTAGTACATGCCCAGTGACGCGTTGTGCAGAGCAGCACACACGGCAGGGCAGGGCTACAGCGGCACGCGGCACTGGTCGCACTCTGGCTTGCGCAGCTTGGTGTACCACGTCTCGTAGCTGTCCGTGTACGGCGGCACGAGCTGGCCAGCGCCAAACACAACAGCCGCGGCGGCCAACAGCCCCAGGTCCGGTCTGTAGCACGAGTGCCCCGCTGTTAGCAGCATGGAGAGTTGCGCAAGCACACATGCACGCAGTGCATTGGCTAGCTTTTGGTTCTCCCCGCGGGTCAGCTTGACCACGGGATACGCTTGTGCTTGCATAACACAAATCTCGCACAACGTACACAGCATGTGCCTGTTGCGCGGGCAAGGACGTGGTGCGATCACGAACGGTGACATCCCCCACGGTGACGCGCAGGGGCGCTTTCGCCACTGGCGCCTCGCGCATCTGAACGCAGCGCACTACGCCAAGCAGGGGCGCACGGCGGCAGCGCTGCCAGCAGGCCGGGCTGCCGGCGCTCATACGCGGACGCTATCACCCCGATGAACCTCATCCTGCTGTGTGCTGGTTGGTCCTCTCTGGTATCTGTCCACCCACTGAAGGGAATTTTTCAATCCAAGTCAGTGTGGCTGGTCCGGAACCTACCTGCGATGCCCGTAACGGGAGTTTTCAACACACATCAGCCCAGAGGCTGCCTCAACACTCCTGTGCCGAAGGGAGGCTGTTCCCAACATCTAAGGAGTCGGTGGTGCTGTAACAGACCAGCAGAGCCCGCCCCCCAGGCTCTTATCCAGGTTACGAGCGCATGTGGCGCGTCCTGAGGACGGTGGGGTGTCGCTGCTGTTGCACGGGGAGAGACGCGCAGGCGCGTGCTATAGCCGCACTGTTAGACGGAGTCAACCCTTGGAGCCTCCGGCCGGGGAGGCAGGTCTGGGGGGATGCTCACGCTACCAGCCCGAACGGCATTGACACATTCTACGACTCAACCGTGGAGCAGTTCGCGCTGCAGCCGTTGGAGGTGCTGTCGCTGCGGCAGGTGTGCCTGGTTCGCGGCACGCGGCAGCATTTTGTTATGTACATCAGTGCACACCTTCCGCCGGTGCTTGCGCAGCATCAGCGGGCGCTCTGCGTTTGCAGATGCTCGAGTTTGGAAAGGGCGCGACGCACGATAGGGCACGGGTGCTTAAGAGCGCCAGGCACGCGCAGCGCGAGGTGCGCCCGCCCCTGCACAAACACAGGAATTGGCGACTGCCGTGTGACAAGGCCTGGCCTCGTTGTCAAGAGCAGCTGCAAGTAAGCATAACCTGCTGTGAAGGCTTGGCAAGATAAGCCAGTCCAAGGCTGGCATGGCCTGACCTGCGCTCACTCTTCGTGCGCAGCTGCCCAAGCGTCTGGCGAGGCGGCTCATGGACCTGCAGTTCCTGCCGCACATCTTTGTAAAGAACCCGCACATCAGGCGCGTGTATGACGCGTACCTGCACGCGTTTGACACGCTGCGCTCAATGCCGCTCGTGGTCACGCCCGAGGACAACGCGCGCCTGACAGACGTCCTCCAGCGGCTTGTAGATGAGCACGGTATGCCACGGTACTCCAACCCTCAAGACCACCGTATGCGCCAAGCGTTCTCCCCGCTCAGCCTGTTAAAGGCGTCATCTGCCTCCCGTGTCCTTGCATGCATGCGTGCCTTACCATGACGTGCCACACGGCTAGCTCACTCGCGGTGCGGGGACCGCCCCCAGCGCCAATGCTGGACGCGTTGGCCGCCGGCCTGCGGGAGAGCAGCAGCAAACCATTCGTCGGGCCCAAGCTGCCCAACCTTGACGCCTTCTTTGACAGGTGCAGCCCACGCCTGTTTGTAGCCAGGCCTCGGTAAGGCTGAGGCGCATGTGGTGAGCAGCAGCCCATGCTTCAACGCAGCGCATTGAGACACCTGCATGCGCCTGTGGTCTCAAGGATCACCCTGGAACACGCATGGATGCAAGGGGCATGCGCTTTCTCCCTCCTATCGCATGGCGCATGGACTGCAGTGACGCTGTGCAGAAACCCGTGATGGTGACCGGTCAGAAGCAGTCACTGTCCTATTGTGCTTTTACAAGACACGGTGCATGCCCGCCCCGGCAGCCTTGCTCCAGCCTTACATTCAACGCAGGTGCCCACGCCGCTCTCACTGCGCAGCGCCTGCAAAGCAGAGCGCTGGCCCCCGTCCGACGGCCTCGCGCCCGCGCAGCATGCTGCGCTCGCGCATCAGCCGGCGGGTGATCGCGGAGCAGCACATCCACCTGGCGCAGCGCCGGCCGGGCTTCATCGGCGTGATCGCCACCGACTTCTCGCTGCGCGAGGCGGTCGACCACGCCGCGCGGCGCACGCAGCAGGCGCGCGCCCGCAGTGGATATGCGTGTTGCTGTTATACTCAGAAGCTTGCAACCAATGGCCTTGATGCAAGCGCCCGGGCTGGACAGCAGGTGCGCGCCTGCTTTGGACATGCCCGCTGCTGTCATGTTCAAAAGCTTGTATATTATGGCCTGAATGCAAGCGCCCAGCCCGGGCGCTTGCATGGCAATACCATTGTTTGGTCCATCTCACTCACTGTGGAATGGAGGCTGAGCAGGCATGCCAGGTGACCCATGCAGGCAACATGCTTGCTTCACAGGGTCACGCTCGCCACAGCAGCACTGCCGCAAGAGTGCATCGTCAGGGGTGGTGCAGCCTGGGCGCACGCGATGCCCGGCTGGCTGCTGGTGCAGGTCTGCACCGAGACGTATGGCTTCAGCGCCGACGTCGTGTGCACAGGCAACCTGCACACGTCGATGCCCTACATCCCCATACACTGCGACTACATGTGCGCGGCGCCTCTCATGGCACTGTAACTGCACCCCGCTCGCATTGCCTGCGCTGGACGAAAGCCAGACAGGCGGTATAGGCTCCCCTGCGCAGTTGTCCCTATTCTTGCCGTTTCCCCAGGCTGGCTGCATGGCATGCTTCAGGCTCCGAGCCAGGCTGGAGGTTCTTGTGCTGGCCTGAATTATGGGTGTGGCTCAGGTAGTTTGTTATTGAGTTTGTAGCACTACTACAGTCTTATGCGCATCAAGGTGCGCGTGCACCTCTCGAGCGCCCTGCGCACAGCAGCCGCTGCGCAGCTTGAAAGCTGCGACGCGCGCGACAGGCTGTTCGAGCTGCTGAAGAACGCCATGCGCGCGGTGGTGGAGGCGCACGCGCGCGCCGCGCGCGCCGGCGGCCGCCGCAGCGCGCTGCCGCCGCCGATCATCGTGCGCATCTGCGACGCGCCCGCCTCCGTCACGCTGCGCATCTCGGACCAGGTGCTCCGGGGCAGGGCGCCTTCAGTACCATAGGCTTGAGTGGCCGTCTCATAACGTCGGAGGCGTTTGGTGCAGGCCCGAGGCAGGACCTGTCTGAGCTGCAGGGTGCTCTTGGTCAGCTGCTTGCTGCAGCGCCGGCGCATCGGCGCTGCGCGCCTGGACGCGCGCGCCAGCGGCGCCAGTGCGCGTGCGAGGGGCGCAGCGCCGGGCACGGCCGCGCTGAGCCTGCGCACGCGCGCTGCTGTAGGGCGGCGGCATTCCAGATGCCGACCTGGACCGGGTGTGGAGCTACGGGTACACCACGGTGGACGACGCCGGCGCGAACTCCGGCCTGGCATGCCCTTGGCTCGGCGATGTAATGCAGCTCATGTGCGGCGCTGCAAATTGTGCACAGAAGAGTGCTTAATGACAGCCCTAACCTAACCCTAGCCATATCCCTTATAGGTGCAGCACTGTGTCCAGCAATGCAAGCATGCCGTAAGAGCTGCACCCAAGCAAGCCCCTCGCTGCGCAGGAGGGCAGCGGCGAGCATGCGGCAGCCTTTGGCGCGGCCATGGCGCAGGTGCGCCCGCCCGGCTGCGCTGCCGATCCGGCCACAAATGCCTGATTCCCCCGGCTCCGGGCGCCCCGCGGGACACGCTCCTGCAGGGCGTCCTCCTGCCAGCTGGGCGCCTTTGGAAGCCGGCCAGCTGTGCGCCGTACACCTGCCACGCATGCAGTGCCTGCACAAGCCTGCTTCATGTTGCATGCAAGACATAATGGCATGGCCGCATCTTTCCCGCCTGCCGACCTGTGTGGCCGCGCAGTTGGCGGCGCCCACAGGCAGCAGCGGCCGCTGGCGCATGGGCGGCCTGGGCTTTGGCCTGCCGCTGTCGCGCCTGTACGCGCGGTACTTTGGTGGCGCCCTTCCCCCCTGCTGCTGTTCACACGCAGCCCAGGCCACCTGCGGTCGGCGACTGTCTGACGCGCCTGAGTGCAAGCCTTGGAGTGGTGGGGTCGGAGCATGGTGCGAGCTGCGCCGCCCTTCACCACCCTTCTGGATGCTGCCGCACGTACCAGCGTGCCGGTGTTCTGTCCTGCGAGCCTCGGGGTTGCAGCTCTGGGCTGCAGTGAGGGCCTTGGGATGCCACCTGCACCAAGTTTTGACCCAACACGCCTGAGTGCGCCGAAGGGCGCGCGCACTCAAGGGCCTTTCCTTCCCTGTCTGCTGCAGGCGGCGACCTGCAGCTGGTCAGCATGCCCGGGTATGGCGTGGACGCATTCCTGAGCCTGCAGCACCTGGAGGGCGACTGGCATGAGCCGCTCGCCGAGGTGCAGTCGGCGCCGCTGCTCGCGCCCGAGCGCCACGCGCCGGGCTTGTACCCGTGACTGCGTGCTGCTGTGCCGCAAGCTGATGCCACGCAGTGTGTTTGGGGATAGCGGCAGCGTTCCATGGAAGGCTTGGTGCCTTCAGCTGCTTTAAAGAATAGTTCAGCCTGGGGTGCTGCTGTTTTTGCGTGCCATGCATGTGAGGAGGTCAATGTTTGCCTGATCTCAAGGTAAGCCCAAGAGTTTCGTGGCTTGCTCACATAACGTATGATGCTTGCACAAGTTGCCTCTGGTTGCAAGTCAAACTTTGGCACAGCCCTGTGAACGAAGTCTCCTCCAAGTCGCATTTCATCTTGCTTAAGTAATTGGAGTGGAGGTGGGTAGCATCAGTGCTGCATCTGCCGGCGTACATGTGAAGCACGGTGTGCAAAATATGTGGATGGCACGCATTACTAGGGCGCACTTTTGTCAATACTGCCCATGCGCCCCTA
>JAABVA010006659.1_pt1 | contig 10194 bp, 14 predicted proteins | sample 5560331 | NCBI WGS metagenome assembly JAABVA01 (sample SAMN12812661, study PRJNA571458) | rock metagenome | isolation source: Antarctica rocks | place: Antarctica: Victoria Land, Mt New Zealand sud | collected 2016-01-07 | reverse complement strand
AGCACAGATTGAGCTTCCAGTCAGCAGCACTCAAGCATTGGTCACTCCTGCAGACCACATTGCCTCTGAGGGTTCAACCAGTATTGTTGAGCAGACAAACGGTGCTGCTGGAGTAATGCCATCAGACACAGTCTCTACAGCTCAATTGCCCCTCAGCCTTACAGCTGCTGACTCTGACAGGCGCAAGGCAGCAGCCTGTGCAAGGATGGTTTTAGAAGCAGAGCGAACCATATTGGCTGCTGCCAATAAGACATTTATAGACATATGTCATCTGTCCAGGCGTTCTTTACGGTCAGCATACTGGCCAATATGCATGGACATGGTCAAATCTCATGCACAGTTTTTGTGTCCTAAAGCATTGTGCACATAAAAGATATCAAGCTGCGACCACACTGAGTCAATCTGCGTTAGGCATTGTCAGCTTTAGGACAATTTGCTCAGCACTGACGGCACTCTGGCAATGGCGCACTGGCTGATCTTCGACCGTAAAGCGCAAATTCGCAATCAACCACATATCACCACTGCAAATCACAAATTCATGCAGGTAATGGTGAGACAGATGAAGGGCTTCACAGCCTCTTCAGAAGTGCATGGGAGGCTCAGCCTGATGCCCCAGTGCCCATCTTTGGCAGTGGCAAGAACATCATCCCCACAATACATGTAGCAGATCTGGCAGCCTATGTTGCAGCAGTCTGTATAGAACCCCCGGCACAGCAGTATCTGTTGGCAGCAGACAATGCTCAGCTTACCCAGCGGGACATTGTTGCAGCTGTTGCACAAAAGATGGGGGACACACCTGTGAAGGAGCAGAGCCTGGCAGAGCTGTACTTTCAGCAGGTGATGCCAATGTTTATTGGACAGTGTGCTAGTCTGCACACTATGCCCAGCTGCCTGAGCTGCCTACAAAATTTGCTACAGTGGGCCCATGACAAGCGGTGTAGATTTCAGATGTTTTTACATCTGTCATACATAGGGTGCATCATGCTGCTGTCCGTCATTGAGCAACAGCCATATATAACCTGCAAGCTAGCATCCTTTGCTGCCCAGCTGACTTCCACAAAATGGCATATGCATGCTGTTTTGGCAGGCTCAGCAAATACAGAGTCTCCTCTGCATTTGTGTCAAGACACAATTGGCCTGGTCACATTCGCGCTGCTGATGACAGGGCATTGAGCACATGTTGGTGGATTTGCCCATGACGCTTACTCCGCTGGATACGCCGCCCAGTCTGCAGTACATGGATGGCCTCATTGCCCATCTGGACAGCGTGGTGCAGCAGTACATTGAGGGCCGCAGCCTGCAGCCCTTGAGGGTCATGCTCAGCGGCTCCCCTGCAGTGGGCAAGTCATCGCTGGCTGCAAGGCGAGTCCAGCAGTGTGATCCTGCCAGCGCACTAGTGCCCAACATGATTATATCATCACTCGTCAGTTCCATCACCGAGGCTTCTTGTCTCTGTGATTCTGGTTCACTTGGCATGTTCTGTTCCCCAATGCTGTGCTCAACTAGCATTGCTGTTTGATATCAGCAATGGCTGAGCGAGCTCTCAAAGGCAAATACTCAGCAAGCTGTCTATGGCAAATAGAGTCTTCTTTGAGCAGCATAGCATGGATTGAGAGTTTCAAGGCTTAGAGCTGCAGCTGACAAGCGACAATCAGGTGCTTGATTTGCCTTTTATCTTTGCAGGCTGGCACAGCACTACCAGCTTCAGCTGGTGCCAGCCAAGACCATCCTTGCTGCAGCTGATGAGCTTGGAGGCTCCACAAAGCAGGTGCGTAGTGTTTGTCATAAGTACAGTATGCCAAGCAATCTTGAAGCTGTTCACGGGGAGGTTGCACGTGCTGATGGATGACAGCATCTTGCTGTACCTGGGAAGACTAGACAGCAATTGCTTTGTAGTCCAGAACAGATCAACATGTACAGCACTGTGCTGGAGTATACCAGCTTCACCAGTCCTCCCCACACTGGAATGCAACCCCAAATGAAGGGCAAAAGCAACACCTAGGAGACTTTCCTGAACGTCAGGCATAATGACATGACATGCCAATGCAGGAGGTGCAAGCAGAGCTAAGCAGCAAAGCCGGGCGGGTGTCAGACGCCAACATGGTGAAGCTGTGCAACCATGGTTTAAGCAAGAGGGGCATGCGCATGCGGGGCTTCTTGCTGGAGGGCTGGCCCAAGACGCCTGACCAGGCTGAGCAGCTCTTCACCCAGGACCAGCCTTACACGTAAGCTGCTGCTTGTCAGTATTAGACACATGCATGTCATGTGTCAGCAACATGGACCAACACTACATATAAGCCCCTACGTGCGTTTCTGGCCGACAGTGCTTGCAACAAGATGGACTATTGTAAGTCACAATCACTAAGCCCCATCTCACACCTCAAAAGAGAAGGCGCCTGCCTCACTATGATTGGACGTAGCAGATTCGGTAGCAGGTCCCGAAGATGAAGGAATGGTGTGTAGGACTGAGGAGCGGCAGCGGCTGGAAGCCTTGAGGGATGCTCAAGCCGGCGTCACAGCTGCTGCACCAGCACCCACACCTGCGAAGGGCAAGCCTGTCAAGCCTGACCCTAAAGTAGGGCGGCTCTTGCATCACATCTGCAAGACATGCAGTCAATATGCTAGACAGAGGCCAGTCGGACTGTCATCAATTGTCATGGACTGCAGTATTGCATGCACTTCTGAGCAAGAGGCTATATAGTGTGTGCTCACACGTTTTGCATTTTGTTGCTGATTGCATGATAGTCCAGCTGCTGCAATGGCTAACGGCCCTAGCAATGCTGTTCTTACCTTAGACGTTTTCTCCCGGGTGCAATCAAGCAGTTGCTGAGTCACTGAGCCTACGTGTAGGGCAGCAAGACTTCTCTGAAGCCGGACCTGCCCAAGAGGCTGACCCCCCTGCCCGGCCTCTTCCCCACCCATGTCATTCACCTGGAAGCCCCTGAGCCCACCCTGCTCACCAGATGCCTTGCATTAGGAGAGCAGGAGCTGGCAGCTGCCAGGGCAGCTGCCGCTGCAGCTGCAACAGCAGATGGCAAGCCTGCTGCTGCGCCAGCTAAGGGCAAGACAAAGGAGCCGGCTGGGCCCATGACACATAACAATGACAAAGACTTCAAGTAGGCTGCTGTTTGTCCTGTCTTGGACGCTGCAATACATGCAAACCTGCCTCCGAGTATGTCTGGCGTGATGAAGTGTGTTGATGGTCAGCATTTGCAGTGCTTGTTAGGTACTGATATCTGTCGTTTGCAAGTAGTATTGACAGCCCCGTCCGGGGTCAGTTTGCTGCTGTATCTGCATGATGTGGTGCATCTCTTGCTTGTGACACACACACAGACGCTTCAGCTAAATGTTTTGTCAGCAGGCAAAGTGCCTCTGCACTGTGTTGTTGTGCACATGTCTGCTGTCAAGCCTGCGGTTGACTTATGCAGGCGGCGCTATGCTGCCTACAAGGCAAGCCATGAGGGTGACAGTGCCAGCCTGAAGGCCTCACAAGCTGCTGAGCAGCTGTGGTGGGATGACAAGAGGACACTGCTGGAAACTGCTGCAGCAGCTGAAGCAGAAGCTGCCGCGGCAGCCAGTGCCAAGTATGTTTGGTCTGAGGCGCTACACTGGAATGCCAATGGCATGCCTGTACAAGTGACGGTTGTGCATGAGAATGCCATGCGCCCATTGCAGCCATGTGCGTGCTATGATCAGGAAATTGGACCTTGCAGTAGAAGACCACCCTGCCTCGTCTTCCTAGTAAGTGGAGCATGCACCTGGAACCTTGCAACAGAAGTATGTCATGATCTGACAAGGAGTATGCAGTATGCAGCAGAACAGGACTGCTGGCACATGGGACTGCAACCCACGCACATGACATTCATTGACACAGGTGGCTAATAGGTGGTGTGGCACCCATGCAGGACCCTGAGGCTTACTGCCTTGGCCACCATGAAGTCTATGGGGCCGGGCGGTTTTATGGCCAGCCTGGGCGGCCCCAGCAGGCATGGCAGTGTCTTCCTCACTGCCAGGTCCAGGAACGCCAGCATTGCAAACACGCCAGTTCCAGGTACTTTGCACCTGCATCCCTACGTCACACGATCTTCTGTGCAGGATCTTGGCTAGAGTGCCTGTCTCTGATTAACCTGAGAAGACCACTCTGCAAGCTGTGTTGAACAAATGGAAGACGTGCTGCACAGTGATGACTTGCTCCGGCTCTGAGCCACATGCTCTCACCGTCAGCACAGACCTCTTGTCATGTGAAGAAAATGTCGATGAAGCAACCAGTCCCTGCAACTCGCAACCCAAACCCTGTCAACCATCATCATCAGACGTCTTTTACATGGTGCAAGGATGAGCTAGATACTTGCCTGCATGCATGTTCTGGCTGGCTTGCATAGGGCCAACTGGGCATAGTACACCTGGCAAATGCAGCCATTTCTGCCATGCTGCAGATTTTGTTCCAAAACCGCTGCATCTCCCTGACAGACTTTACCACGAATGGAGTAAAAACAAGTTTTGGTCTGTTGTAGAGTCACCAGGCAACAGTAGGAAGGGGTCACCAGCGCCAATACTCCCGGCTGCAGCAGCTCTGGCTGCACACGTGAAAGAGGGCGCCCCGCAGCTACAGCATGGGGGGCTGCTGGGTCTGTTTGCTCAACATCATGCACAGGTCGCACTTGGTCTCTGGGCTTGCACTGTGCTTTCTGTGCTTTCAACAAGTTGACAGGTTGCATTCACGTATGACCTGATGGTTCCATCACACCATACCGTTTAGTGTCTGCTGCCATCGGAGCATGTGCATGCAGTGGGGCTCGAGAAGCATTATGCACTGCCATGCACGAGTCCATCAATCATGTGTGCTTCATGATTGTCAGGTTCAGCATCTGCAAAGGTAGCATGATCAGCTAGTTCTCAATCTTGCTGATGCCTCATACCCACAGGTCAAGCTCACAGTAGTCACCACCATTAAACCAAAGTTCTTCTTTCACGGTTGCAATGCATGGTAGCTGGTGGCTATCACATTGTGGATCGTGTACAAGTTTGGGTATTGACTAAAGAAAAGGCTATGTATAAACTGTGCGCCCCTGTGTGTAGGTAGTGGTGCTGGACACCAATCTGCCAGCAGGTTTAGACGGTGTGATCAGTTCTGTGACATCGCTGGTGGGCCCTCCCCACAACTACACTGCTTCTGACCCCCCAGTCGGCCCCAGCCAGCCCGACACTGCCGCCACCAGACCGCCAACTGCGTCCACAGCTGTTGCTGGTGACCATGCAGCTGACCAGACAGCTGAGGCGTCACAGCCAGCACAGTTGACTGCTGAACAGGTAAGACAACAGCATCCTGCTTCTACAGACTGTCTGCAACACTACAAGCGGCAAACAAGAACTAACAGAAAGATCACGATCGGAGTCACAAGTTAAAGCTGAACCAGGGATGATAGATGAGAAAAGCCAGCATGTTACCGGCAGAGCTGGAGTCTGACCAGCAGGCTGTCATTGTGCTTCTAATTGCTGCAAAAGCAACATGCATCATGGCTTGCATTATGACTGTTACGTCAATGGCTTCCTGCAAGAGACGCCAGCTAGCAACTGTCATAGCAGGCATTTTTTAACATGTGGCACAGCTGTCATGAGTGAGTAAACCATGGTGCTGAGAGGCTGTTGCTGTCCAAGCCATGGATGCTGAGAACCTGGCGCTAAGTCCAGAGTGTAGTGGCATCGGTGTCAACAATGTAAATTGTGGCGTGGTTTCAGGTAGCGGAGGATGAGTACATTCAGAGATGCAGAGCAGAGACAGTGGCGATGCGGGCTGAGCCCATGAAGCGCTACTTGATGCAGCAGCTCATGCCGGTACTAGCCAAGGCAATGGTGGATGCTGCTGATGAGCAGGCAGCAGAGCCTGTGCAGTATGTTGCTCACAAACTGCTGGAGGTAAGCTTCAGAGCTTGCAGCATGCTTGCTGCCAACGTGAATTGTGCAGTATGCTGCTCATCAAAGTGCAATCAAACTGAAAAAAATAGGCCAGGTACATTTTGTTTGTCTGCTGGATTGCTGTGCAGCCAACCATTGGCATGGCGCCTTACTGCATGTATAGCCAGCAGTGTGGAGACCCTGCAAAGGCTGGCTCATGCTGGAAGATGTGAAGCAAGTTGGCATTATCCACAGCACTTGGGTCACTTGTGGCTGCCGTCCAACCCTTGTCACTGTAAACTGCTGATGGATGGAAGGTCTTACTCCAAATGTCCTGCCTTTTATGCTAATCCTCAAGCACAATGCAAGCAGTCAGTAATGCTCGGGACTGCAGAACCTTGCATGGTCAGTTTGTATTGTTTTTGTGTTTGCTGAAGAGTTTACTGTGCTTCTTGTGCAGTCAGGCAAGCTGTTGGACATTCAGTATGCAGACCCATACGCTGCTGAGGTTTACAGTCTGCAGCAGCAGAAATGGAATGCCAAGAATAAGAGAGAAGCCGACAAAGAAGCTTTGATTGCAGCAAGAGCGGCTTCTGCGAAGGCATGACATTCACAGCAGTTTGCAGCATTCGTGTTTGCAATTGTGTTCCAATATCAAAGCACATGTAGGCCCGGATTGCCGTTTTGCTCAGCAAGCATACACTCACAAAAGCGTCAAAAGATTATCGTAATGTACACCTGCTCCCGATGTTGGTTCAACAAGTAAACACAAATTGAGAATGAATAAGCTTTAACGTCAGCTCAGATCTGAAGTTATACTCTCAATGACAAGCAATCTGTACACAGTGAGCAAAACAACTGATTGGCTTGATAGCAGGAGCCGGTGCAAACACTCAATTGTTTGCCATGCATCAAATGGTAAAGCTTGACCTGATGAGGCATCATAGTCGGCTTCGGTATCCTGCATGCACACAGGACCTGACATCATGTCTGAGCAGCTTTTGCACACATCAGAACTCTAAATCAGGGCTGCCTGGCCTCCTCCACATCCTGCTCAATCTTGTGGTTTGTGATATCATCATGCTCTTCATTGTCAATCTCAGACTTTCCTGGAACCCACATCTTGGCCTTGATGTATGCCAGCATGTCTTTGGGCTTCTCCTTCATGTGGGTGTTGCCGGTGTCATATGCCGCATTTGCCACAGCAGCAGCCACCTGCACCACACACAAGTTGGCTTGTCAGGCTCCGTCTGCTGTGTCCTATGGGCAAAGACACATGTTGCGTATTCTGCTTCTTATGGACGGGCTGAATGCAACTGTTGACAAATGGCAGGTTCCCAGGAGGCTGACACATCACATCAGAAGTGATCTTCAGCACCATTTCTCTATGAAGTATATAACTGTTTTGCTTGGCAACACAGAGAGTATTAGAAGATCAACCTACAGACCTTGTTCCATACACTCGCAACTGTTCTGAACAAGCATGCCTGCTGTGTGCTGCAACAAACAGGACAAGATCAGGTAGTTGATCTTGACGGGACTCTTACTGTAGCAGAGATGTTGCGCAGGTCATTGATTTCAGGGTAGATGTTGCCCTTCTCGATCTGCTCCTTGGTGACGTAGTCAGCCAGGCCTCTGGCTGCCGCAATGAACATGTCATCTGTCACTGTCTTGGCTTTGATCATGACAGACCCAAAGCCAACACCAGGGAAGATGAAGACATTGTTGGCTTGGCCCGGGATCAGCTTCTTGCCTTCATACTCAACTGGGTCGAATGGAGAGCCTGCAAAAGGGCAGCAGCAGGAGCAGCAGCATCAGAGGCAACATCAGGACTCATTAGCGTGCTGGCTGCTGTTAGGAAAACTATGGTCATACCCTATGCATTATAGACAGATATAGATATTGACATACCACATGACACAGCACAAGACGGTGCACATGTCCTCACACGCTGCAAACTTCCTGGCAACTGTTTGTCTAGACATGTAGCTGCATCTGAACAGCATCCACATGTAGCTGCATCTGAACAGCACCCACAGAGTCCCAATGTGTAGTTCTAGCAACTCAACTGCAAATTGTCCACGCATGTAGTCTCTGCAGGGGCTGTGAAAATCAGTCAGTATGTTCCAGATGCAAAACTACAGCTTGCAAAGTCCCATATGGGGCGCTGCATGCACACTGCATGAGGCTGGTAGCTATGTGGTCTTCACTTACCTCCAGCAAAGATGCACTTGCCCTTGCTGTACTTGTAGGCATTCTCTGCAGTGATCTCAGCTTGGCTGGTGGGGTTTGATAGAGGGAAGACCAGGGGCTTCTCCACATGCTTGCACATCTCCTCTATCATTTCCTGCAACACTCCGCCTTGCTATTTGATTTCTCACACACTTTCACTTTCAACGTATGCACTGACTTACTTTGTTTTGCTCGGATCTAGGACAAGCAGCTGGGCTTGAGGTCAGCCTGTTCCATGATGGCCTGTCAAGCCCACCTACCAAGCGGCCCTGCCCTGGCCCCCAGGCTGAGCCAGGGGTAGAGGACGCTGAGATGGTGCCGGCCAATATGCCTGCAGCTCCTGCAAGGTGAGTTACTAAGTTTTGCTACTTTGGTAGTACTAGCCTGGGAGCCAGCCCAGATACAGCATTGAGATCACAGTCAAAAGGTTTGCAATGTGGTGTAGTACAACCGCATTGCAAACCTTTTGACTGTACCCTACATAGCTGCATGCCTGTCAAACCATCACAGAGCGCCATGTCGCTTGCAGATGTCTTTAACCTCCAGGTTGCACGGCAGGCTGACCTAGTCAGAGTTAGCATCCTTTTGTGCAAGCCAAAAATTCAGTGCATGTCCTCTAAGTAACAGAGCTGGCAAATGCTCAGTACTCAGACAAATCTCTTTACATTGTACCTTCACGATACAGACCAATACTCACCACACAGGCCAGTACTTATTACACAGACCAACACTCATTGCACAGAATAATACTCATTACACAGACCAATACTCACTACACAGACCAATATCAACCTGCTGTGCCTGAGTGCTTGGGGCTGACTTGATCACCAGTGCCCATCAATACAAAGCTCTGCAAGTTGATGCCACCGTGACTGCATCTAGATCTACTGCCAGTGTGGTAGATCTACTGCCAGTGTGGTAGATCTACTGCCAGTGTGGTAGATCTACTGCCAGTGTGGTATATCCTAAGCTTGCTGGCAGCTTGCCGGAAGCTTACCTTCGTTCACTTTAGACTGCATGCCTAGCATCGCACACCCAGCCCTGTATGATCATGAGCCTTTGCATGTTTCATATACAGGTCTCGCAGAAGAAGAGCAGCTGGGGTTCCTACTCGCCGGTCAGTGCGCCAAGCAGCCTTGAGAGAGGCCAAGGCCAACTGGGCAGCAGGGTAGATCTGAGTGTGGGTGTATGTGTGACAGCCACAGCGGTGTACTCTACCAGACAAGCAGCAGATGATGCTGAAGGCTGTAGCTATGACACCACGCTTGGCAGTACATGCATGTCCATATGGCAATGCCAGGATGGGTGGCTTGTCATGATGTGTTCGTACTCTACCAGACAAGCAGCAGATGATGCTGTAGGCCTGATGACACACTTGCTGGCAGTACATGACAGTGGCAATCTGTCTGACGTTTTAGCATGTGTTCGTGCTCTACCAGACAAGCAGCAGGTGATGCTGGAAGTCTGTTGGCTGTCACGACACATCATGGGTAATGCATGGTTGTGCCAGCACATGCTACTTGTTGAAGTGTTCAATAATATGCGGTCAGCCAGTGTTTATCAGGCAAGCAACAGAGGATGCTGGAAGCCTGTTGTTGCAACACAAGCAATGACTGTAACAAGAACACATGGTTTGGCTTTCATGCATGCGTCACAGGCCCTGAGGGTATTCAATGGGCATACTGCTGCACAACACAGCTGGCAGAGGCACCCAAGGGACTTGCATGAGGCAGGCTGTGCTGGTTATGTCACGTGGCTACAGCTAGCCCTAGCCATTTGTTTGTCACATGCATGGTCAATACTATCTCAAAGACTGTGCTCTTCACGTGCTAACACATCGCAGCCGGACAGTGTTGGCCCTGTTTGTGAAATGGACACAGCAAAGCCATGCAATGCAAAGCCATGCCATGTCCCATCAGCCAAAACCAGCACACGCTTGCCTTCCAGAGCTGTTTCCCCAAGGGTCATAACCAAATTTATGAAAGCATTGCGCTGTGTAGACTCGGGGTCATGTGCCAAGTTCCATCTGTGTGTGCATTGATACCAATCTGCCAAGTAGCTGCCGAT
>JAABVA010006656.1_pt1 | contig 10197 bp, 15 predicted proteins | sample 5560331 | NCBI WGS metagenome assembly JAABVA01 (sample SAMN12812661, study PRJNA571458) | rock metagenome | isolation source: Antarctica rocks | place: Antarctica: Victoria Land, Mt New Zealand sud | collected 2016-01-07 | reverse complement strand
ATGCAGCGCGTGCGCGTGTTGGCCGCCTTGTGCCACTCCAGCTTGACCTGCTTGTCGAGCTGCAGGCCCAGGTCGCCTGCGGTCGGCCCGGGCGGCCGCGTCGGCGGCGGGGGGCGCAGGTGGGGACACATGCAATGGTGTAAGCCAGGGATGCACGAGCCAGCACTTGGGACACCAGCCGCCAGCGGTACACAGAGCCTGTAAGCGGCAGCCCCGCTTGCAGGTACCTCTGAAGATGATAATCCGGCCCGACCCGCGTCGCATTACACGCCTAGGCCAAGCCTCCTGCGGGCTGCACTCGTCGCAAAGTGCATATAACCGTCCGGTGCTGCAAGCTGCCTAGCTCGCACAGGACCGGGCGACCGTGGATGGGGCCTTGGCGGCAGCGCTGGGCCGCTGACCAGCAATCTGCTGCGCGATGTCGCCGATGCGCTCCTCTATCTCGTCCTTCGTCCCGCGGAGCTCCTGCGTGCATCCGGCTGCGGCATGACCAGCGCGCCCCTCTCATGCACATGTGCACCGGCTCTCCCCTCCCAAACCACCCTCCCGCACCTGCAGAGGGCGCGGCAAGGCCTCCGCACGCCCAGCGCGCGAGGCAGAGCGCGCGAGGACAGCAACGGCGGAAGTACCCGCGTGCGGCCGGGGGGGGTAGGATTAAGGGTGAGGGTTAGGGTGGGCGCGCCTGCAGCTGCGGGTCGTAGGACGCGGCGATAAGGTACTCGTCGGGCACGCGGTCCAGGTCGATGGCCGCCTCCAGCAGCTCCTCGAACTTGCCCAGGTGCTCGCCGTCGTGCGCGGCCGCCAGCCGCTCGGCGTACCTGGCGCGCCGCGCGCCGCGGTGGCGCGGGCGTGCCGGGGCGCGGTCCTGTGCATGCTGCTCGGCACGTGCCGAGCGGCGCCCGCTCCGCTGCTTGGCCCGGGGCCGTGGGCGCATTGGCCGTGTTGCCAATCGGGTGACAGCCGGCACCAGCACATGCGGGCGTGCAGTGCCCAGGGGTTGCTGCATTTTGGCGCGCAACACTGCAAACCTGTGGGCCCTCACGCGCCTCAAGACCATGGTCATACAAAGTTGTTGGAACTCTGTAGCAAGAGCACCGCCCCCAGCCAGCCCGCAGCACCGACGCCGGGCCCGCACCGTGCGACCAGCAGCGCCGCGTGCGGGCCGGCGTGGTCGCGCAGCGCGGCCTCGATGTGCGGCAGGCGCGAGGACGCGCGGTACAGCTGGCACAGGTCGGCCAGGCTCGTGCGGCGCCGCGCCAGCTTGCGCGTCAGCCGCTCCACGTCCGGCAGGCCTGCCGCGCGGCGGCGGAGATCCGCGGCTGGCCTCGGGCCGGACGCGGGGCTGGACGCAGGGCGACCGGTGTGGGCAGCTCGTCCGCTGCCCACGAGCCGGCCAGAAGCGCCCCGCGGCTGTATCACGCGGTGCTGCGGCTGTCGGACAGAGAGCAAGCCGTGTAGGCCTGGCACGTCGCGACACTGCTGCAGGCGGCGCAGCCTTTATTTTATGCAGACCAGCTGAAGCGGACCGCGTCGGGGTGCAGGGCGGGTGCGCCCGGCTCCACCGCGCAGGCAGCCGCGGCGGACGCACCGCGCAGGTGACTGTCGTGCAGCCGCTCGCGCAGCTCGGGGTCCGACACCAGCGCCTCCACCACGTCGTGCCGCGTATTGATGTCCGCCAGGCTCACGAGCGGCTGCTTCAGCCACACCTGCGCGCCGGCCGCCCTCGCCGCGGCGCCCCGTGCAGCAGGCGTGCTGAGCTGCGGCAGCCACCTGTTGGTGGCGTGCGCTCCTGGCCCAAGGGTGGCTGTGACAGAGCGCACCGACTCTGCGCTCTCATGACGCCCACTTCTGACAAAGCGGCGCACTAGCGCATGCTGATCCTGCGAGACTCTCACACGGCGCTGGCAGCGCGCACGGCGCCCGAAGGCGGCGACGGGGGAGTCCGGGACTTCCCCAAAGACCGGGGATGTCCCAAACCCTTCGAATAGGGGGTATACCCAAGACCCTCTACCCTGACCCTCTCCTATCGCTAACCATTGAGCGCGCGGCACCTTGAGCAGGCGCTTGGCCATGGCGGTGCGGCCGCGGTTGAGCAGGCCGTAGAGCGAGAAGGCGTCGTTGGCGTCGGTGCGCTGGCGCATCACGTTGAGCGCGCGCGCCGCGGCCGCGTCCATGCGCATGTAGCGCCCCGTGTCGTACAGGCTCAGCGCCCACTTGCCGTGTGACGCGCCGTCCGCCAGCGCCTCGCCGAACGCGAGCACCGCTGCGCGCGGCGGCGCCCGGGGCATCGGCCGCGCGGCCGGGGGCGCGCCCGCGCCAGGCACACGCCGAGCGCGGGAGACACGCGGCCCAGCTGCGGCACATGCGTCTTGCAAACGCGCGGCCGCGGGCGTGCGCCACCTGCGAGCCGTGTGCCACCCAAGCAGGCTCGGGCAGGCCGCCCTCCCGGATGTTGGGCGCTCACCGGCGAGCGCGGCGGCGGCCTGCGGGCGCTCGAGCACGTCGCGGTGCTGCTCCACGTTGCCCGAGCGCAGCAGCCGCGCCAGGTCCTGCGCAGCAGGGTGCGGCGCGACTCTGACACTGCGACAAATGCTGCATCTTTGAGACCTGGCTTCTTGCAGTGCACCAAGGCCATGAGCTGCGCCTTCCTGAGCTGCGCCTTCCAGCCCCAGCCACGAAATCCAGCTGCGCGGTGCCATTCCCAGGCGCGCTGCTAGCTGTCATCCACACCGGTGCTGACACTGTCAGGCAACAACAGCGGCGGGCCGCCCGGCCCGCCTGCTCGAGGTTGCGCGTGGCATACGCGGCGCGCGCGCGCTCGCTGCCCAGCGCGGCGCAGCGCGACACCACGTCGCGCAGCCGCGCGCCGTCCGCCAGCGGCTCGCCGCCGTCCGTGTCCTGCACGGGGAGCGGGGAGAAGTGACCGCAGCGAAGACACGGTCTGGCACTGCCGACATCCTGGCACCATACGCCAGTGCTCCGCCACTCATGCAACTTTGAAGAGCTGATGACAGGGTGGCTGAGCAACCCAGCACTTCAGATGACATCCCGCTCCGTTCTACACACTCCAAACGCATCACTACTTTTGTGTTGCGAGGCAGTGCACAGTCGCAGCAGAGCATGACGCTCGTCACGATGCCGGATTATCTGCAGGCACAGTTCCTCTGCATGCAGCAGGCTCCGCGGTCATGCACGCAAATCTCGATTGCGGGTCTGCCGCCCTTGCGAGCATGTGCCACGCATGTGCTTCGAGAGCGGTCGCCCAGGCGCGCCTTGGGCAACACGACCTCCTTTGCGCCCAACTGCAGCAGCACGGCCTCCAGCGAGCAGAAGTGTTCATCATCCGCGAACTCGCACGCGCCCGCCCGCCGCGCTGCGGCGTCCAGGAACGCGACACCCACCTGCGCGCCAGGTCGGTTCGGTACCCTATGTACCCTACCTTAAATGCCCACCTGCCCTGTAACCGCCTGCGCGAGTCGAGAAGACATGACCAGGCCCCGCCGGTCGGCCCAGTGGATGATGTGACAGTTGACGTGCGCACGCCTGCACGCGCTTGCGCAAAGAAAGGGAGCATGCATGTGAGCGGGCGTGCAGCGCAGCGCATGGCGAGCCCGGCTGTCCATGCCGTGCGCGGCGCGCGGCCGTGGTGGATCAACAGCGCTTGTGGCCGGTCCAGCCATGCGGCAGCTTGCATGCAGTGTGCGCGGCACGGAGCCTGCAGCATGGGCGCTGGGTCACGCCCGCAGCCCGCCGGCATGCACCCGCAGCGCGCGCCCGGGCCTGCGCTGCCCGTGCCGCGCACCGTGCGGGCGCCGTCCACGTAGGCGAGCGCGACCGCGGCCACGACCGGCACGTCCGCCATCTCCGCGTTCCGGAAGAGCTCGTCCTCGAACGCGCCCAGCTTGCCGGGCGACGCCTCCCTGCGGGCGCGGGCGCCGGTCGCGCCGGCGCATGTCCGGGGCGCTGTGGCCTGTGGGACCTGGTGCAAACTGCCTAGCATGCACTGGAGCGGCCGCCATGCATGTAATCAGCGATGTACGAACAGCGGCCAGCACTTGACCACGTGTCTGCCACTGCAGAGAGGGCCACAGGCTGCTGTAGAGCACACTGTCTGTGCTGCAGCTGCTAAGTGTACCTGCATTGCTCTAGGAGCAGACGTGCCAGCTGCTATCAACACGTGAAGAGCACATGCTTGACCCGAGCGGGCGGGCAAACGCTTGCAGCAAGGTCGCCCCGGTGCGCAGCGCGCGAGGGGAGCCGGAGGCTCGCACCGCGCCTTGCGCCACTGCGTGCCGCTGCCCTCGAACAGCTGCACGGTGTACTCCGCGCGCTCCACCAGCAGGTCGCGGAGCATGTTCTCAAACAGGCCGCGGCTCAGCGTCACGCCTGCGGCGCGCAGGCTGTCGGCGCGCAGGCAAGGGGACGGCGACCGGCGCGGCGCTCCGAAGCTGGGCCCTGGCCCGCGCACCCGGCAGGCCCTTCTCCTGGCCGCCCATGTACTTGACCACCGCCGTGGTCTTGTAGAAGGCTTTGGCGATGAACAGCGCGTTCTCGCCGTGGCAGGTGTAGCACTCCTGCCCCGCAGGCTGTCAGCGGGCGGGCAGCAAGGCTCCAGCGCCCGCGCGCAGGCGCGCTTTTCAAACATGGCGTCAAACATGATGGCGAGCGGAGCCTTGCCAGTACCCACCTTCCTGTCAAACAAGCGAAAGGTGGACGGATCCTGCGCAGGCAGACCCCGCAGAGTTGTAACAGCTCTTGAGCGGACGCTGGCAAGCTCATGCGATGCTGGAGCATTGCCGACCGCCTGCAGCGCACCTGCCCGAGAGACCTGAACCAGTTTGCAAAGCCTTTGTCTGTCCTTTCATCCACTGGGAAGTCTGGCGCGGACGCCTCCTCGGCCATCTTGCGCTGCTGTACGGCGCCCCTGCCTGCCGGTGTTACTGGTTCTGCAAGCAGCTCAGGCCTGACACGCCAGCAGAACAACGAGGCAGTGTACAGGCTGTTATTTATGGGAATTGCCTTGCAAGGTAGCAGGCCTTGCTTTGAAAGGTATTTTGGCAGCTTGGCAACTTTGGCACAACTTCTCCTTGTTTTTCCAAAAGCCTTGCCATTCTCTCAACTGTGCAGCGTCCCAGGTGGCCTCCCAGATGCTCGGTCACCGCTTGACAGCAGCTTGCGGAGGCGCAAGCGTGCGTGCTGCCATCAGAGCCTGCAGCTCCAGGAGCCACACTTGGCCAGCCACTGCTTTGAGCTGTCATAGATGGCAGAGTGGGTGCGCTGGGCCCTTAAGCAACGTGACTTACAAATGCTCATAAGTACCAGATTTGCAAAGCACTAAAAAAAATGCTGCTGCAGGGCCGTCAGGGCCGTGGGAAGCGCTGCTGAGCACACTGGCGCCAAGAGCAAGCTCATCCTGTACTCAAAGCCAGGCTGCTGCCTGTGCGATGGGCTCAAGGCGTGTGCTTGTTATTGCGCCTATGCTGCCTTTGCCAGCATATGTCTGGCCTCAAACATACGGTCTCCTTCACTTCTTACCAGCTTGTCACAAACGGCAGGAGAAGATAGAGGCGTTGACGGCCCGTGCGCAGTTTGTGCCTTCGGCGCTTACTGACTTGGAGCTTGAGGTGACTTTTCCCGCTCCACTCGAGGGAACTTGTTTGCACCTGGAGGACTCTTGCACTGGGACCCAGGCACCGTCCTACGCCGCAGCCCCCACATATGTGTGTGTGTGAATTGTTGTCTTGTATGACTCCTTGTTGGAAATGAACCCACAGCACTGGAGGATCCTCATGCAGCTCCTCCCCTGCTCGTGCCTGCAGGTGAGGGACATCACCACATCCCCCGAGTGGGAGCGAGCATATGGTCTGGTCATTCCCGTCCTAACCTGCGCTGATGCTGATGGCAGCAACGAGGTCCGCACCCTATATATATGCATGCTGCCGTTTTATCGCCATGCGCTGGTGCCAAGCAGGCACTGACGCCTCAACATGCACAGGTGAAAGTGCCACGCCAGTCGCCGCGCATGTCGACAGAGCGCCTGGGCGCTGTATTAGAGCAGGCGCTGGCACCGGAGGCGGGGTAGCAGGTCAACGCGCCACGCAGCCGGCAGCCTGAGCTAGAGCTCCGGCAATTTTGCATGCTAGTCAATCAGGGCAGTTTGCCAGCTAAGCTAGGGTAGAGCACTTGCTCATGGAGCACCCAGCGCTGGGACGTCAAACAAACAGTTTGACGCTGAATTGCATGGCTCAGGTTGGCATGGCAGCATGCAGCACTTCCAGTGTAAGTCAGTAGCAGTCTTTCATTGGGTAACAGGGTGTGAGGCACAGTGTACAGGTGAGGCATGATGCGCAGGCTCCTGCAGACTGTCATGCGAGACGCGCAGGCCCGAGACGCGCTGGCCCCCAAATGTGTGTCTATGAGCATTACAGCAGCTTGCTGCGGAACTTTGGCCTCACAAAGGGCTCCGCCGACTGCGCATAAACAAGCGTGTGCAGCTCGTCAGACACGCTGACTGGCGGGCCCTGCGCCGCATGGAACGCTGCAGCCTCCCCCGCGTCGTAGGCGCGCGCCTGCATGCAGCTGCACTCAGTCCGCATCTGCCGCATGCATGAGCAGAGCTAGGGCTGCGCTGCCACACAAACTTGTGCCTGGCAATGCGTGCTCCTATCATTTACTCCCACCAGAGCTGCAGTCATGCACACATGTGATCTTCCACGGCCACTGCTGTGCCTGGAGCCGTGGCGACTCTCTGCCGTGCAGTGACACATGTCAGATGGATGGTGTGTTCACTGACGCAGCGCACCTTCTCCAGCGTGATCAGCCGCCTGCTGTAGCGGGATGACAGCACCTGCAGTCCACGGCCGGACAAGCTCAGCCCGCGCGCCCAGCCTGACTGCATCCGCAGGGACGGGCGAGAGTGTTTCACCTCGACTTTTAGCCCATCCCGCATGTGCAAAGTTCTTCTTGCAATCAGCTGCACTTGCCAGTAGTATCCCATAGTATTGCCGCCGCGGTAGCAGGCACAGAAGGGCGTGGCAGAGCAGCAAAAGTGCTCAAGTATGCTAGGGCCAGGACAGACGAGACGGACATGAGCCACAGCTCCTGCCCCAAAGAACAGACCCGTCTGAGCAGCCGTGCATGCTGAAAAGCACATTAAAGTGTGTGCGCAGTGCACAGGCGGCGGCCAGAGCAGGCCAGCCCGGGCGGCGCGCGCCTGCTCGCAGCTGCTGACGAGCGCCAGCGCGGGGTGCGCGGGCGCGTCGCCCGCGCCGCCCGCGCCCGGCGCGGCGGGCATGAAGAAGACCAGGCGGCCGCCCGGCCGCAGCAGCCGCGCGGCCGTATCCAGCAGGTCCCGCGCGCACTCGCCTGGCGCGCGCAGCCGGCTCGCCGCTCCGAAATTCTGATCAAACACCCTATCCCTCGCCCGGGCCTCCCAGGCCAGCAGTACTCGGCTGTGCAGCCGCTGCGTGCGAGACCCCACGGCGCGCGCGCTCGGCTCGCCGCTCAGGAATTAAGCAGGAACCAGCCCTGACTCTCGCCGGGCCCTCCCAGGCAAGCAGGGCGCAAAGACGCGGTCGCCGCACACGGGACCCCGCGGCGCGGCGAGGCGCCCTCCGCATGCGGCGCCGCGGGGAAGCTGGCGCAGCTGTGCAGCGCCGCGGCTCTCCTAGCACCCTGGCCAGCACCACGCGGTACGAGTGCGCAAGGTACAGGGGAGGTCAGCTGGACAAAAAGTTTCGTAAATAGGCGAGCGGCGGCACGCACCAAAGGTGTACGGCTCCGTCGCGGTGATGTGCGTGCTGCGGTCCTCGATGCGCGTCTCCGGCCGCGACTTGGCCTTGCGGCCGCCCGCGCGCACGCCGTAGGGCGGGTCGGTCACCACCGCGTCCAGCACCTGCGCGCCCGCCCCGCCTGCGCGGAGCTGAGCACCCTCGCCGACCCAACAGGGCACGGCAGGCGCTGTCGGGCGCCGACCCGTTGTGTACCTTGGGTGCAGCACACCAGCAGCAGGCAGATCAGGCCGGCATCGCTGTACGGAGCCCATCAGACCGTCATACAACCCTGGGTGCAACAAACCAACAGCAGACAGATCACGTCAGCATTGCTGTACAGAGTAGCTGTATGGGGAGGGGCGCGCGCCTCGCACAGGCCGCGGCGGAAGGGCGGCCGGTGCGCGTCGGCGCGCAGGAGGCCCACCGGCGCCGGCAGGCCGTACGCCTCAAAGTTGGCCCAGTTGTCCAGCACCTGCGCCGCGCTGCGCTTGCACGACGGGGACGCGGCAGGGCGCCGCGGCCTCCGCCCGCAGCCGCCCCAAGCTGCGCCCAGGCCCTGGATGACAGCCTGGCCGCATCTGAGGCGGCGCAGCCGGAGCTCGGGCCCTGGCCAGGTTGGCCAAACTTGGCTGCTGCACCAAGCATGCCAGCGCACGGCACGCAGCGGCACACGCGAGCGAACGCCGAAACCCGACCTAGGAGGCCGGGCCGCCGCCGCGGCCCCGCGGGCGCGCCTGGCCGCCGCCGCCGCGCTTGCCGTCGCGGAGCACGCGCACGTCGATGTCGGCGCCCAGCGTTAGCGCGCCCAAGTGCGCGGCCGCCACCAGCAGGCTGCCCGTGCCCACAAAGGGGTCGTACACCAGGTCGCCGCGGCGCACCTGGGCAAGAGAACTAACATCATAGGGTAGGTTCAGGGTAGATCAGGGCTCGGCTTCTGTCTTGCTGCTGCTGAGCGGCGCCGTGCCGCACCCGGCCGCCCTGCATGCACCGACGATGCACAGGGACGGGCGTGGATGCGCGCGAGCGCGCCATGCAGGCCCCATGCCTCCAAGGCGGCATGTTGTGGCATGGCGGGGGACACGCGGCGGGGCGCGCGCCTGCGCCAGGTTGCACATAATGAATGCCATCTCCGCGTCCATGGATGTGGGGCCCAGGTAGACCCGCTGCGCGCCGCGCACCCCCGCACCGGGCCGCCTCAGCGCACCCATGATGTGGGCCGATGCACCTCGCATGACCGCATGCCTCCTGCAAGGCAATGCGCCGGGCGGGACGAGGTTTGAGGCCGCCCAGGTGCTAGGGGGGCACACAGGCCGCCTGCATCCCAAGGTAGTCCTAAGCAGCTAACCCTAAACGGGAGCCCCCCACCTGCGGCAGGGCGTAGTCGACCACGACGCGCCGGCTGCTGGCGGCGACCTCCCTGCCAAAGTACATGAAGGGCTCCGCCTGCGCGCCGCGCGTGCGTGCGCGCATCAAACCAGCGGCGGCCCATGGTGGCTCTGTAAGCGTGTTGACCCGTCTGCTGCCGCTGCCGTCACTGCACATGCAATCGACCGCACGCTCTGCACGCGAGTCCGAAACGGCCAGCCCCAGACATGCAGAGCGGCGGTCTGAAGAGCTACAACGGGAAGCCGAAAGACGGTGCAGGGGTGGGGCCGCTCACGTAGTCGGGGACGTGGTCCTGCGGCTGGTCGACGATGACGAGGCGGTAGGTCAGCTCGGGGCTGCTGAGCGCAAAGGGGCCCTGGCGCGCCGCCATCGTTTGACACGGCTCCCACCCCCCTGCCCTTGCGCATGGCGCGCTTGCCGCTGCATGCGCGCTGACGCGGCTGACGCGCGGCGTGCTGTGAAATAGAAAAAGAGCGGTGCGGGCAGGTGCGGTGCCATTGTGCGCTGGGATCAGCAGCTCCCAGGAAGCGTCGGCCAGGCATGGGGCAGTGGGTTCTCTACCCTACGCCGGCCTGGGCACCTGGAAGCCCAGGAAGTCCAGGCGCTCGATGCAGGCCACCTGCTCCGCCAGCGGCAGCTTGCGCAGCCAGCTGTCCACCAGCACGCGCATGGGCCGCGCGTCGCGCAGCCAGGCCGACCGGGCCGCGGCCGCCGCGCGCAGCCGCGCCTCCAGCGCGCGCCAGTCGGGGCCCTCGGCCCACACGTCCATGATGACCTGCGCGGGGCTCCAGCGCGGAGGGCTGGCTCGGCCGTGCAGCGCTGGTGCGTGCAGGTAGCGTGGGCACAGCGAAAGATGAACAGCTCTTCAGCAGCTCTGCGCCAGCAGCGCATTCCAGCGGCAGGGACAGCGCCTGCGTCACGGCGGGAGCGCGAGCGCGCGGGCGACAGCGCGGAGCGCGCGCCTTGACGAGCAGCGTGCGGGCGGCGACGGCGCGCGCGGCGGCGTCCGACGGCAGCCACGCGTACCAGAACGGCGAGT
>JAABVA010006650.1_pt1 | contig 10201 bp, 4 predicted proteins | sample 5560331 | NCBI WGS metagenome assembly JAABVA01 (sample SAMN12812661, study PRJNA571458) | rock metagenome | isolation source: Antarctica rocks | place: Antarctica: Victoria Land, Mt New Zealand sud | collected 2016-01-07 | reverse complement strand
TATTTGCATTATCATATTGAACTTACACGACTGAAATCTATCTCAAGCTGTGAAAGAGAGTTGAGTCGTTTTCGTTTCATGCAAGCATTTGTCTTAAGATGCTTGATCATATTGATTGTACTAGATTCATCAATAGCTGTAGAATGATCTAGAATTTTAAAACAATTCTTGCATGAAATCTTAGAATATTCTTTCGATGTCGAGATCATTTGAATAAACTGATTTCAGATGTTGAATTGTCTATTTACTTCGATTTTCTTAGCTCAAAGTGAATTATCTATCTTTCTTTGAGTCTTGTTAATGACACTTTCGTCAACAGACATCTGTAGTCATCATTGTTGAAATTGAGCATTGATATCAGAACTTCACTCAACGTACTGATTATTCTCTCTTAATATTAGAAGAGAAGTATCGCGATGAATTCTATTCATCGCTTCTTGAAGAGTTCGTTTCTTTTCGACGAAAATCTGATTAATGTTTCGTGAATCTTGACTTGCGAAGTCATTAGAATGAAGACTACTGAAAGTAGATGAATGAATGATCGAGAAATTAGATTCTTTCTCGATCGAAGATCTTGATAATTCATATGTCTTATCAGAATCAGACATCTTGAAATGTATTTTATTGATAATGCAACGAGATAATGCAAACAACAAGAAGATGATAATGAAGAAACGAGAAATAGTTTTCTTTGTTGCACGTAGATCTTTCAAGTATAATGACGTAATAGATTCAAAAATAGTAAATCTTGATATTTGATGTCATTTTTGATTGCTTGACGAATCGAATCGAGAACTTAAATTCTGACTCGACTCGAGATCGATATTAAGTCGAGTCACGAGATTGATATCGAGTATTCGAGTTGAATCACGACAGTGATATCGAGTACTTGAGCGAGTCAGAAAGTAGGTATGAAAACTTGACTCGATGATCAGTCTAGTTTTTCAGTGCAGATGAAAAAGTGGAAAGAGCTTTTGAAGCGACTAATGTACTTCACTAAGTCGATAGATGATCAATCACGTGATTCTTTTCGACTACGAGATCAGAAAAGAAAGAATTCAAAATGATCTTCATATCACAACTGCACTATCACGAAAATCAAATGAACACGCAAATAGTTAAATGTAATGACAATAGCATCAATTATACATAGAAATGTTAAATGATATAAATTATAATATATATCTATTTATGAAAGTGATTGTCACTCTGTTTAAGAATAATTCAATTCACTCAATGCTTCTGATTCAAAATAAAAGAATTAACATTCTTTTCTACAAGATGATGTAATAAAGTATTGAAAATGATCATCATACAAAGTAGAGAGTCAACGTAAAATCAACATATTTTATTACATAAGCTTTTGTATGTATTATGTATTTCAATTGACTCAGTATCTCAGACTGAAGTTGAGTTAAGTCTTTTTGAACTAGCTTTTACTTTGCAGACTTCATGCAGCAAATCTTTTTGTATTGAGACAAAAGCATCAAGTGAATTCAATCATTGAAAACAAAGATGATAATCATTTTCTTGAATAAATTTATACAACATATCAAATCATCTAATGTTTTTATATATATTTAATGTTATTGTCTCTTATATTTAAATTTTTGCACCTTTGTTGATGTTTGCATATAGTGCAATTGCAATACAATGATTATTTTCAATACTTTATTGCATCATCTCATATATTCAACTTTTTCTCATTCATCATATCAGATCAGTTTCAGTTTCAATCTACGTTTAATAAAGAATCATTAACATGATACTTGATTCTTTTTGAGATTTCATTAAACTGATTGCATTAAGTTGAATCATTGAGTTCAAGCTGAGTTCTCGACTCATTAAAACTTGATTCAAGTCAAAATTTTGAAATTAAGTATTTGAGTTGAGTCAGAATTTTGAAATCAAGTATTTGAGTTGAGTCAGAATTTTGATATCAAGTATTTGAATTGAATCATGATGTTGATATCAAGTATTGACTCAAATTTTTGATTCAACTCATCAAAATATGATTTACTACTACTAACTTGTTGAATGATAATGCAACAGAGTAATGCAATTGATTCAATTACATCTTCATGACTCATGAAAATAATAGCTACTATTAATAGAAATTTTCTCATAAGTATTAATTGTGACTCATGAAAATACTGATTACTACTAGTAAAGATTTTCTCACGAGTATTAATCATGACTCATGAGAATACTAACTACTATTAATAAAGATTTTCTCATGAGTATTGATCATGACTCATGAGAATACTGATTACTACTAATAAAGATTTTCTGAGTCTAGTAATTGCAAGCATAAGCTTTAATCAATTGCATTATTCTGTTGCATTATTAATAGTATTGTGAATTCTGCTCAGAAAATCTTTATTATTAGTAGTCAGTATTTTTATGAGTCATGAACTCTGAGAATGTTGATCAATAGTATCATGAATTCTGCTCAGAAAACTTCTATCAATAGTTGAATTCTGAATTTTTAATTGCTTGATAAATTGAGTTGAAAACTCAAATTCTGACTCAACTCAAAATCAATATCAAGTTGAGTCACAAGATTGATATCAAGTATTTAAGTCAAGTTATGATATTGATATTAAGTACTTAAGCGAGTCAGAAAGTAAATATAAAAACTCAACTTAATGATCAATCTAGATTTCATATATGCTTTATGAGATTAAAATCAGAACTATTGTCTAATCAAAACAACATATTTATTTTCTGCTTCATATAAAAGTAAACAAAGATTTGTTTCATTGCAAGATGTGATTTAAAACTTCATTCTGCATTAATAAAGCTTTGTTTGCATGCAAAGTCTTGAATTTCTGATATGTGAATAAAAGAAAAGACTGAAAAATACATTTATTATAACAATACTAGTTAATCTCTTCGTATGCAGAATGCTCACATGAAGATAATAATAAGATGAAATTTTGAATATGATGAATGCAAATAAACTATCATTGTATGCAAAAGTCTGATTCGGTTTTCAAGTTTTAGTGAATTTGATGAAGAAAATACACAAATTAGTCTCAAATTTGATGCAAATAAAGTAAATATTTGAATATTATTCTCACATTTTTAAAACATCTTCAAGCTTCATTTTTGAAGTTATACAAATATTAATTTTACATGAAAGCAATTTTAAATTCTATTTAACATGTCTCAAACTTTTACTCAGAATTTTAAAGATGAAATTCAATTTCATCTTGCTTGTAATAATAATACAACATTCATACACAGAGTTACTTATGTTATCAGACAGCAGATTAATCATATGTATAAAAAACATCTTTATTTCAGCAATGTGATGTTTGCACTTAATATAATTGATAGATTGAAAGTTTTGAATGAATATCATGCTCAGAAGTTTCTTGACTTTCTTAATTAATAATTCATCATTTATCAAAATGACATGATTTGATTTCTGTACAATGAGTTTGACATTATCATCAGTCAAAGCATGATCAGCAGACTGCTTAAACAAGCTAAATACAGCAGAAAGATCATTTAAAGAATTATTGCTAAGCATAATGAAAAGCTTCATAATAAATGAAAACAATTAAACTGATCATCAAGTTAAGTTTTCATATCTACATTCTGACTCGACTCAAGTACTCAAGTCGAACATCTCGATTTGACTTGAATACTTGAGTTGAACATCTCAACTCAACTCGATATCGACCTTGAGTCGAGTCAGAACTCGCTGATTCAATTCAACTCATCAAGCAATTGAATATGATGTCAAGAGAGTTAAATATAGAAATTTTTCCGGTTTTTCGTCTTTGCATTACCTTTTTGCATTATCTTTTTGGTAGAAAGTCATAAAGAAGAACATAAAGAAAAACATGAAGAGAAACATGAAGAGAAACATGAAGATCGTTTGATAGAGAGCTTTGATAGAGAGTCATGAAGAAGAGTCATGAAGAAAAGTCATGAAGAAAAGTCATGAAGAAAAGTCATGAAGAAGAGTCATGAAGAAAAGTCATGAAGAAAAGCTATGATAGAGAAACATGAAGACTATTTGATAGAAAGTCATGATAGAAAGTCATAATAGAAAGTCATAATAGAATATCTATCTATCTATCTTCATGTCTTGTCGAGTCGAGTCGAAAATTTCGAATCAATACTCGATTTCAATTCTCTGATTTGACTTGAATACTTGAATTGAACATCTCGATTTGACTCAAATACTCAAGCTAAGAATTCTGACTTGAATCGAGTCTTGACGAGTCAAGAACTCGACTCGATCTTGATGATTCAACTCAACGTGATCAGTCTAAATTTTTATAAATATTAATATATACTTTAAATTAATGAAATCAATATGCTTAAAGCATTTATGCATTTATTCTTGATGCAGATCTTGAAGATTGATATTGTTTTCATCATTTATAGTAATTTGTAAAATGTCATTGATGATGAGAGTAACTTCATACTTGACTGTCATGTTCATAAATGATCTGAGTGATTCTAGTAATGACTTTGACTTCATCAATTCTCATTTTTTCATTAATGCAATGAGCTTCATAAATTACTTTAAAGCTGCTTGAATCTTAAATTAATTATCATTTAAATTCTTTTTATTCTTATTCTCATCTTCAAATTAGTTAAGCTTCACTGATAATAATATACATGCTTTTCAAGCAACAAAAGTAACAGCAGTCTTAATGATAAAGATTACAAGCTCATTTGAGATGAGTGCATTTACATTGACAGCTTGAAAAATCTAAGAAGTCTTGAATGCATTTAGATAAAGCAAAGTTTTGAAGAAAGCTCTTTTATATTCAATACATTTGAGAAGCATTCTGACTATTTAAAATTGCTCTCATGTAAAATTAATGTTTATATAGCTTTAAAAATAAAGCTTGAAGATGTTTTGAAAGTATAAGAATGATATTTAGATATTTACTTTATTTGCATCAAATTTGAGATTGATTTATGTGTTTTTCTCGTCAAATTCACTAAAATTAACATATGCAGAAAGATTTAAAATTCTTAACATTCATTTTCGTATTATTTCATGATTTCTTTTGTATGAGTCATTCAACATTTAACTCTTTATCATTTATTATTACATTTAAACAGATGATTTTGAATAAACTGATCATGTTGAGTTGAATTATCAAGATCAAGTCGAGTTCTCAACTCATTAAGACTTAATTCAAGTCAGAATTTTGAAATTAAGTATTCAAGTTGAATCATGATGTTGATATTAAGTATTCAAGTTGAGTCATAATGTTGATATCAAGTATTGATTTAAATTCTCGACTCAACTCGTCAAGATATGATTTATTACTACTAATATTTATTTGATAATGCAATAAAGTAATGCAATTGATTTGATTGCATCTTTATAACTCATGAGAATACTGATTATCATTGATAGAGATTTTCTCACGAGTATTGATCAAAACTCACGAAGATATTGACTACTATTGATACATGTTTCTTCAGCTAAGTAATTACTACGTAGTCAAGCATAAACTTTAATCAATTGCATTATTCTGTTGCATTACTCTGTTGCATTATCAATAGTATCATGAATCATGCTTGAAAAATCTCTATTAGTAGTAGTCAGTATTCTCATGAATTCTGAAGATGCTGACTCTGCTTGAGAAACTTCTACTAGTAGTAATCAGTATTTCTTTTCATTGAATTCTGAATTTTCAATTGCTTGATGAGTTGAATCGAAAATTTGAATTCTGACTCGACTTGAGATCAATATCAAGTTGAATCACAAGATTGATATCAAGTATTTAAGTTGAATCATGACATTGATATCAAGTACTCAAGCGAGTCAGAAAGTAGATATGAAAACTTGATTCAATGATCAGTCTAATTTTGAAGTTATACAAATCTTCTCGCTTATTGATTATTTTTAACTATATCAAGATTACTTTCTGCATAGACTGATTGCGTCGAGTTGAGTCATCAAGATCGAGTCGAGTTCTCGACTCGTCAAGACTCGATTCGAGTCAGAATTTTGAAATCGAGTATTCAAGTTAAGTCACGATGTTGATATTAAGTATTTGAGTCGAGTCAGAGAATTGAAATCGAGTATCGACCCGAAATTCTCGACTCGACTCGTCAAGACATGAAGATAGATAGATAGATATTCTATTATGACTCTCTATTATGACTTTCTATTATGACTTTCTATCAAATAGCCTTCATGTTTCTCTATCATAGCTTTTCTTCATGACTCTTCTTCATGACTCTTCTTCATGACTTTTCTTTATGACTTCTCTTTATGACTTCTTCTCATGACTTTTCTTCATGACTTTTCTTCATGACTTCTCTTCACGACTCTCTATCAAACAGTCTTCATAGTTTCTCGTCATGACTTTCTATCATAGCTTTCTATCATAGTCTTCTATCAAAGCTCTCTATCAAACGATCTTCATGTTTCTCTTCATGTTTCCCTTCATGTTTCCCTTCATGTTTCTCTTCATGTTTTTCTTCATGTTTTTCTTTATGACTTTCTATCAAAAAGATAATGCAAAAAGGTAATGCAAAGGCGAAAAACCGGAAAAATTTCTATATTTAACTCTCTTGATGTCATTTTCAATTTCTTGACGAGTCGAATCAAGTATTGACTCGAAATCGATATCAGGTCGAGTCAGAATGTTGAAATCGAGTATTTGAGCTGAGTCAGAAGATTGATATCGAGTACTTAAGTCGAATCAAAAGATTGATATCAAAACTCAACTTGACGATCAGTTTATTTCTGCAAGTCTTTACTTCAAAATACTACATTTTCTGCTACTTTATTAAACTTCTTTGACAATTGTTGAAGAGATTCACTGTTGTTCTGTCATTATATACAATATTCAAGAAAATCTCTTTATGTATCACTCATTTTTCAAATATTAGTTTTGTTCAAAAGATGTTTCTGTTACAATTCTGATTTAGTTTAATTCTAACTAATATACAATCAACTTTAGCATGTTAATTGCATATTGATTAAAGTTTGCTCAGTCTTGATTAACTCAATCAAGTCTAATGAGCATTTAAGCTAAAAATGATGTCATCAAGTCTTTGCATCATCTGTGTAAAACATCAATTCTTTCAAGTTACATAACTTAAATCAGAAGTTGAGTTCAGAAATTTTAACAGCAGAATCAAAATTCAAGCTCAGAAAGCTTAATAAAAATCAGAAATTTCTAAGAAAGAATTACGATTCAAAATCAGAAATTTCAATAGAATCAAAATAGAAGAACATGAACGCGTTGCTTTTGATTAACTTTTTACTGAACTCGTCATCAAAATTGAAATGAGAAATTTCAGCAGAACTTGAACTCAGAAAGTTCAATTGAAATCAGAAATTTTAACAGTAACATCAGATTCTCTTGATCAGCAATTTTCTACTTACACAATTATTAGAAGCTCAGAATCAGCAAGCACTAAATCAGCGAGCATTGCTTGTTATGAACTTTGAAATGCTAAAACAGAATCACTTCTATCACAGAATTGAACAGCATCAGAAGAAGACACGAATGCGTTGTTGAATACAAAACAAGAAAAGAACATAAATACATTGCTTTTTAATCATAAAATGATCAAGATCAGCATCAACACTCATCAATAGTTTGTAAAGAGTGACAGAGACAGATTTTAGCGCTTTTAGCGATCAATATTTCAAATATTCGTTTAATCTCATGTCTCAGATTTGCCTTACTTTTAACTGAAACATATTCATAAAAGCGCTAAAATTTCTAAAATTTCTAGAAGCGCAGTATGCGTCTTTATTATTTGATTCAACAAACTCGATTCTGACCCTTGTAGCATTGATAGTTGCAACGTTGAATAATTAATAACTAATTTGACTATTTAAATAATAGCTATTTACACAGTTTAATATATGCGCTGAAAAAGTTAATGAGAAAGTTAATGAGTAAACTAATGAGGTAGAGAGTCATGTAGAATGTTCGATAGAAAGTCATGTAGAATGTTCAATAGAGAGTCATGTAGAATGTTCGATAGAGTTATATTTGATGCTTGATAGAGAACAAATTTGATTCTTGATTGCAAGTAGAATGATGAGTAAAGTAATGAGTAGAATGATCAGTAGAGTGATCAGTAGATAGCTCAGTAAAGTGATCAGTAGAATAATCAGTAAAGTGATCAATAGAATGATCAGTAGATAACTCAGTAAAATGATCAGTAGAATGATCAGTAAAGTGATCAGTAGAATGATCAGTAGATAGATCAGCAGAGTGATCAGTAGATAGATCAGTAGAAAGATCAGTAGATAGCTTAGTAGAAAGATCAGTAGAAAGATTGATAAAGAGATAAGTAGAAAGATTGATAGAGAGATCAGTAGAAAGCTTGATCGAAAGATCAGTAGAAAGCTCGATCGAAAGATCAATAGAAAGCTCAATCAATAACTCAGTAGATAGCTCAGTAGATGACTCGATAAATAGCTCAGTAAATAGCTCAGTAGAAAGATTGATAGAAAGATCGATCGAAAGCTCAGTAGATAGCTCAGTAGAAAGCTCGATAGATAGCTCAGTAGATAGCTCAGTAGATAGCTCAGTAGAAAGCTCAGTTGATAACTCAGTAAATAGCTCAGTGAAAAGCTCAGTAGAAAGCATTGTTTGAAGCACTGTTTAACTCATGTTATGCGCTCAATCGACGCGTTTTATAGAGCGTTTGATAAAGCGTTTGATAGAAAAATTGATAGAGCGAGTAGATGAAGTGAGTAGATGAGCGAGTAAATGAGCGAGTAGATGAGCGAGTAAATGAGTGAGTAAATGAGCGAGTAAATGAGCGAGTAGATGAGCGAGTAGATGAGCGAGTAGATGAGCGAGTAGATGAGCGAGTAGATGAGCGAGTAGATGAGCGAGTAGATGAGTGAGTAGAGTGATAAGCATGTAGAATCGCAAGTAGAATAATGAGTAAATGAGTGAGTAGATGAGCGAGTAGATGAGCGAATAAATGAGCGAGTAGATAAGCGACATATGCAACATATGCAACATATGCGACATAAGTGACGAAAGCAAGATTCAGTTCAGCGCATATGAATAAACGCAGATTTTATCAACAAAAGCGAAATTCAGTTCAACAACATATGAACGAATGCAGATTTTATTGACAAAAGCAGAACTCAGCTTAGCGAGATCAGCTTAAATTCAGATTTTATTCAACTTTAAGTGATAAATGTCACTTAAGTTAAATTCTAAAATTTAATTCACTTTACAAACTGTTGATGCTGAATTGAATGCTTGAATAAGTGTTTACAAAGTCGATGACATCATTATCTTTATCAAGTACATATGTTAACAGCATGACATTGAAATAAAGATTTACAATGACATGATTCAGATGTTAAAAGATGTCAACGAGATAAACATTATGTTGAAATGTCATGATGTCAGATCATCAACTCAATTTAAAACATAGATCGTCAATATCTTAAATAATCTTAATTCATTGAATTTGTTTTACAGTTCAATGAATCAAGTCATCAATTTAGTCATCGTTATCTTAATTTAATCTCAGCAATTCTGTTTCAATCATCTCAATCATTTTGCAATTTTAAGTCAATAAAACTACTATTTAGTCTTGATTCTGCTCAATTCATGTATAAAAGTTGAGTTTTCATTCTTTTCTTTCATTTTTTATCTTTCATTTTGTACATTATTTGATGTATTGTCTTATATCTAGATTTTATCAAAGTAATAATAATAATATCAGTCTTTTATATTAATAGTATCTTTAATCTAGCTCAGTCTTTGACATTACAAAAGATTTACACTTTCTGCAACGTTTTCATACATTGAAATCTCATCTAGTTATTCTTTCACTCAAATGAAGTTATCTTACAATCTTTTGATCAACGATGAGCATGCTGTTGAACAGTTCACTCAAAGTATGATCAAAAATTCAGTTGAGATCTTTCATGTAATGCAAGAGCTTTAAAATCAAGTTCAACAACATTGTTATGATTCTAGTCTTTGTCTATTCTTCATCTTGATTTTATTCTAATCGAGTCTAGTAAGCATTTGAGCTAGAAGTGATGTCATTGAAACTCTGCATCATATGTGTAAGACATCAATTCTTTCAAGTCTAGCACAGAGCTGAGAAACACACATATAAGAATCGAGTTCTTTTCTGTAGATACTTTTCTTTCTTAGCATTTATCTATTAGTTAAATGACACTCATATGACTCGCTCTATGCTGATCTTTAAC
>JAABVA010006647.1_pt1 | contig 10203 bp, 10 predicted proteins | sample 5560331 | NCBI WGS metagenome assembly JAABVA01 (sample SAMN12812661, study PRJNA571458) | rock metagenome | isolation source: Antarctica rocks | place: Antarctica: Victoria Land, Mt New Zealand sud | collected 2016-01-07 | reverse complement strand
ACAACGTTCCCGACGCCCGGTCGAGGCTGAGATAACCCAGCCCGATCTCCACGAACGAGTCGAGGGTCTGCTGCAGCGTGGCGAGCAGCGGCGCGACCGACGGCTCGTCGAGACCGCGGACCCACTCAGCCAGGTCACTGATCTGGATCGAGCACGCATCGGCGATGTTGCTGCCCCCGATCCGCGAGGAGCGGGCGGCCTTGCTGATCCGGGTGCCGCCGCACTCCGGGCAGGTCGAGAAGGTCACCGACCGCTCCACGAACGCCCGGACGTGCGGCTGCATCGCGTCGACGTCCTTGGACAGCATCGACTTCTGGATCTTCGGGATCAGGCCCTCGTAGGTGAGGTTGACGCCGTCAACCTTGATCTTGGTCGGCTCCTTGTGGAGCAGGTCGTTGAGCTCCTTCTTGGTGAACGTGCGGATCGGCTTGTCCGGGTCGAAGAAGCCGCAGCCGCTGAAGATCCGGCCGTACCAGCCGTCCATGCTGTAGCCGGGGATGGTGAGCGCACCCTCGTTGAGCGACTTGCTGTCGTCGTACAGCGCCGTGAGGTCGATGTCGTTGACGGCGCCGCGGCCCTCGCAGCGTGGGCACATGCCGCCGGTGATGCTGAAGCTCCGTCGCTCCTTCGTGGTGGTGCCGCCGCGCTGGACGGTGACCGCTCCCGCGCCCGAGAGGGAGGCGACGTTGAACGAGAACGCTTGGGGCGAGCCGATGTAGGGCTTCCCGAGCCGGCTGTACAGGATGCGGAGCATGGCGTTGGCATCGGTGGCGGTGCCGACCGTGGACCGGGGGTCGGAACCCATCCGCTGCTGGTCGACGAGAATCGCGGTCGTCAACCCTTCGAGTACGTCGACCTCGGGCCGCGCCAGCATCGGCATGAAGCCCTGCACGAAGGAGCTGTAGGTCTCGTTGATCAACCGCTGCGACTCCGCGGCGATCGTGCCGAACACCAGAGAGCTCTTGCCCGAGCCGGAGACGCCGGTGAACACCGTCAGTCGGCGCTTCGGGAGATCGACGCTGACGTCCTTGAGGTTGTTCACGCGCGCGCTGTGCACGCGGATCAGATCGTGGTCGTCGGCAACGTGCAGCGCGGGCGACTGCGCGTCCGTCCTCGTGGCCTTGCTCATCGCGTCTCCCCCTGCTGGGCGGGGCCGCCTTCGCGGTCTCCGTCGGCGTCGGCCGGGCTGTCTGTCGGCGCGGCCATCAGCAGCGCTTCGCCGCCGCGGGAGCGGGGCCTGGCACTCATCGGTCCTGAAGCAGCCCGAGCACGTTGCCGTCGGGGTCGCTGACGGTGGCCACCAGGCGACCGCCACCGACGTCGTGCGCCGGCTCCTGCACGGTGGCACCCGCGGCGGTCACCTCGGCCAGCTTCGCCTCGATGTCCGGCACGTGCCAGTAGGCCACCGGTGAGCTCATGCCCTGCGCTCCACCGCCGGGAACCAGCCCGATGTGCTGGCCCGCGGCCTCGAAGCCGACGTAGCAGGACTCGTCGGTCTGCGGCGGTACGCCGAGCAGGGCGGCGTACACGGCTTTGGCCGTCGCCAGATCGGACACGGGATGCAGGACGGTCTTGATTCCCTGGCTGGAAGAGCCGGTCATGGTCACTCCTGACGTCGTGGGTCACCTCAACCCGATGGGAAGTGTCTGCTGCGCTCCGCTCAGCGACCCACGGGCCCCCGGTCGGGGTGCTGCTGCCTCATCAACCCACACCCGCGCCCGTGCGCTGCCCTCCTCTTGTCCGAACGCGGCACGAGAGGGCAGCACCCGTCTGGGGTCGACGCGCGGTAGCCGAAGACCCTCCCCGCGGGCGAGCGAGGGATCCGCGGCGGCAAGCGCTTAGGGCAAGCTTCGCAGGGAGGGCTGATCGCGCCATTGCTGGAGCCAGGTGTTGAGCTCGGCGGCGGGTAGCGGTCGGCTGAACAGGTATCCCTGGGCAGCGTCACAGTCCAAGACTTGGAGGGCTCGCCAGGTCGCGTCGTCTTCGACGCCTTCGGCGACGGCACGCAGGCCGAGGCGTTGGGCAAGGGTCGATGCTGGTGCGGACGATGACCGCGTCCTTGGCGTCATGCAGCATGCGCTTGACGAAGGACTGGTCGATCTTGAGTTCATCCACGGGCAGGTCCCGCAGGTAGCTCATCGAGGTGTAGCCGGTCCCGAAGTCGTGGATGGACAGGTGGACGCCGAGGTCGTGCAGGCGATGGATCACCTCGCCGGCCCGGACCGGGTCAGCCATGATCGCGCTCTCGGTGATCTCCAGCAGGAGCAGGTCTGCCGGTACGCCGGTGCGGCTCAGGGCGCGCCGAACGGTGTCCGGCAGGGTGCTGTCGAGCAGGCAGCGGGCAGAGATGTTCACCGACACGACCAGCGGGGTCCCGGCCACGGCCCAGCGGGCCGCCTGGTCCAGTGACAGGTTCAGCACGTGGGTGGTCAGCTCGTGGATGAACCCGCTGCCCTCGGCGAGCGGGATGAACTCGTTCGGGGGCAGCAACCCCTCGACCGGGTGCTGCCAGCGCACAAGGGCCTCGACGCCGAGGACAGCGCCGCCGAGCAGGTCCACCGCTGGCTGGTAGTGCATCACGAGCTCGTTGTCGGCGACGGCGCGGCGCAGCTCGGACAGCAGGGTGAGCTTGAGCAGGCTGTGCTCGTCCAGGCGGGGGTCGTAGCTCGCGAACACCGTGTGGTTCTTCTTTGCGACGTACATGGCGATGTCGGCGCGTTGCACCAGCTGCTTGAAATCGGTGCCGTCCTGGGGGAACACCGCGATCCCGGCGCTGCCCTCGACCGTCAGCGACAGCCCATCGACGAGGAACGGGCGGGGGGGCCTCCATCGCGCGGCGGGTCACCTCGGCGTACTGGCCGCGCGGACTCGCGTTGGCTGCGACGTTCCGGGCGTCGGCGCCGATCGGGGCATCGGCGCCGATCGGGGTGTCCTCGGTGAGCAGCAGCCCGAACTCATCGCCACCGAGCCGGGCGATGGTGTCCTCGGGGCGCAGGACCTCCCGCATCCGTGGGCCGATCTGCTGCAGCAGCAGGTCGCCGTGGTGGTGCCCGAGGGTGTCGTTGATCTCCTTGAACCGATCCAAGTCCAGCAGCACCACCCCGACACTTCGCCCCGCACCCAGCGCCGCCTGGATCTGCTCGGCGAACGCCAACCGGTTCGGCAGGCCGGTCAGTCAGTCGTGCCGGGCCTGATGGGCGTTCGCGACCGCCTGGGCGGTGGCGTCCCGTTCGTAGCGGCCACGAAGTCGCCACACCAGCAAGCACAACGTCAGGCCGGAGGCGAACGACCCGATCGTCGCCGTCAACCCGATCGTCTCGACCCGTTGCAGGTGAAGGCCGGCCGCGGCGGCCTTGTCGTGCATGAGTGCCCGGCCGTACACATCGTCCTGCAAGGACTTGGAGACCGGGTCGACCTGCTCGTGGTCGATCTTCAGCGCCAGCGCCAGCGCCAGCGCCAGCGCGGTGTCGTGCGCGTCGGTGGCGTCGAACAGCGCGTGCACCGACGCGGTGTACACCGCGTTCCGTTCGGTGATGTCACGGGCCCCCTCGCGCTCGGCGCCGCCGCCGTGCAGCGCCACCTGACGCATCGCGGTGTCCAAGCTGTGAACCGCGACCAGGTGCAGCGACCGTTCAGAAGGGCCGGGCTCAGCGCGGTACTCGCGTTCCAGGGACTCCTCCTGGCTGACGGCGAAGCGCGCTTCGGCGTAGTCCACTACCAGCACGCGCAAGCGATCCGCTGCCACCGCCGACGACCGTGTGACCAGCGCCGACGCGACAGCAACGCCAGTCAGGACCAGCAGGATCACCACCAGGCACACTGAGGTCGCGGGCGCGCCGGCCCACCGACGTCGCCCGGAAAGATCTACAGCCATGACCGTCTCCTTCACTTTCTTGTCGAGTTCACTGCCGGCGGGCCCGGTCACTGCCGCCGGCCGGGGAGGACCCGACGCACCCATCGACAGCACTGATCGTTGCCTTGACCCGACCAGCTAAGGGGCGGCGTTCAGCAGCGTGTCTTCTGCCCTGGCGCACCGACTCGTGCCCGCACGATCAGCGGCCTCGGGCCTGGCGGCACGGGAGCAGACAGGCTGGGGGGGCTGGGCCCGCGGGTCAGGTCCGGCGCGCTCGCCCGCCGATCGCGACCACCGGTGCTACCCGTACGGTGCTGGTCCAGGACGTCAGGGCGTACGGGCGGAGGCACCGGTGGCAGGACTCGTGCAGGTCGTGGTGTTCGACGTGAACGAGACGCTGTCGGACATGGAGCCGCTGCGGCGGCGCTTCACCGACGCCGGGGCGCCGGCCGGCCTGCTCGGGACCTGGTTTGCCAGCACGCTGCGCGACGGCTTCGCCCTGGCCGCGGCGGAGAGCTCGGCGCCGTTCCCACAGGTCGCGGCGGGCGCGATGCGCTCCCTGCTCAGTCTCGAGCCGCACCTGACCATGCCCGTCGAGGACGTGGTGACGTCGGTCCTGTCCGGTTTCAGCACACTGGTGCTGCACCCCGACGTGGCCGACGGCATGCGCGCGCTGGCCGCCGCTGGGGTTCGGATGATCACCCTGACGAACGGCTCGGCGGCGATGGCCGAGAAGCTGTTCGACCGGGCGGGGGTCTCCGGCCTGGTCGAGCAGCGGCTCTCCGTCGACGACGCCGGTCGGTGGAAGCCCCACCCGCGGTCCTACCGGTACGCCGCCGAGCAGTGCGGGGTGGCACTGGAACAGATGTGCCTGGTCGCGGTCCATCCGTGGGACACCGAGGGCGCGAAGCGGGCCGGGATGCGGTCCGCTTGGATCGACCGTCACGGCGCCCCCTATCCCGAGGCGTTCCTGCCGCCCGACGTCGCCGGACCGGACCTGTCGAGCGTGGCCCGCGAGATCCTGGCCCTGTAGGGCCCGCACTACCGGAACGGGGCAGGATGCAGCCGTGCCCACCTCCCACGCTGCGCCTGTGCCGACCGCTGTGCTGACCCACGACGAGGCTCTGGCGCTCTGCGCTGCTGCTCGCGTTGCGGCTGACGAGATGGGGGTGCCGATGGCTGTCGCCGTCATGGACCCGGCCGGCCACCTGGTGGCGCTGACCCGGATGGACGGTGCGCCGTGGATCACCGCGACGGTGGCCCAGGGCAAGGCCTGGACATCGGCGGCGTACGGCACGCCGAGCGCGGCGCAGAAGGAGAAGATGGCGGCGCTGCCGAACTTTGCCGGCGCCCTCACCGCGATGACGCACGGGTCCTACACGCCGCAGACCGGCGCGGTGCCGGTCTATCGGGGCGGGGTGCTGCTCGGAGCCGTTGGCGCCAGCGGCGGTACAGGGGAGCAGGACGAAGCCGTCGCCGCCGCGGCGGTGCAGGCGGTGGGTGCGTCGACGGCGGCCTGAGTGGGCAGCAGCCTGCCGTGTGATACTGACAACTCGGGACAATCACGCCCAAGTCACTCGGAGGTCGATGTGTGGTCCGTCCAAGCACGTAGGAGAACAGTGGTGCTGGGGGCCGGCGCGCTCGCGCTGTCGTCGGTGTCCGTCGCCTCGGCAGCGGGCCACGGGCCGAAGACCGGCCAGCCCCGCACGACGACGACCACCACGTCCGGGTCGACCTTCGCCGTCGGCCAGATGCAGGGCCAGACCGTCGGTGCCGCCGGGTGCGGGACCAACATCGCCGGTGAACCCTCCCTGCACGTGTCCAAGGCCGGCCTGGTCGTCCTGGGCTCCGAGGACGGCGTCGGCGGCGGCAGCCAGCTCTGGCGGGGCACCCAGCGAGGTGGCACGGGCGCGTCGGCGTGCAGCCTCACCTACTCCGGCCAACCCAACGCCGTCAGCGGCGTCGGCGCGTCCGGCGGCGACATCGACACCGCGATCGCCCCGGTCAAGGACCCGGTGACTGGCAAGTACCGCGTGTACGTGGCGAGCCTGAACCTGGCGAGCATCAACGTCGCGACCTCGACCGATGACGCCAAGACCTTCACCCAGGTCCCGGTCCAGGCCGGTGTGCCGGTGGATGACCGCGAGTGGATCGCGGCGTACGGCGCCTCGACCTCGCTGCTGACCTACCACGACATCCTGAGCAACAACATCGACGTGCTGCGCAGTGACACCGGCGGGGGCCCGTACGTGCAGACCGCAACGGCTATCCCCTCGACCGACTACAAGGCCAGCAACAACGAGCTGGGCAACATCGCCATCGACCACAACAGCAAGACCGCGGGCGGCGGCTTCTACGCCTACCAGTCGTTCGTCGCGCCCTCGAAGGACCCGGGACCGACCGGCCTGGTGAGCAGCGCGCCGTACAACGAGGCCTTTGCGGCGGTGTCCAGCGACGGCGGCCACACCTTCGCCGACAGGCCGATCCCGTGCTCGACCACGAGCGGCGGGTCGCTCAACCACCAGTTCCCGAACGTCTCGGTCGCCCCGAACGGCTCACTGGTGGAGACCTGGTCGAACGACGCCAAGGTCTTTGCCGCCCGTTCCGCTGACCACGGACGCACCTGGACCTGCACCGGCTCGCTCAGCAACGGCCTCAAGCAGGCCGTCGAGCCGTGGGTCGTGGCCTCGGCTACCGGGACCGACCTGGTCTACTACGGCACGGCGGACTCCCCGAGCGCGAACCAGCTCTGGTCGGTCTACCTGGTCCAGGACACCGGCAGCGGTTTCGGCGCCCCCAAGCAGGTGACGACGGTGCACCGCGGGACGATCTGCGAGGGCGGCGTCAACTGCACCACCGGTCGGCAGCTGTTCGACGACTTCGCCGTGGACACCGACCCAACCGGTTACGCCCACATCGCCTACAGCACGACGCTCCCGGCCTTGGTGGCAGCGGCACCTACACCGGAAACGCCGTGCAGACCTCCGGCACGACGATCGGCGCGCCGAACCAGCCAGTAGCCCCACCGGCCGGCGGCGCCCCACGGGGGCCGCCGGCCGATAGCGTGCAGTCAGCCGAGCCGGTACATCGCCTCGAGTCTCGCCCGGTCGAGGCTGTCCGGCGCGGTGGCATGCGGCTGCGACTGCACGCAGCTGCTGGTCCTGCTGTCGTGGTCCAGCCCCAGCGCATGACCGAGCTCATGGCAGGCCACAGCCCGGTGCTCGCCCGCGCTCATGCGGTAGCTGTCGTTCAGCTGGACCTGCACCGTGCCCGCAAAGGTCTGCATCTGGCCCGGGGTCGCGTGCGTGACACCCGACCAGTCCGTCAGGCCGTACCAGCCCTCCCGGACGACGACGCAGGGCATCCCGGTCCGGCACGACGGGCCGTAGCGGTAGCGCACGTGGGGCGTGGCCCACTGCCGACTGGCGACCCGGACCGGCCACGCCCAGCCGGTCCGGTCCACCACGTCCACGACGAGCTCGCGCTGCCCGGGCCGCATCAGCCAGTGCAGGCCGGTGCCGCCGACGGCGGCGGTCCGCACCGGTACCGCGCGCGCCGGCAGGACGGACCGGTCGGCCGCTGGTGCTGCGCTGGGCGCTGAGGTGGCCGCCGTCACCGGCATCGTCGCCGTCAGGGCTCCGACCAAGGCTGTGGTCGCGATCAGGGCTCGCCGGGGTGCCGTCACTTCTGTCGTCCTCCAGGTATCTCGGTGGGCTTGCTCCCGACAGTAGGCGCCCCCGCCCGCGGGCAGTTGCCACCGTCGGAGGCAGGACGCAGGACGGAGCAGGCCGCCCGGTGAAACAATGGCCTGGCAGCCGCCGTTGTGCTGGTTGTCGACGACGTCGTCGTCCGGGACCGGTGAGGAGGAGGGCGGATGCCGTCGTGGCCGCTTGCCACCCCATGGCTCGCCGCCGTCCTGGGGTTGCTGTCTGCACTTGTGCTGCTGCGCTCCGCCCCCCGGCTCGGCGCCCACCGGGGCCGCGCCGTCGGTGTCCTGCTGCTCGCGCTGGCCATGGGTTCCTATGCCAACGCCTACTTCGCCTACCTGCCCAAGCTCGGTGACGTGGCCGGCCCGCGGCCGTGGCCGGTCGCCAGCGCTCAGGCGGCGTCGCAGCCGGCAGGCGCTGCGGTCGCCTCCACGCAGGAGGCGACCTACCGCTCCCGAGGGGCGGTGGTGACACTGGCCCTGCGCGGTGCCGTCAGCCGCACGCCGACACGTGGCGCGCTGGTCTACCTGCCACCGCAGTACTTCTCCCAGCCCGCCCGCCGCTTCCCGGTGCTGTACCTGCTGCACGGCTCACCGGGAGTCCCGCTCGACTGGTTCCGCGGTGGTGAGGCAGCCGCCGCGGGCCTGACGTCGGCACGGGCCGGCAGTCCGGCCATCCTGGTGGCACCCCGCATGTCCACCGGGTGGCTGGCCGACTCCGAGTGCGTCGACGGACCGGCGCTGCAGGCGGAGAGCTACCTGGTCGACGATGTCGTGCCCGACATCGACCGGCTGCTGCGGACGACGCGGGCGGCTGTCGCCCGGGGTGTGGCCGGCAACTCCGCAGGTGGGTACTGCGCGTTGGCCGTTGGGCTCCGGCACCCTGCGGTGTTCTCGCACGTGGCCGCGCTGTCGCCGCTGACCACGCCGACCTACAGCTACGGGACCCTCGCCGACCTGTTCGGCCACCCGGCGGACCTCCCGGCCGTGGTCGAGCGGCATACCCCCGGCTGGCTGCTCCAGCACCGCCCCGACAGTCGCAGCGTCCAGCTCCGGATCGATGTCGGCGATGCCGACCCGCTCCAGAAGGACGCCCGGGTCCTGGCGGTCCTGGACAAGCGGGTGGGTGGTCACCCGCAGCTCGTCGTGCGTCCCGGTGGGCACACGTTTCGGGTGTGGCGACCTGCACTGCGCGACGCCGTGGGCTGGTTCGCCCGTGGGGCCGGCTCGCAGGGGACCTGAGCCCGTCAGCCCGCGGCCAGCAGGGCCTGGGCGGTGGCTGTGTCGGTCACCAGCTGGTTGAACCAACCGGCCCGCGCGCCCGCCTTGATGCTCAGCAGCTTCTCCGTACCGGTGGCCAGGGCGATCGTGGTCGGGATGCGCTGCAGCGTCTCGAGGTCGGTCGAGAGCAGGCGCTCGGAGCCGGGGAACGCCAGGGGCCGGCCGTCGCGGTCGTAGAAGCGGGCGCAGATGTCGCCGGCGGCGCTGCGCAGCCAGGGGTCGTCGGGCGAGAAGGAGCCGTGCAGGGACTGCCGGCCCAGCGGAGGGGCGCCGACGCCGAGCAGGGCGCACCGGGCGCGCCCCCACAGGTCCAGGACGGCGCGCGTCCCCGGGTCATCGAGCAGGCGCTGACGCAGGGCCTGGCTGGGCAGGACCGGCGCGTACAGGAACGCCGGGCGGCCGCGCACCTTGTCCGCGACCTGCCTGGTGATCTCGTTCGTCTGGTACCACGCCTCGGGCTCGTCCCGGCCCCCGACGGTCGGCACGATCACGACGCCGGGCAGGTCAGGCAGGTCGGCCTGCGCAGCCGCATGCACGGTACGGCCGGACGACACGAGCAGTACGTCGCCCGCGCGCAGCTCGGCTGCCAGCAGGGCCTGTCGCACGGCTGGTGCCAGCGCTGCGCCCTGCGCGGGCCGGGTGCCGGCCGGGACGAGCCAGACCTTGGCGAGGCCCAGTGCGGCGGCAGTCCTGCAGGCGAGCTCGTCCTGGCCGCCGGCCGCCGGCTCGATGACGTCGATGCGTACGATGCCGACCCGGCGGGCCTCGGCGAGCAGCCGGCTGACGGTCGGGCGGCTGGTGCCCAGGCGGTCGGCGATCTCGGCCTGGGTCGCCTCTTGCAGGTAGTACAGGCGCGCGGCGGCGACCATCAGTTCGGGCGCGAAGCGGGCCGCGTCCAGCGGACCGGAGTGATCACTCATGCCTGCGGATCGTGTCACGGTCATGGGGCGATGGACCACCTCTGCTCGGAAACATCACGGTTGCACAACTGTGCTGGACATCGGTTCTCCGAGGACTCTAGGGTGAGGTCGGTCACACAGCGAGCAGTTGCGAGGAGGGAGCACCGTGCCGGACACGATGCGGGCAGTGGTCTGCCACGGGCCCGAGGACTACCGACTGGAGCAGCTGCCGGTGCCGTCCCCGGGCCCGGGCGAGGCCCTGGTGCGGGTGGAGGCCGTAGGAATCTGCGCGAGCGACCTGAAGTGCTTCCACGGGGCCGCCAAGTTCTGGGGCGACGAGCACCGGCCGGCCTGGGCCGAGACCGGCGTCGTACCGGGCCACGAGTTCGTCGGCGAGGTGGTGCAGCTGGACGACCAGGCCCGCCGGCGCTGGGGGATCGAAGCGGGTGACCGCGTCGTCAGCG
>JAABVA010006642.1_pt1 | contig 10208 bp, 12 predicted proteins | sample 5560331 | NCBI WGS metagenome assembly JAABVA01 (sample SAMN12812661, study PRJNA571458) | rock metagenome | isolation source: Antarctica rocks | place: Antarctica: Victoria Land, Mt New Zealand sud | collected 2016-01-07 | reverse complement strand
GCAGTTCATAAGATCATCGGATATTTCCTACATGTGAAGAATCCGCAATCAGTTCATGAGTTGAAGTGGACACGTCTGTGCTGGCCACAGAGAAGTTTGTTGCCTGAAGAATGCAGAGATAGACAGCGACAACCTGACAGGTAAAGGAAGCCTACATCCTCCTCCGGATCGGAAATGGCATTCTCAATCCTGGTAACCAGTTCCTTGAGTACACGTAGTTGATATCGCCTATTTGGAACAAACACGAGGCTCTCGGAATGAAACATTTTCTTGTACAATTGGCGTTGCACATCGGGCCTTCTGAGCATTTCTGGACCTGGGATAGCCAGCAATTCAGGCTCAAGTAGCTGCAAGTACTGACGGCGAAGCAGTTCCATGCGATCAGACTCCTGTCCGGTCAGCGGCATTTCTACTCTTGAGAAATTGAGTCTCGATTGAAAGACCAACGATCTGCGAGAACCTGACGTGAAGTGTTGTTTGTGTCGACATCGACATTTTGGGGCTACTGCAGCTTATCTTAGCTTAGCGTGTAATTTTTCGCTTGGGGCTCAAGACCTTGCCCCACTAAAATGTAAATCTTGACGACAACGACATCCAACCATCAGGATTAACGACTTCCTTCCGTGAGCGCATCAACACCGAGCAACCATTTCTCTACCTCCCGCCACGCGCACCGATAGTTCTACACACTCTTCCAGCTTGCGATCATGGCGGATAGGGAGCAGCCGGTGACGCTTCGAACGCGCAAATTCATCCGCAACGCCCTTCTAGGCAGGAAGCAAATGGTCGTGTAAGCAAACAACCTTTACGTCTAATCTCATGGCTTCATACTGGCTTGCCGCTTGGACCACAACTAATTTCCTGATGAAGTGACGTCCTCCACCCAAACCGCGCCAACGTGTCCAAGGACGAACTCCGCTCGAAGCTATCAGAACTCTACAAAGCAAACAAAGACCAAGTCACCGTCTTCGGTTTCCGGACGCAATACGGTGGCGGAAAGAGTACTGGGTTCGCCCTAATCTACGACTCGCATGAAGCGTTGAAGAAGTTCGAACCACACTACCGGTTGGTTAGGATTGGGGCAGCTACCAAGATCGAGAAGCCGAGCAGACAACAACGTACGTATAACATTGTGTTGGCCTGGAAATGGAACGGGATGGATCTGATCATTCTGATATACAGGCAAGCAACGCAAGAACCGTGCCAAGACACTTCGGGGTACTGCGAAGGTCAAGGGTGCGGCCAAGAAGAAGGAAAAGAAATAGACGATGGTGGTATGGCAGCTTTAGAGGCGATGTTCGAGTTCGAGTATGGGGAGAACCTGGGACGGTCATGCTTGTGTACCTACATACCAATCCGCTATACTTGCATTACGGTTGACACGTGGATAAAAGCCCTATGTCACAACTAGATGCTGTTGGTGCTTTAGCTTACAGATTGATCCAATTCGAACTCATTCACACTCTACGATTCAATCCTGATACTTGATCACTGGGTTTGACCTTTCGCCTACTGCTACGTGTTTCACTATTACGAGGTTCGTGCATCAGTCTATTAGTGGGATCACATGGGTCACATTGGTTCTGGGAATTATCACTGGTTCAGGATCATCGATTGAATATCAGATTCATTCATAGGCTCTTTATGCCACTCTATGTAAGCTGCAATTTATCCAGCAGATCCAGCCCTCAGCTATGAATATCCAATCAAGATGCATTTCCGCCCTAAAGATAAAGAAAAGTCAGCAATCTGCCTCAATCAGGGCCTCTCACCATTGAATGTCACGGAAGCCATAGTAGGCCTGATCATCGTAGGCCCTGCGATCATTATCCGCCGTCTCGTCGGCCATGAAGGTGTGCCGGTCCCTGTCCCAGCCGCGCTTCGCATCCTCGAGATCCTGCTGCGCGTTCCGGAGCTCAACGCCCTCCCGGCGGCCGTGCGGGTTGTGATCGTAGTAGTATTGCGCGTCCGCGAGGCGTTCCTCGGCGGCGTCGATCATGCGGGTGTAGTGGTCGGCCATCTCCTGGAAGCTGCGCCACGCCGTGGCGTCGCGAGGACGGTCCACGCGCCCGCGAGGCTGCTCCGTGTAGGCGGTGTGTTGGCAGCCTGGGCAGAAGCCATCGAGGTGGATGGTCTGTTCTTCGATCCGCGCCTGGCAGCCGTTGTAGTAGTTGTGGCAGTATTGGCTGACGTGGAAGTTGCCTGGGTGCCGGCAGCTGATGAAGTATTCCTGCGATCCGTAGCACATGGCTACGGAGGAATGTGGTGACGGGGGGGGTGGGTTGGGAGGGTGTGGGCTGAGGGTGCGTGCTTTGGGAGTTAGGGCTTGGGTGCTGTGGTTGGTAAATGAGTTGTGATCCGGTGGAATGGAGTCGAAGATTTCTCAGAGGTATTCGATTCTGTGATGAATGAATGCCAGTAGAGAGATCTTGGATGTTCCAGAGTGGATGGGGAGAGGAAGATAGTAGCTGGTCGACCGGTGTTATATAGATAGGACGAACAATGAGAACAATGTAGACAATGACCAGACAAAGACAGTTGACATCTTTGTTGCTCTGTACGATTTCATCTTCATGAACAAAGAGCCTTTCAGACCCGCCGGGGAACAAGTTAACAGAGATTTGTACATTGTTTCCCGTTCGAGAAGCCTTCTTCCTCTTTGACTGAGCAGGAGCTTCTATTTACCAGCTATTTTCGAAGCAGTCGACTCGAAGAGTGCGACAACTCTGGAACTGTGCAGTGTGCCAAAAGCTCTCGGAGCTGGAAGGAAAAGGTCTTTCCTTGTAGGAAGACAAAGGGCTTTGTCTACACGATACTTGATGTGACCGCTTTAGTCACCCACACTGCTCAAGGGATATCCAAGATTTTCGGCGATAGGTAGTATGCTAGGAGTCGGGTGTATCGTACCCAGCTATCGAAAGCGGGCTAAATCGTAGGGCCAAATCTAGTCGTACCTCTTCTGCAGTCAAATGTGTATGGCGCCTCAGCTCGGTCTGATATTACATAGTCCCTAGTTTGTAAAGAGTACAACCCGAACTGGAGGTGGAAAGAATGTGAAACGTAAGTAAAAGTAATGATCCAAACATTGTCGCCTAATTGCAATTGCTCATCGTCCCAGCGCAAAACCCGCCATCGGGCACGTATCCCTGCTATCTCTTTAGCCCTAACAATCCATATCCGGAGACTCCAACAAGAGGAACTGGATAAGGTAGCTTTTCTGACCCCAGCATAGGAAACCCCTAACCAACAGTCTAGTATATGGTAACGACAGTCCTACCATTTGTGAAAAGACCGACAGACTGACCGGCGACTAAGAAGGACCCCAAGATTGCTATTGACTGGAGAAACTCTCCAAGTGATGACTGAGAAGACTAGGCGACCTGCATCAGTATCCTCGTGCGTTACTGATGCTTGAGATTGACGTTCGAGGAAGCACCCGAGATCGTGACTCGAACGAGTCTCGACGATGCGCGTTTGAGGAAGCAGTATGTTGAGGCTTGGGGTGACGCAAACGAGTGTATTGTTGTCCACTCACTAAAGTGCCGTCGGAAGTCGCTGAGTTGCCAAACGACCCGCGTTTCGGGGTGGTATCGTTACTGTAGCTATAAAGATTAGAAGATGACCCATGGCTTTGGAGCAAAGAATCTTTCGAAGAGGTCCTGGGTAGTGAAGACATAACAGAACTGGGATGATTAGGGTTCGTGACCGAATTCGGTAACCGCGGAGTATTGTACACAATGGCAGGAGCCGATAGATCAGCAGGGGGAGTGCCGGAGAGCGCGATATATCCAAAGGCCGTCTCTTGCGGATTGGCCGTTGACGACTTTGAGCTCGACGTATCCATGAGCATGTTTGTCCCGGACATGGTGCTTGTCGAGCTCTGACTGCCGGCCGTCGTAACCGTTTCCGGTCCCCAAGGGGCAGTAGACTTGTAGGTAAGTCCCTGTGACGAACCATACGAGTTTAACGGGATAGCGTCAACAGTGTTCCCGTGAGAGAACCCGTTCATATTCCCTTGTTGCATATACGGTCTTCCGGCCGCTGGGTTCGGTAGAGTCCTATCCCCAGTTGAACCGGCCATTGGCAGAGAAGAGACTAAAGATGTCATTGCAGGAAAGAAGGACGATGCATCAGTTGTCACAGCAGATTGACGAGGTACTGAAGAAGAAAGGTATGAGAGCTGAGAAACTCCGTAGGAAGGTGGAGAGTCTTGGTCGAGGAAAAGTCCACTATGGGAAATCTTACTGCTTTGACTGATCGGGTTCCAGGTTCGCAGCGCGTCTTGGGAGCCATAGAAATTATTCATGCCCAGAGTGTCTTGACTTGGAAGCATGTACGGTGGCGATTGTTGACTATATGCGTCGCTAAGGTCGTCTCCGTAACCCATTCCATAAGCTGGTGCGTAAACCTGCCTGGTCGGCGGAGCTGAAAATGTGTAATTGTGACCGGAGGGTGTACGCGGATAGTGGCTGGACGCTGTGAAAGAGGCTGGCGTCATAGGGGCTAGTGAAGGAGCTTGACCGATGGAATAAGGGCCCATACTGCTGCCGATTTGTGACATTGCCGACGCGCTCACGGAGCCACTCGAAGGATAGGGCCAAACGGAACCACTTGATGTTGCGCAGTCTATAGAATTGACCTGTTCGTATCCACGCGTCAACTGCTGACCGAGTAGAAACAGGTGTCTAGTCACTGCACCCTTAAAAACTGGCATTGTCCCATATCGGCGCCAGCACTTTTACAGTTGTCGCAACCTGTGCCGTTCTCTGGGTCTCCGCTACACTTGATTTTTCTCTTTCTACACCTTCCACACTGGTAAGTGCCCTTGTCGTTAGCACCATGCAACGACTCAGGTAGGAAGACGGTGATGTAGATTGCTTACAGCGACTGCAATCCGGCGCCTTGGCTGACTCCCGTTTTTGTCACCTTCGCAATCTGGCCCTGAGCTTCCTCCACTACCACGAGGTCCGAAAGGGTACGATCTTGCCTCGTCGCGAGCACCATGGGAAATAGCCAGCGGCATGGATCGGCTGGAGCGACGAAAGTAGTCCACCTCTCCCAGGTTACCATACAACGGCCGACTCATAATCTGACGGGCAATTAGTGATCCAGATCTTCGATGAAACCGCATGAATCCTTTGGGCAGGCAGCTCGTACTCACTAAGGCTGAATGCAACAAGATGATGGGAACAATGGAAGAGTTTGCGTCGAAAACCAGACACACGTGGAGGTCTTGAATTCATCCAATGTCTGGCGTTTGGTATGGTTTCTTCGGAGCCTACACGGCAAAATCACAGCTGTAAGAAGAGAGAAAAGAACGCTGAATGCAGTAGCAAACGATAATGAGGTAGTGGCTGATGACTTGTTACTATAAGTAGACAGGGAAAGACTAAGATGACATTGGGCCATGAGAAGCATACTGATTGCTCTCACAGGGCTTTCAACGTGGATCCAATATGCTGCAAGCATCTAAACAAGATGATGTGATGCATCATAGTATCGCCCAGCAGGAAGATTTTCTTCGCCATAGAAGTATTTCGGTGCTGAGGGCACTCCGACTTGCACGCTCTAGTTCTGCCTAAGCTCTTTCAGGCACATTTCGGGAAGCTGCATGCGCGGGAAGGTGCAGATAAGGAGCAATATCAAGTGGAGAGCTGAAGTCCTACTACAAAGGCAACGGTGAATTATGCAGCTGCAAGCACTGCCGAGTAGGTGAAACGTTGCACGTGTGCTTCTCAGGTTTTCTGTAAATGAGAAAGGGCAGGAGAGCAGCGCCAGCCTTCTGAATCTGCAACACAAGCCCTGACCTCCAATGAAGACGCCTTCCCCAGAGGCACAGAGAAACAAGACAGGTTCACCCTGGTGAAACAAACCAGGGCACGATCAAACTAAGACTGACAAGAGACTAGCAATCGACAACCCTCCATCATTAAGTTCTATGCTTGACCAGCTTTGACATGTCACCTCCGTAAGTAACCGTAGAGAGCGTTTGTCGGTCTCTGAGCTGGTACAGCGATCTCAATCTATTAGAGTGATGGACATTGCGAGCCTAATTACCATATGTTTGCCGGGCTTTTCTTTGTGGCGATAGTCGAAAATCCAACCTGTGCGCTTCAGCACAAAGCAAAGCAAACATCGCCAAGCAGCGCTTTCCACTAGTTCCTCGTTTCTCCGCTTGACATGCCAGCCATGCTGACCAGTTGAGAGAGACAGGGAGCTGTCAGTCAACAGGATAATATTTTGTGACTCTGGACCTGAACTTTAGCTGGTATCAGATTGTAGTGGCTTGGTGTCTGGTTTCGGCCCCATATCGTACGATTGAGCGCAAGATACCATGGCGGCATAGCCTGTCGTACAAAACACCGGTACAAACAGAATCGTTTGTGACTTGTCAGTTCAGGTTTGCAAATTGTAGTTGGTTCAAAACCACTCGAATATTTGCAACGCGATCAAATACTAAATCCCGTTGTGGTGTAACCTACATTGTGAATGCTCGCCGTAGAGCTTCCGACATTTTACGGGAGTAACAACGGACCGATTCCAATTTGCCAGGCTTCCAACAGACGATGGTTTCTGGGCAGTCACGACTCTCAGCTGGAGATCTCCAAGCTTTGAATCGAAACGACAAAGAAGATTGCCCAAAAGGACCTAAAATTTGTCTCGCAACAAGAACCCTGGGGCATATTTGGGACTTTGGGTTTAGCCAATACCCATGCCGCTCTACTAGGAATGAAGAGCCGATCTAGGGCAGCTTTCGTAGATCAAGATTCGGAAGATGCAAGACGTATTGAAAGACTGGGAACTGGAGCAGGTCCGCCCATCGATCAGAAACCGTTGGTCCCATCCATGTCCCTGCAAGGTGTTGATCTTCTGAAAGAGCATTGATGGAGCTGCTAAAAAGATCTCCTTTTTCAGCGCACCTAGGTGATAACGAGTGACAGATGATAAGGACAGATTGATGAGTGATTGATGTCTCTGAATGTCATATTGTATATAGTCTCTCTGTCAAAGCTATTGGATAGGATGTCAGCAAACATGTCGCATGCGGACCGAGCCGGTAATGTTCCACGAGGCGGATAGGTATCCGCAGCCATGGTTCGCTCGCTGTCTCCTCCGCGACCGTGGTCCTTGCATATGAAATCGATCAGCAAAGTATCAGGTTAGGCAAATACACTCCCGCTGGACGTGGTTATGGCTGAAATTATGTGTATAATGGGGCCCTTTTTGCTCATAATTTAGCAATAAGTTAAGCGCCAGCCTCGACGGATGTCTGTGAGCAGCGCGTAGTATCACAATGCAAAGAGAGCAGATTTCCGGAGGAAAAACCTACCGTATGTAGCGTTCGAGACTGAGTATGTCGCCGGCTGCAGTACATCTCCTGCCACAGCTGTGCCGGTCTGATATATCATAAACGCCCCGCTGAGCATCATTGCCATATGAATCGAGCGCTGCTGAAACAGTTCAACGGTGAGCGGCACCACCCCACGTGCAAAGATAGCCAGCATCTCTGTAGATCGTGCAGAATTCCGGCGCATAGAAGCATCCCTTATCTGCAATGTACCCCAGCGAGCGTTGAAACTCATGTTGTGCACAGTCTTACAACACAAGCCTTCATCAATGCTAACCAGATTGAGCCACGCTACACGAAGGGATACGCGATCAAGGCTGCAAGAAAGTAGTTGCTGGCAGCGATCACAAAAGAAAAGGGCTATTTTTGCTGCAGCATTGACAGCATGCTTCTTTCCATGGCTGATCAAAACCCGACTCTCGACTCTGAGAGAGCTCTCCATTGATGGTGTGGCGCTGTTCCTGTCATTTGGTTTACTTGAAGTGCCAGTCTCTCTCCTCATTAACGCCAGAAGGCGACAAAGAATGGGTTCCTGCATCGTTGAGCTTGTGCGCAGTATGATCCTCAGTACGAGTATCGTTGTGAACCCGTCTAGAATCCAATCGTCAATGCCTTGGCCCTCTCATTATCAGATACAGTAGGTACCTTAGCTTTCTCCACGGACCATCAGCGGAGTCTGGCATTGTTCAACAAAGATCGAAGTTCGAGCGACGGAGCATCGTAGAATGTTAACCGGACCCGTACTCGTACTCGTACGAAGGTTACCTCAACGTTACTTGCTGTAACACTCTCCTTACCTGACCTAAGCATTGTGGTCAGTGACATTGGTCACGGTCAATTTATCCTAGTATGGTCTAGCGCAGTAGATTAGATTAACGTAACTCAAGGTCATACTGTACCTACCTAAGGTAGGTAAGGTACCGGCATGATCATTGACACGCATGAACTTCCTTGAGGCATCAACGGGACGAGAATATGAGTGTGCTACTTGAAACTTCAGTGGGCGATATCGTCATTGACCTGCTCGTCGACTTGGCCCCCAGGTCCTGCGAGAAGTAAGTTCCGCTTTCTTTAGGCTTCATTGTGCACCCGCGGTCACTTTGTCATGAAGTAGCTGAGTATAGCAACTAAGACCACGCGCGTTGGCTTTAGCTTCCTCAAGCTCTGCAAGATCAAGTACTACAACTTCTCGCCAATCTACAACGTACAAAAGAACTTCTCGCTACAAACCGGAGATCCTATCGGGCCCGATTCAGTCGACAGTGATGGAGGCTCTTCGATATGGGGGCTGCTGCAAGGGCCCTCGAAGAAGACATTCGCAGCAGAACTGCACCCAAAGCTCAAGCACACAGAAAGAGGGACAGTGAGCATGGCAACAGTACCCGGAGCACTAGACCCTGAAAAGAGAGAAGCCGGCAGTCAGTTCCTCATTACTCTTGGCGACAACCTTGACTATCTAGATGGCAAGGCCGGCATATTCGGTAAAGTTGTGGAAGGGTTTGATGCCTTGGAAAAAGTTAACGAGGCGTTCTGCGATGACAGGGGAAGACCACTAAAGGACATTAGGATTCGGCATACCGTAGTGCTTGACGATCCTTACGAAGACCCTCCCGGCTTGGTGGAACCGCAAGAGAGCCCTGTACCATCGAAAGCACAGCTAGCTACAGTTCGTATCGCAGACGACGAGGAGCTCACGGAGAACACAGACGAGGAAGCATTACAGAAGCTTCGGCGTGAACGGGAAGCAAGGGCTCAGGCTCTGACCTTGGAGATGGTCGGGGACCTACCATTTGCGGAAGTCAAGCCGCCAGAAAACGTGCTCTTTGTTTGCAAACTCAATCCTGTGACACAAGGCAAGTGAAACAGGGTACGGATCTTCTCCAAGCTGCAAGGCTGACTTCTTTCCAATCACAGATGAAGACCTAGACCTGATCTTTAGCCGCTTTGGCAAAATTCTATCTTGTGAAGTCATACGGGACAAGCGCACCAGCGAGAGTCTCCAGTATGCCTTCATTGAATTCGAGAATCAGAAAGACTGCGAACAGGCATATTTTAAGATGCAGGGCGTGCTCATTGATGATCATCGCATACATGTAGACTTCTCACAAAGTGTACGTTACCTATCATACTGCATACAAATGTGATTCGCCTGACCAGATTGTGGGATAGGTGTCCAAACTTTCGGATACATGGCGGACCGCAACAAACACGAAGCGGGCTAGAGGTGGAGGTGGCTTTGGTGGCATCTCAAATCTAGAGAAAAAGCGTCATTATAGAGCGATGGATAGCCGGGGAGTTAAATCCCATGGTTATGGTATGGTTTTCGACAAGGACGAGATACGAAGGGGGCATAGGGACAAGGACGCCTTTTACGAAACTTCACGAAAACAACATTCGCGTAGTAGGAGCCCGAATCCATTTGTTCCACATGAAAGAGACCGCATATCGCATGGTGCTCGCGATATTCGGAGAAGAAGCAGAAGTCGGGACTACTATAGCCACGGCGGTCGTGACAGCGACAGGAGACGTAGATGAATAAATCTGACCTTCTGTCACCATATCAAGCCCAGTACCTTAACCCGTATCAATGGACTGGGCTTACTAAACCCATTATGTGACTCGAAGAAGGCGAATGTTGCCGCTTTACCTGCTGCACCAAAATACTGGCTGTCAAGCACTCTGTGCTATCAGAGTAATGTAAATACAGTAAGGAAAAGTTACCTTGGTATTATACATCCAAGTAACCACCTATTTACCTGGTCATCGTGCTAGAATGCAACTTGGGCCTATGCTGACCCTCCTTATGTAAGCGATTGTTGCCCGTTGAAGGACTGCGTAATCAGCAGATATTCACAACCTA
>JAABVA010006641.1_pt1 | contig 10209 bp, 6 predicted proteins | sample 5560331 | NCBI WGS metagenome assembly JAABVA01 (sample SAMN12812661, study PRJNA571458) | rock metagenome | isolation source: Antarctica rocks | place: Antarctica: Victoria Land, Mt New Zealand sud | collected 2016-01-07 | reverse complement strand
ACACTCGAAACCGACGGCACCCTGACCCGCCACGACTTCCACGGTGAGTGGAACTACAGCCTGCACCCGACACGCCGACAAAACGACACTAATTAATCACACGCTCTAAGTCGTTCCTCTCGACGATGCCCCGCCGCCGCCGGGCAGGACGAGTCCGTGGCCGACCGGCGTCCGGCCGCACACATCCTTGCCATGACGACCACGATCCACACCCCAGCGGTCAGTTGCCCAACACCCTCACCCGCGCAAGCCCCACCCTCCAAGGCCGCATCACCGCAGGCACCGGCCATACCACGCCCCCTGCTGCTCGACCACCAGGTGCCTGCGGTGGCCGACGCAGTGGCCGGTCTCGCAAACACCGCACGGGGGGTGGACCACCTCCGGGCCTACATCGCCCGGGAGGGGCACGCCAACGTACCCCAGAAGTACGTGACCGACGATGGATTCAAGCTCGGAAACTGGGTGAACACCCGCCGGCAGGAGCGCAGGGCAGGCACCCTCTCAGCGAAGAGGATCGCCGATCTGAGCGCCCTCGGGATGGTGTGGGACTCCCTCGAGGCCGGCTACCAGATCGGGGTGGCACACCTTCTTGCCTACTCGGCAGCAGAAGGCCACGCCAATGTGCCCGGGAAGTACGTGACCGACGACGGGTTCGGCCTCGGAACATGGGTAGCCAACCGCCGGCAGGAGCGGGGAGAAGGGCGGCTCTCGACGGTGAGGATCTCCGAACTGAACACGCTCGGAATGGTGTGGGGCTACTCCCGCGACACCGGTTACCGGATCGGGGTGGAACACCTCCGGGTTTACATCGCCCGGGAGGGGCACGCCAACGTACCCCAGAAGTCCGTGACCGACGACGGGTTCAAGCTCGGGGTTGGGTGAACAGCCGCCGGCGTGATCGCACGGTCGGACGGCTCTCAGCGAAGAGGCTCGCCGAGCTGAACGCCCTTGGGATGGTGTGGGACTCCCTCGACGCCGGCTACTGGATCGGAGTGGACCACCTCCGGGCCTACACAGCAGCACAAGGCCACGCTAACGTGCCCAACAGCCACGTGACCGACGACGGATTCAAGCTCGGGAGCTGGGTGAGCACCCGCCGGCGTGATCGCAAGGCAGGCACCCTCTCGACGGCGAGGATCGCCGAGCTGAACACGCTCGGGATGGTGTGGGGTATTCACGATGCCGGCTACCGGATCGGAGTGGACCATCTCCGGGTCTACACAGCAGCAGAAGGCCACGCGAGTATGCCCGCAAGCCACGTATCCGACGACGGATTCAAGCTCGGAGCATGGGTAGTCAACCGCCGGCATGATCACAAGGTCGGACGGCTCTCGACGGCGAGGATCGCCGAGCTGAACGCACTCGGGATGGTGTGGGACCCGCGTACTGCGTGATCGACTCTTCCCGGCGAGTTCGTAGCGCTCCTCGCGGCCGCACCAGACCGATCGCGGGCGTCGGGCGTCCGGCCGCACACATACCATTCATGACGACAACGATCCACACCCCGGCGACCAGTTGCCCGACAACCCCACCCTCGCAAGCACCGGCCACACCCCGCCCCCTGCTCGACCACCAGGTGCCGGCGGTGGCCGACGCGGTGGCCGGTCTCGCAGGCACCGCACGGGGGCAGGTGATCATGGCGTGCGGCACCGGAAAAACCGTGGTCGCCCAACGCATCTCCGAAGCCCTCGCCGGGTCCGACACCGACACTGTGCTGGTTCTGTTCCCGAACCTGGGGTTGCTGGCGCAGAACGCTCGGGCGTGGGCGACCTACCGGGAAGCCGAGTTCACCGCCCTGGCGGTGTGCTCGGAGCAACAGGTGGGCCGCGGCAAGGCTCAGGACAGTGATGAGATCCAGTTGGACACCACCGAGTTCGGCATCCCCAACACCACCGACCCCGATGTGCTCGCCGACTGGCTACGGAACACCCCCGGCCGTCGGGTGGTGTTCGCCACCTACCAGTCCTCGGACAAGCTGACCGCCATGCACCGCGCGCACCCCGAGCTGGGTGGGTGGTCGATGATCGTGTGCGACGAAGCGCACCGCACCGCCGGTCCCACAGCAGGACTGTTCTCCACTGTCCTGGATGACACGCGGGTCCCCGCCCGGCGGCGTTTGTTCCTCACCGCCACCCCACGTTTACACCGTCTGGCCCGCGGCAAGGCCGCCGAGGATGTGGCGTCCATGGACGATGACGCCCTGTTCGGGCCCCGACTGCACGAGCTGTCCTTCGCCGCCGCCGCCGAGAAGGGGGTGCTGGCCCGCTACCGGCTGGTGGTCATCGGCGTCGACGACGCCGCCATCGACACCCTGATCCGTTCCAACACCCGGCTCACCGGGTTGCACGACCTGGACGCCAAGAAGGCGGCGACCCTGGTGGCGGTGAACCGGGCCGCGAAACAACACGGCCTGCACCGCATCCTGGCCTACCACAACACGATTGCCCATTCCCGGGACTTCGTCGCCCACCTGGCCCTGGTGGAGGCGGCGTTGCCGGGTACCCACACACCGGCGGGGCCGTTGGGGGTGCGGCATGTCGATGGGTCCATGACCTCCGCCGCGCGGGAAGCGGCGTTGACGGCGTTGACCGACACCGACGACACCTTCGGGGCGTGGACGGTGGTGTCCAACGTCCGGTGCCTCACCGAGGGCATCGACGTTCCCACCCTGGATGGCATCGTGGTGTGTGAACCCCGCTCCTCCGCGGTGGATGTGGTGCAGATGGTGGGGCGCGCGATCCGACCGAACACCGCCCGGGATGAGCCGTCGGTGATCTTGTTGCCCGTCTATCTGGCTCCCGGCGAGGATGCTGCGGAGGTGGTGGCCCGCTCCGATTTTTCCGGGGTGGTGCAGACCATGACGGCGATGCGGGACATGGATCAGACCTTGGACACCTACTTCACCACCGCAGCCGAGCCGTGGGAGGTCACCTACCAGAAGGTCACCGCTCACACCGCAGTCTCCAACCAGGTGCCCTCCCCCGAGGATGAGGACCCTGAGACCGCCCGGCTGGGTCAGTGGTGTGTCCGTCAGGCCACTGCTGTCGAGAAAGATGCCGGCGCCGAACCCGGCCGGCGTCGGCTTACGGGGCCACAGGCCGCCAAGGTGACCGCACTGCCCGGGTTCACCGAGATCGACACCGACATTCAGATCGAGTGCACCGATCTGAAACCGGACGGGCGCCTGCCGATCGACTTCGACATGCCCGACGGTGTCGGGCAGAACATGGCCGCCCGGCTCGCCGAAGCCATCCACCTGCACGTCGTCGAAGCACTCACCGACAGGTATGAGACGGGGGTGGCTCACCTCCGGGCCTACGCAGCCCGGGTGGGGCACGCCAGCGTGCCCCACGGGTTCGTGACCGACGACGGATTCAAACTCGGGAGATGGGTGATCAAACGTCGAAGTGAGCGCAACGCTGGCACGCTCACGCCGGCGAGGGTCGCCGAGCTGGACGCCCTCGGGATGGTGTGGGATGCCCGCGACGCCGGTTACCGGACGGGGGTGGCTCACCTCCGGGCCTACATCGCCCGGGAGGGCCACGCCAACGTGCCCGCAACTCACGTCACCGACGACGGATTCACGCTCGGGGGCTGGGTGATCAGCCGCCGAAGTGAGCGCAACGCTGGCACGCTCACGCCGGCGAGGGTCGCCGAGCTGGACGCCCTCGGGATGGTGTGGGACGCCCGTGACTCCAACTACCGGGCCGGGGTGGACCACCTCCGGGCCTTCACAGCAGCAGAGGGCCACGCGAAGGTGCCCGCAACTCACGTCACCGACGACGGATTCATGCTCGGGAGCTGGGTGATCAGCCGCCGAGGTGAGTGCAACGCTGGCACGTTGTCGCCGGTAAGGATCGCTGAGCTGGACGCCCTCGGGGTGGTGTGGGGCACTGCCGACGCCAACTACCGGGCCGGGGTGGACCACCTCCGGGCCTTCACAGCAGCAGAAGGCCACGCGAAGGTGCCCGACAGCCACGTCACCGACGACGGATTCATGCTCGGGGGTTGGGTGCGCAGCCGCCGAGGTGAGTGCAACGCTGGCACGCTCACGCCGGCGAGGGTCGCCGAGCTGGACGCCCTCGGGATGGTGTGGAACGCCCGTGACGCCAACTACCGGGCCGGGGTGGACCACCTCCGGGTCTACATCGCCCGGGAGGGCCACGCGAAGGTGCCCGCAACTCACGTCACCGACGACGGATTCACGCTCGGGAACTGGGTGATCAGCCGCCGCCGTGAGCGCAACGCTGGCACGCTCACGCCGGCGAGGGTCGCCGAGCTGGACGCCCTCGGGATGGTGTGGGATGCCCGCGACGCCAACTACCGGGCCGGGGTGGACCACCTCCGGGTCTACGTCGCCCGGGAGGGCCACGCCAACGTGCCCGCAACTCACGTCACCGACGACGGATTCACGCTCGGGGTATGGGTGGGAACCCGCCGCAATGATCGCAAGATCGGACGGCTCACGCCGGTGAGGGTCGCCGAGCTGGACGCCCTCGGGATGGTGTGGGATGCCCGCGACGCCAACTACCGGGCCGGGGTGGCTCACCTCCGGGCTTACGCAGCAGCAGAAGGCCATGCGAAGGTGCCGGCAACTTACGTCGCCGACGACGGATTCACGCTCGGGGTATGGGTGGGAACCCGCCGCCGTGAGCGTAAGGCTGGCACGCTCACGGCGGTAAGGATCGCTGAGCTGGACGCCCTCGGGATGGTGTGGGAGCCCCGCGTTGCGTAACTATCAACACCAGGTGTGCGTGGTGGGGGTAGTGCGATGGCCGCGTTCACCGGGTTCAACCCACCCAACCGCGACCCGGCGGGGTGCCCTGCAGGAACCCGATGAAAACGCGGCTGTGGGGCTGCCCTAGACATACCCCTGGTTCAGGCGCTGGTGAGCCATTCCGCGGCGTCTTCGCCGACCGCTCGACGGATCTCGTCGCGCAGTCCCGGTCGCCGCGCCAGGTGTGGGTCCGCCTCGAGAATGGTGATCGCGTCTTGGCGGGCCCAGGACACCAGGTCGGTGTCGGTGAGGATGTCCGCGACCCGCAGTTCGGTGGCGGCGCCGGCCTGGGAGGCGCCGAGTAGGGTTCCCCACCCTCGGATGCGCAGGTCCACTTCGGCCAGGGCGAATCCGTCGGTGCTGGCGCACAGGGCGTCGATGCGTTGTGCGGCGTCCGCCGTTTTGGGGGTGCCCACCAGCACGCAGTGGCCGGGCCACTGTCCGCGCCCGACCCGACCGCGCATCTGGTGCATTTGGGCCAGGCCGAAGCGTTCGGCCCCGGTGATGACCATGACGGTGGCCGCAGGCACGTTCACCCCGACTTCGATGACGGTGGTGGCGACGAGGACGTCGAGCTCGCCGGCGGTGAACGCGGCCATCACCGCGGTGCGTTCGACGGCGGGTTGTTTGCCGTGGGCCACCCCGATGCGCAACCCCCGCAGAGCACCCTGGCCCAGGGCGGCCGCTGTGTTCTCCGCGGCGGCGGCGGTTTTGGTTTCCGAGTCCGACACCATCGGGCACACCACGAAGGCCCGGTGCCCGGCGGCCACCTGCTCACGGACCAGCTGCCACGGCAACGCACCGTCGTCGGCGCAGTCGGCGTCGGTGGTGTCGACGCTGCAGGTGGTGATGGGGCTGCGCCCCGGTGGCATCTCGTCGAGCACGGAATGTTCCAGGTCACCGAAGATGCTCATGACCGCGGTGCGGGGGATGGGGGTGGCGGTGGCCACCAGCATGTCCGGTGTCCTCCCGTCGGGTCCTTTGTGGCGCAGCGTCGCGCGCTGCTCCACACCGAAGCGGTGCTGTTCGTCGATGACGGCCAAGCTCAGTGACGCGAAGATGACCACCGGAGCGAGCAGGGCGTGGGTGCCGATGACGATGTCGACGCTGCCCTCGGCCAGGCCGGCCAGCACCGCCCGACGGGCGGGACCGGTGACTTTGTTGGTGAGCAGCTCGATGCGCACCGGTGTCCCGTCGGCCTTGGTGAGCCCGGCCATCCTGGTTGTGACCTCGAGACGGTGTTGGATGGCGAGGATTTCGGTGGGCACCATGATCGCGCCCTGGTGCCCGGATTCCACCGCCATGAGCATCGCTATGAGGATCATTATTGTTTTGCCTGACCCAACCTCGCCCTGGATCATGCGGTGCATCGGGGTGGTTGCCCGCATGTCACGGGCAACTTCGTTGGCCACGCGACGCTGCGCAGCGGTCAGCTCGAAGGGCAACGAGGCGATCAGCTGGTTGGCCAGGTGTCGGGTCGGGGTGTGCGCCACCGCCGCGGAACCCTCGGGGCCCTCGGCGTCACGTCGGTTGCGCAACGTGAGCTGCAGCGCCAGCAGTTCGTCGTAGGCCAGCCGCCGCCGCGCCGCTTCGGCGTTGGCCGGGTCGGTGGGCAGGTGGATGCCGGTGTAGGCCTGGGTGCGGTCGAGCAGGTTCCGCTCCGCCAACACCGGCGCCGGAATCGGGTCGGATATTTCCCCCATCCGGGCCACGGCTTCGGCGCCCGCCCGGTGCAACGCCCAGGTGCTGATTTCCGCTTTCGCCGACGCCGGGTACACCCGCACCATCACCGCGGTGGTCGCCTCCACCTTGTCCATCAGCGGGTTGTTCATCCCGAAGTGCTCGACTCCACCTTTGCCCGTCCAGGTGTCCAACCTGGCGTGCAGGACCACCAGGTCGCCCTTGGTGAACCGGCGGGTGATCCAGGCGGCGTTGAACCAGGTGCAGAACACTGCGGTTCCGGCGGTGTCGCGGACCGTCACCTTGCTCATGGAACCGGCACGGGTCTGTGCCGAGGTGACCCCGTCAACGGTGCCGAGGACGGCGATCTTCGATCCCACCGAGGTGGGAGTGATCAAGGTCGGGTTCGACCGGTCGATGTAGCGCCGCGGAACGTGGTGCAACAAGTCGTACACCGAGGTGATGTCGAGTTTGGACATGGCGGTGGCGGTGGAGCGGTCCACGTTGCGCAGGTCGGTGACCGGTACCCCGCGCAGACCGTCGAGGGTTCCGTCGTAGAGGAGTTGGTCTCGTGCCGGGTTGATTGCCGTGGGGGCTGTGTGGGCGGCGTCCAACGCGGCGGCGGCCTCCGCACTCAGTGCGAACTCCTTCGGCACGCCACCGGGTAGGTCGTGCACGGACACCAGCCACCGTGTTTCATCGGCCCGCCAGATCGCGGTGCCCGGTAGTTGCGGGGCGGCGTGGAACTGTCCGGCCAGTCGGGGGTAGACGCAGAGGAACCCTGGGTGTTCGGGGTCCACGGCGACCAGCGGTGCGGTGTACCCGGCGAGGCTCATCGGCTCGTCGTCCGGGCCCACCACCGTGGTGAAGCCGGCGTCGGTGAGGGTCTTGTCGGGGGTGGCGCCCAGTGCGGTGACGGTCCACGTTTTGCGTTCCGGCACCCAGGCCCGCCCCGGGATGTCGCGGATCCATTCACGCAGCGGCTGCCCGGTCACGGGGTGGGCGGCGTAGAAGCTGAAGTTGAGTTCCACGGCGGGTCGCAGCCGGGTACCGGAGAAGACCGCGCGCATATTCACAGTGTGCGTCTCACGGGTGATCGGCGCGGAGCACCGGAAGTTGTTGTCGCCAGGGGCCCCAGAGGGCGGATGACCATGTCATCCGTGGGCAATCGACCTCGCACCACCGAGAAAGCTGCCGAGCAAACACCAGCCCCGGCGACGGGTCGAGTGTATCCGTTCGCGGGCGGGCAGCACACGCGGTCGTGGCAAACCACCCAGGGGCGGGTCATTGTCCGGCCTCGGCGTCCCAGCGGTTCGCAAGTGCATCCGCGAGGTCGGGCATTCGGTCGATCCCGGCGTAGCAGTCCATGAGCACCTGCAGCGGTGCGGCCCAACTGTTGCCGGCGGTATCGCACCGGGAGCCACGTTCGGACATGCCGTCGAAGGGGATGAGGCTGATGGCGAGTCCGGGGGCTCGGAACTGTTCGAGTTCGAGCCCCCGTGCGGCGACGCGCAGGTCGGAGACGTAGAAGACGGGCCAGAGTGTGTCCCCGGTGACTCCGAGTTCGTTTGCTGCGGTGGCACCGGTAGCGGACCAGGTGACTCCGGATTCGTTCAGGCGCCGCGCACATTCATCCCAGGCAAGGCTTCGGGTGAAGGTGCGGATGTTCGGCCGCTGCGCCAACGCGGCGAATCGTGCTGCACGGGAAGCCAACTCTCGTGGTGATTTGGCGTTGCCCTGCTCGTCCAGCCAACCCAGGCGAGAGAACCGGGCGGTCCACTCGGCGACACCAGGGTTGTCGATGAGATCCGAGCTGGGGTCGAGTACCGCACGGGCGGCGGCGACGGCGGCAGGGTCGGACAGGTAGGTGACCGACACGTTCGCTGCGGCTCCGGCGGCAGAGATCAGTCGTTGCACCATGGTGACGGTGGGGTCCATCGTTCCGGCCTCGATGCGCCCGACTGTCGAGGGGGAGACGCCGGCCAGCGAGGCGAGCTCCCGCTTGGACAACCCCACCCTGACCCTGGCGCGTTCGATGGGCGATTGCATATACGCAATTTACCGCCAATGTAGCGTATATGCAATCACCCTGGAGATTGCTCAGCCCCGGCGACGAGTCGAGTGGATCCGTTCGCGGGCGGGCAGCAAACAAGAGTCGTGGCAACCACGAAGAAGACGATTCAAGTCATCTTGCAGGACGACCCGGAGGCCCCGGACTGTGTCCGGGCGGTCTCCCTGGCGCTAGGTTTGTTGCGTCATACGAAGCAACGCAGTTGGGCGGATCTGGCGGCTGCGTCGGCCGCCGCGCAGGAGTCGGTGGTGGCGGCGATGGGGTTGGTGGTTCTTCACCCGGACCAGATCGACCTGGTGGAGGCGTACGAGCCGATGTTGGGGTTCATCCGCTGGAGTGCCGTGGGGGGTGCGGACAAGATCGTGACCGTCGCCGTGTGCGATCGCTGTGGGAGGTGGTTGCTCACCACGTCCACCACCCCAGCGAGGTGTCAGCTCACCCTCGGCTGCGAGGGCGCTCTGGTGAAGGCGTCCGCTGCCCGCAAGACCCAGGCCCGTGCAGACGATTTTTCCAACGCGCTGGCGGCCGCCTCGGTGGAAGACCGTGGTCCGGGCCCCGCAGAAGACGAGACGACCACCCCGACCCCGGCCGCCGAGGAAGGCCACGTCGCCTGATCGTGGTCGATCCGGGGTGGGCCGCACACATGGTCGGCATGAAGGCGAGGCAGAAGTCCGGGAAGGCATACCTGGAGACCTTGGTGATCCCCGCCCGAGGTCCCGTTCGGATGCGTAAGTCCGGGGCCGGCCCCCACTCGAGTGCCCCCAACCGTCAGCGCACCCGCACCGATGCGCGCCGGGCTGCGCTGCGGGACGCCACGGACAGCCACTGAGCAACGCGGGTGACGCGGGGCGTGCCGCACACATACAACTCATGACGACAACGATCCACGCCTCAGCGACCAGTTGCCCGACACCCTCACCCGCACAAACCCCACCCTCGAAGGCCGCATCACCGCAGGCGTCGGCCACACCCCGCCCCCTGCTCGACCACCAGGTGCCGGCGGTGGCCGACGCGGTGGCCGGTCTCGCGCACACCGCACGGGGCCAGGTGATCATGGCGTGCGGCACCGGGAAAACCGTGGTCGCCCAACGCATCGCCGAAGCCCTCACCGGGTCCGACACTGAAACCGTGCTGGTCCTGTTCCCGAACCTGGGGTTGCTGGCGCAGAACGCTCGGGCGTGGGCAACCTACCGAGAAGTCGAGTTCACCGCCCTGGCGTTGTGCTCGGAGCAACAGGTGGGTCGCGGCAAGGCTCGGGACAGTGACGAGATCCAGCTGGACCCCGCCGAGTTCGGCATCCCCAACACCACCGACCCCGAGGTGCTCGCCGACTGGTTGGCGAACACCCCAGGCCGCCGGGTGGTGTTCGCCACCTACCAGTCCTCGAACAAGCTGACCGCCATGCACACCGCGCACCCCGAGCTGAGTGGGTGGTCGATGATCGTGTGCGACGAAGCCCACCGCACCTCCGGACCCAGCGCAGGGCTGTTCTCCACCGTCCTGGACGACACGCGGGTCCCCGCCCAGCGGCGCCTGTTCCTCACCGCCACCCCACGGCTGCACCGTCTCACCCGCGGCAAAGCCGCCGAGGATGTGGTGTCCATGGACGATGACGCCCTGTTCGGGCCCCGACTGCACGAGCTGTCCTTCGCCGCCGCCGCCGAGAAGGGGGTGCTGGCCC
>JAABVA010006638.1_pt1 | contig 10211 bp, 15 predicted proteins | sample 5560331 | NCBI WGS metagenome assembly JAABVA01 (sample SAMN12812661, study PRJNA571458) | rock metagenome | isolation source: Antarctica rocks | place: Antarctica: Victoria Land, Mt New Zealand sud | collected 2016-01-07 | reverse complement strand
GCCGATGCCCTGCTCCATGCAGCGGCATCGACGTCCACGCCAGCCAGGGCGCCAGCTTCCTCTCATGCACCCAGCAGCAGCGCGGGCGCATGGGGCGCACAGGGCGCAAAGGCAGGTCAGGGCAGGGCGGCCGGGCCGCGCGCGCCAGGTGCAGCGGCAGGCCGTAGTTGGTGAAGACGATGAAGAAGAAGACGACGTAGACGCACAGGTGCAGCAGGTCGGTGACCAGCTCCAGGTAGAACACGTACGTGCCCTTGCCCTCCCAGCGCCCCTCCAGGTAGCTGCTCGGGCGCAGACGCGTCAGCATAGCAGGGTGGAAAAAATGACGGCAAATGTTTACCACCTGCTCTGCGGACAAGCCGGATGCACGCGCCAGCGTGGCAGCAATGGCCCAGGCAGGCACACACGTTGAGTGAATGCATTGCAACGGCAAGCAGCTGAGTGGTGCATCTCAGGGCTCAGGCCCGCCTCGCTTCTCTTCCAGCGAGATGCGCAAGATGCCTGCCGCGTCGGGGCCATGGCCATGCAGTGACAGCACATATGTGAGCCGTGAAGCGAGGGCCTGCTAGGGTACCACCTGTCCACGAGCGCCAGCATGTACTTGCAGAACGTTGACACGATGATGGACGCCTGAATGACGTACTCGAATGCAAACAGCAGGTGCACGCTGGCGGTGCGCTGCAGCGTCTGCGCGACGGTGAACTGCAGGAAGGCGCTGTCCACCGCCTGCGCGCATAGGGTATGAGGGTATGAGTCCGCCGCCTGCAAGCATAGGTATGAGGGTACAGGCTGCGAGCACGACGCCTGGGCGTCTGGTGGGTGCCTGCGTGGCGTGCACAGCGCGCAGCACTTGCCTGCTGAGCAACACCAGTGAAGCTATCCTGCTATGCCTGCCATATCCAAATCAGCAAACGGCACTGACGAGTCACTGTGACCGCATTTCCGCAGGCAAGCATGTATGCTGCGCAGTGCCCCTTCGTGGCAGAGCAAACTTGAATGGCAGAGCTCATAGCGACCTGCAAGTTGGCAGCGGGTCGCCCGAGTGCTGCCCCCTGTCGCAGCAGCCGCTCCAGACGACAGGCGGAACGCGTCACGCAGCAGCGCAGAACGCACCAGCAAGAGCCCCATGAAGGTCAGGATGCGCAGGTGGCTCAGGCGCGCGATCGACGGCATCGTCTCCAGGTAGTCCACGCGGTCCTGGACCAGCCAGTGGAACACCTTGATGAAGGTGAGCGCGGTGAACATGGCCACAAACTCGATGTTGAACTCCTCGCGGAAGATCGTCATTGCCAGGCACGTCTCCATCACCGCCTGGCTGATCCGCTCGTTGATGCGCTCCACCTCCGCCTCGCGCAGCGTCCCCAGGAACACCTGCGGCGCCGCACGCTGTCAAGGCTGGAGTGGCTGCACGCTGTCAAGGCTGGAGTGGGACAGAGTGCGGAGCAGGCGAGGCGCGGGCCTAGGGGGCGCGCCTTGGTCAGCAGGTGGTACAGGCAGAGCGCCAGCGCAAACGCAAAGTTGCCGCTGACCGCGATGGCTATCTTGGAGGTCGACAGGTAGTGTAGCGCTGGAAAGAACCTGCGCGCGGCTTGCCTGTTACTAGTGACCTGAAACCAGCTGCACCCGTGGCTGATCAAGACCTCCAGCTGGAACGTAACCACAAAAGCTGCAAGGTGACTGCTAGCCGACACTCCTATGTGGACCGAACTCGCAACGCAGTACAACCTCCAAGCGTTTGGAACACTGGTGAGCTGCAAGCGCACTGCTCGCGCGTTGAGAAGGCATGGTAGACCACCCCGCACGCCAGCAGCGTGCTGAGGCCAACATACTTCCTGAAGCCCAACATCGCGGCGGCAGCGCTGAGGCGCACGCCACAGCGCGTGAGCAAGCGGTGCGCACGCGCGGTGAGCCTTTAGCTTTACATCAGACGAGCTCGAGTGTGGAGCCGAGGAGGGTCCGAGCCTAGCTAGGCTGCGCAGATGGATCAAGCCAACACAGCTGCTTCTCGCTATACGAGCACATCCTTTCCAACGTGTACTTCAATCCCTGTCGAAGCAGCGCTCTGGTGCATACGCGCTCGGTGCTGCTGCAGTGCTGCAAAACACTGAGTTTGCACTTGAGCATGTGAGAGAGCCTCAGGCGGCACTGATAGAGCGCCAGCATGGACTGCCTATGGAGGACGGCCTTGCAGCGCACGGCCAACTGCGCGCCATCCTGCAGCTATGCACCCAGCACGTGCCCGCGACGGGCGGCGGCGCCCGCGCGCGCGCACAGGCAGGCGCTGCAGCAAGAGCTGCGGGGCCTGGACTCGCTGCACAGCCAGCGCGCTGCACACCAGGCACTTGCCTGGACGAGGAGCTCGCAGGTTTGCCCTGTGCAAAGTGTTTTCTGCACTGCTTGAAGCACTTCGGCAAGCCACTCTGCCGGGATGCAGTCGAACCAAGTCTGCCTTGTGTGGTGAACCTGGTACTAGTTAGCACCAGGCGCTGTATGTGCAGTCTCGCATACCTGCACGAGAACGCTGGACAAGTGCTTGGCGCCGTGTCGTAGGTGCGGCGCGGCGCAGCCCAGCGCGTGTACGCGGGGATGTTTGATAACCTGAGCCAGGGCCTGGAGAAGGCGTGGGACATGGTCCGCCGCGACGGCAAGCTGACCGCAGAGAACATCAAGGCGCCGATGCGCGAGATCCGGCGTGCGCTGCTCGAGGCAGATGTGCGCCCCTCAGTTCTACTACAGGTCATATAAATTCTGCAGCACATCACTGTGACTTTTCATTTCGGCTTGTATACGCCCGCCTCAAACAGCGTGAGGCACACATGGTGCTGAGGAGCGGGCGAGGTCAGTTACTGTATGAACGTGCCAACACGAGCTAAGTAGTGAGGGTGTACAGCAACGATGGTTATTGGTCTGAGGGGCTCACTCTGCTTTGGAACGCGCAATCAGCTACACAAGCCATGCCTAGTGTGTACACTCTCATCCTCTACCGCGTGACGAGCCTGGGCGCGCGCAGGTGAGCCTGCCGATCGTGCGCAAGTTTGTGGCGAGCGTGGAGGCGGCCGCGCTGGGCGTCAAGGTGGTCAAGGGCGTGCGGCCAGACCAGCAGCTGGTCAAGGTGGTCAACGACGAGCTCGTCAGGCTCATGGGCGGCCAGCAGGAGGACTTGGTCGACCCCAAGGACGGCCCGCAGGCGCGGCCAGTAACGAGGTCGTTGTTAAGGGCGCCTGCCATACTTGCACTACTGCCTAAGCAGCCCTGGCTCGAACAGCCCTTTAACATGCACACTGGTGAGGGTGTGAGTGCCTGTCTGGCTCGACGCAATTTGGTGGTGGTATGCAAATGTTCGGTTGTAGGAGGCACGCATGCACGGCTTGCGGCCGTGTTCGGCCAGCCTTTGTCGCGGCGCGCAGGTCATCTTGATGGCGGGCCTGCAAGGCGTCGGCAAGACGACCGCGTGCGGCAAGCTGGCGCTCGCGCTGCGCAAGCGCAACAAGAAGGTGCTGCGCCCGCGCGCGCCCCCGCGTCCGCCCGCGCACGCCCTGCACCCGCCCCGTCTGCGACCCGCCAGGACCCCCGCATCCTCGCGTCTGTGGCAGCGCTGCTGGGCAGGAGCATCAATGATGCACGAACACCAGTCGGCAGGTTGTCATGATTTCCCTTATCTTGAAGCCGAGTTGGTGTCGTCTCCCTTGTATCACGCAAGCTTCCAGGAAGCACACCTGGGGGTCAGGGCGGCGGGCGGGCGCGCCGGCGGCAACTCTGACCCCACTACGATGGGATACTTTGACTGAAAAATGGAAATGATAAAAAGTAAAATTCCAAGATAGTTTTTGTTCGGGTCCACAGGTGCTGATGGTGGCCACCGACGTGTACCGGCCGGCCGCAATCGAGCAGCTGGTGGCGCTGGGCGAGCGCGTGAGCGTGCCCGTGTTTGAGATGGGCACCGGCAAGAAGCCAGCCGCGATCGCCGCCGCGGGGCTCGCCAAGGCGCGTACGGAGGGCTTCGACGCGGTCATTGTGGACACGGCCGGCCGGACGCAGGCGCGCATGAGCACGAGTGATGCCCCAACAACCCCATGTTGGGGCGTTGCCAAGCGAAAAGGCACCAACATACCAATCCGGAGCACCCAAATGACTCGCAGTGCAGGTCGGGCGGCAGGGGCGCCGCCGTGAGCCGTGAGCTGGTGGCAGCGCGCATCCTGGCTGCCAGGGCGGCTCTGGTCCTGGCGGCTTTGCCTTTGGCAGCCGCTGCTTGGCGCTGCAGCGCGTGCTGCGATGCCGGTCCGCGTGCGCGCGCAGATTAACGATGCGATGATGCGCGAGCTGGGCGAGGTGCGCGCGGCGGTGTCGCCCACGGACACGCTGCTGGTCGTGGACGCGATGACGGGCCAGGAGGCGGCCGGCCTGGTCAAGGCCTTCAACGACGCCGCCGAGCTCACCGGCGAGTGGAGCGCCTGCTTTGGGGGTTTTCGAGCAGCCGTGTGGGAGTCTACATGAAGGCATGCAGTGCTGCTGCGTCTGGTGGTTCCATGGCAGTGCTGGTGTCGGCGCTAAGGAGCTTGCCTGGGCTCTGCCCTCCCTTCTCCTCGTTGCTCGAGCACCTCACTGCAGCGTGCCAGCCGCATGTTGTGCCAGTGTCAATGCAGCCATCGCGTGTCGGCCACTGCAGGTGGATTTATGGATATATGGATATGCACAGAGCGATGCCAAGCGCGCGCAGGCGCCATCCTGACCAAGATGGACGGTGACAGCCGCGGCGGCGCGGCGCTGTCGGTCAAGGCGGTGTCGGGCAAGCCGATCAAGTTTGTGGGCACGGGCGAGACGCTGGAGGCGCTGGAGCCCTTCTACCCCGACCGCACCGCCTCCCGCATCCTTGGCGCGCCCCGCTCAAGTCCAAGCCTCTGTCCTTCCACGAACAACCAAGGCCATAAATTTGTCGCATTGTATGGACTGTGGCCTCACATGCGGCCCCAGTTGGTAAGGCTGCATATTCGTGCGTAGTCGTTGAGCTCGTGAGGCGGCAGACCCAACCGCCCCAGAAACGCTGCTCGTGGCACATCCCTGCGGGCACATCCCTTGCCGGGGCATTGGTAAGGAGGGAGGTGGTACAGATTCGGACTGATGCAGTTGATTAAGCTGCCCAGAGCCTGCGCCCGTGCGCTGACGCACGTGGCGGCGCGGCCAGGCATGGGCGACGTGCTGTCGCTGGTGGAGAAGGCTGAGGCGGCGATCAAGGAGGACGAGGCCGAGGCGCTCACGGCGCGCCTGCTCGCGGCCAAGTTCGACTTCAACGACTTCCTGAAGCAGTACAAGATGGTCACCGGCATGGGCAGCATGGGCTCCATCATGAAGATGCTGCCAGGCGCGCGCCCGCGCGTGCGGTCCTGTCTTGCTGAAGCGAGGGCAATGATGGGGCTGCGTCAATAAGTATACGGTCAGGCATGCGCTGTGGCACGCGCTGTGGCATGTGTTGCGTCCTAGACATGTGGCCAACGTAATTGCTCCTTGAGATGTCACCACAAGACCCAAAAGAAGAAAAATACCAGCGCGAGCGTGGGCAGCATGTTCGCCGTGTAGCTCGTGCTGACATGTGCGCTTTTGTACATCCAGGAGCGGCCAGGTCGCCTGAGAGAGCCGGCCGCGCGCCCGCGGGCCGGACGTGCGCGGCTGACGCTGGGCGCCGCGCGGCCACGCAGGCATGAACAAGATCACCGACAAGCAGCTGGGGGATGCCGAGAGGCAGTTTAAGCGCTTTGAGGCCATGATCTGCAGCATGACGCCGGCGGAGCGCGGCAACCCCGACCTGCTGGCCAAGGCGCGTTTGTGTAGGGTTAGGGCTAGGGTAGGTCCCCAGCTATGTCTGCCAGCCGCTGCAGCATGAGCCAGAGGAGCGCCGCAACCCCGACCTGCTGGCAAAGGCGCAGCGGCGGGGCCCTAGGCTGACAGAGTGTTGCCAGGGAAGCGCTGCCGGGGAGGTTGTGACCCCAGCAGTGGCATGGTGGACTGGTGCTCGTGCGCCCTACCGCTCGTGCGCCCTACCCCTCGGGCGGCGCGCGGCGCGGCCAGGCAAGAGCGCCAGTGAGCAGCAGCTCTGCGGCTTTGAGCAAGGAGCTGCATCGGCAGTGTTGCCAACCTGCCTGCTGTAAGGCAGCACCCTTTGCACTGCAAGAAGTACATACATGTGCTCTATGGCAGGGTGAGGCTGCTGCCGTATGCGCAGAAGCGCAACCTGAATGGCTGCAATACAGGTCAGGTTCAGTGTTCAGCAGCGTGAGACCGTGCGAGTGTTTCACTGATATTCCGGTCGCGCCGGCGCCCGCCTGCGTCTCAGCCGTGCACGCGCGCGCGCAGTCGGCGTCGCGGCGTCGGCGCATCGCGCGCGGCTCCGGGCACCGCGAGATGGACGTCACCGGGATGCTGGGCACGTTCACGCAGATGCGCGCGCGCATGAACTCGCTGTCGCAGATGCTGAAGGCGGGCGGCGCGCAAGGCGCGCGCCTGCGCTCGCCCGCCGTGAGCAGCGCGCCCATTGCCGCATCCGCCTCGTCGGCAGCTACAGACAATGTCATCTTTCAGCACGGTGTCTGCATGCACACCAGTGCATTCAAGTGTCCATGCTGCACGAGTCTGCTGCCTGCGGAGTGTGCATGTAGGTGCAGGGCGTGCCACCCGTGCCCTCACTGCGCACCCATGAGGCGTACGGGCAGGAGCGGGCGCGCTGGCAGGCTGTGAGGCGGCCCCGCCCAGCGCGCGCGCGGCGCGCAGGCGCGCCGGGCACGCCGCAGATGACCGACGAGGAGCTCATGCAGTCCACCATCCAGTCGGCCGCCGGCCGCGTGGCCAAGGGCAAGGTGCGCCGGAAGCGCGTCGGCGGCCGGCGCGGGCTGGCCGAGCTGAGCAAGCTGCACGCCTGAGGGGGCCGCCGCGGCCTAGAGGGTGCAGCTTCACATGGAAGCTGTCCTGGCTGTGCCGCCATGGGACAGGCCGCAGGCTCGGCCGCGCGCCTGGCAGTCCGGTGTGAGGGTGCGTGGTTGGCCGGGGGCGCGGCCGCGGCCGGCGCGGGTCGGCCCAGGAGACCGAGCTCCCGTGCAAAGGAGGTTGCGCTGCAGAGCCTCTGCGCCTGTTCCGAGCTGCCTTCACAGCCAGGGTGGCTCTATGGGGCGCATGGCCATGCGGTGTGAAGCCGCATGCTTCTCGCCTTTGTGCGAAGCTGCCTGGCTGTGCTGCTGCATCACAGACGACAAGCCGATGCAGTGCTCCTGCCACTCCACCAGCGTGTCCCACGGCCCTGGGCGAGGCGCGTGTTAGTGGCCGTGGACCGCAGCCGGACTAGTGCTGCGCGCGTGCCGCAAGCACGTGAGTCTGCCGTGTGGCTGGGCCTGCTTGTAGCCCGCAAGCTTGCCAGCTGGTGGGGCAGAATAACGGCAGCAGAGTAGCAGCGCGTGTCATGGCTTATGTCATAAGTCATTAATGTCATTAACGCATTGCTGCCTGTGCGCCCGCCTTGCTCTGAGCTGTAGAAGGTCTCAAATGTTACGGTCCAAATAGATTGCTGCAGTGCGCGTTCAGAGATGTGAATTTAGCCTGCTGCTTGTGTGCAACTGCCTGCAGCTGTCTTACAGCAGCTGCGATTACAACGTGCGGTGAAGCAGGCAGAAGCTGCCTTGCTAAGCAGGCGCCACCATACACAGGGCCGGCAAATGTAAGTGAACGCCTCCTGATGTGCCAGCATCATTGCACGCCATTGATTGCACGCTCCTCTTTTATATGTATCAGGCGCTTGGCTGGTATGGGTCGGACAACATAAGCCACCTTAGACACGCTAAATATCATTTGCAGGAGTTACGAAGAAACATCTCATTAGGTGTATTATGGCGCTGTGCAGTTGTCGTACAACTGGCCGACAAACCAAAAGTCCACGAATAGAAGACAGGACTGCTTCTCCGGAACACGCTTAGACCTCCTACTACACCCCACAATGCTTGCTGCCGCCCTCCTGCTTACATGTGCACTATGCTGCGTGTGTACGTCCGCGCTGGCTGCGGCTGTCACTGCGCCGCCCGGCGCAGCCACGCTCTTCACCTTTCACGGGATAGGGACGCAGAACTATACTATGCGTGCGCACTGTGCCTGATGGGAGCTGAGCTGTAAGTGCTTGAAGTGAGGAAAAGCAGCTTGATGTCTTGTAGCACAGAAGTGCGAACGCTTGGCGCAACCCAAGAATGCCGGTCGCCTGAAGCTGAGTATATCACTGTTCTTCCTATTTAATTCCAACAGCGATGCTTCTCTGCTTGTACTATGACATGACAATGTGGCAAGTGCCAAGCAGCCTGCTCCAACCCAGAGCCGCTAGCAGTATTGGTCTGTATATACAACACCTATAGCACTGACCTTGCTTTGTTTATAAACTAACCACCGCTTGTTGCCGGCGCTCAGAGACAAACTCGAGCTACCTCAACACAGGCGCAGTGGCCAACCTGTATGAAGGGAGCGTCGTCCGCGCGCACCACTTCTTTGACAGCCAGGGGCCGGTCTTTGAGCTGATCGACGGCGCGGGGCTTGTGCACGGCAAGGTGCTCACCAAGCAGGCCTCCCCGCGGCAGGCCGACGACGGCGGCTTCGGCTCGGTGGCAGAGCTGCTGCTGGTGGCAAGCGGCGGCCAGGGTGCGCGCCCCTGCAGCGTGCTTGGCTAACGTGCCGCGAGCGCACTGGCAGGCCTGTGTGCCCGATGACCGCGGGCGCGGACCCGCCGCGATTTGCAGTGGCAGGCCATGTGTATGCGCATGCTCAACAACCCCGTGTCTTTCAGAAAGGACAAGAGAACAGCAAGCACATGTGTGCCTGTCCATGCCTTGACTATGCTCTTTATGAACAGGTGCGCTGGCCAACGTCACATACGTCCAGCGCTTGAACACACTCGGAGGCATGGCACCGAGCGAGCTGTATGCCCTGCCCGCCTACAACGGCACGAGCAACTTCCAGCTGGCGGTGCCCTACCAGGCCGTCTATGTGTTCCTCACCGGCGGCGGCACCGGCGGTGCCCGCCGCTCGTTCAGTTAGCTCACAGGCAGCGGCGGCTTTAAACGGGCGTGCCTTGCCAGGACATGCCCTGGAAGGCCAGCCATGCATGTGGCATGCCAGAGGCGGTGTGGTGGCCTGCCGCTGCTGAGCACATGAGGAGGACGTCCGGCTTCCAGCTGGCTCTGCAGGGTTGTGCTAGGTTGCCTGTGTGGTGCTTGGCTAGTTAAGACACTCAGCCTCTTGCAGCTTGCTTCATGTATTTGCAGGCACGCGTAGCACCAGGTACCTAGTGGCAACCGGGCAACTGACATTTTTCTATGTGCGTAACGTGGGGGAGCACAGTTAAATTTGGCATCACTCTAGGATAGGACTCTTGCGTGACCTTCAAACTCTCATGCATGCCGTCCAGGCCTCTTTCGAGTATGTTGCAGTGAGAGCTCTCTATGACCAAACTATATATCGCCAGCTCGAGCAGCTGTCTGTCAGTCTTTGCACGTGCTAAGACCACAACAATAAGTTGTCAGCGCTCTGCTGCGTTGCGCAGTAATGTGTGTTCTGCGGCGGAAGGTGTCCTAGCCCTGAATACGCTTTGATATTCAGTCATGCAGGAGGGGCAACATCGCTGTACCCGATTACTTACAAGCTTTGCACCTTGTCCAAAGATATCTGAATCATGTGTGCTGGAGAGCACACGCATAGCTCTGCATGTCTGCTGCCCCTGCAAGCTCTGGCGCTGTGACTTTTACTTTGCGCTTGTGGTCGGTTACAGAACATCATGTGGGGTGCCAGGGGTCCCCTATAACATGGGGGTCCACATGCCCAGAGGCGGCCAATGGCCCCTCCCACCAGTACAGACCAGCTGCTGTGCATCCAAAGCAGACAACGTCTATCACAGCTACCATGGCTCGCCTGACGATGTTGTTTGCGGTCGCCGCTCTGCTGGTCATTGGTGGGCCGCCCTTATCGAGACACCATGGCCTCTTGTTTGCTCAGCCTCACATTGTGGCCGCTGTAAGAGTGCACAGCTGCACTTTGCGTGTTTCTCCGCGTCACCGATATAGCAAGGCACGCTTAGCCGTGGCTACGTTAATGCCCTCATCCCTTGCTGCAGCATTGGCCCCCTTAGGTTGAACCTCCACCCGGCTGCTGCCGTGCTGTGAATACTCCGGCATCGTGTGGGAGGCGGAACGTAA
>JAABVA010006637.1_pt1 | contig 10211 bp, 13 predicted proteins | sample 5560331 | NCBI WGS metagenome assembly JAABVA01 (sample SAMN12812661, study PRJNA571458) | rock metagenome | isolation source: Antarctica rocks | place: Antarctica: Victoria Land, Mt New Zealand sud | collected 2016-01-07 | reverse complement strand
CACAGCCGCTGGAGTGAAGAAAACCTACTATATATGCTCAACTTCGAATGTCCGACGACCTTCTTGATCTGGCCCTTCTCCTCCAAATCACTCAGCGCCTTCCGCGCGAGCGAGCCGTTGATCTTCAGCCGATCAACCAGCGTCGCGACCGTGATGAGCCGGTACGACTGCACGTCTTTGTAGAGTTTGTCGGACGTGGCTTTGTCAAGGACGACGGCGTGGTTGGCTTTGTCCTTGACTGTAGGTGCGGACCGGGATTGTTAGCTGTCTTTTCGTCTTGTGCGTTGTAGGGTGGTAGGGTAGTGGCGGACCTTTTCCTTTCGACCACTTCTTCTTTTGCTTCTTGCCTCCGCTGGTTGCTGCTGCGGGCGCCTAGGGCGTCGCTGTCGTTAGTACGGGGAGATCTTTCTATTCGTAGGATGGAGCGGGAGGTGGTGGGATGGGCATACCATGTTGATGGATGTATTGGGTTGTGTGCGACAGCTTGCTCGTCGTTGGGGCTGGGTATGGTGTTTCGAGAAAATCCTCAAGTGGGGGTTATGACTAAGCAGAAGCGGGCTTAACCCCGTCAGATTAGTGTTCGCTTCGCTTCTCGTCAACATCAACACCTTCAACTTACTACTACCTTAGATACGCATATTATATGGGACAGCTTTGTGCTCGTGTGGTGCTATGGTTTGTTTTACTACCATAAGGTGTAAGATGTGCCTTTATGCATGTCAACAGGGAAACATCTTTGAAGTCGGGCGGTGTCTAGACTGCTTTATCTAAGATGTACATCATGATCCTATATTTCTCTGTTCTTGGCGTAGTTTTATCAACCAGCTTTGATGTAGTGCTCTTGTCTTACTCCCCGATTCCCGCCTGAGCAAACGAGTGTCTATTCAGGGTCTTCAGCGTCTTCGAAGACTGCCACTTGGTATTTTTCATCGTCGTCGAACCAGACCAGCGTCTCCCATCCAAGTTCCTTCTCAACTTGGACTATCGCCTCTCGGTACTCCCTGCTTCTGCCGTACAGCCCAATTCCGGCGTGTTAGTAGAAGACAAGCTTCATCTCCAACGAGAGCTCATCTCTAGCTTTGATCAAGGGCTTGAAGTCTTCGAAGAATCCGAGCTGGAAAGCGTTCCGATCGAGATGCATCCCAGGTGGGGCGACCAGGTAAAGAGTTCTGAGAGACTTTTCTCTCATCCACAGCTCGCAGCATCCTCGAACTGCATCTGTAACACTCATTGTTACATCTGCTGGAGTGAACCTGCTTTCCAGAGCTGGGGTATCGAAATGCAGTGGTCTCGGCATCCAAGTCCTCTCCTCATAAAACAAACTCTCGATCGGGACGAAAACGGAAACACTTTTGATATAGGAGCGCTTCCATTCACCGATCGTAACCAAGAACCTGTACAGAGGAAACCAACCATCCTCCATGGTGAACCGAAAATCGTTCCGACCATAGAGGATTGGCGATGCTTCACTGCTGATTCTCTTGCAGGTTCTTAACAGGTTTACCTCCAATCCCTCTCTGATGGTCCGCATCACTTCGGCGAACCTTGCATCTTTGCCGCCATGATCCCTTGCCCTTCCTTGACCACCGGGTTCGAAAGTTCCCCAATGTGATGCTGGCCAGAGGTCGATGGACTCGTCCTTGACCAGAGTGAGTTCGTATATCATGTTTCGAATTTCCGCCGGAAGTCCGAAAAAGTGGCGTGCCATGATCCCTGTGTTGATGTTAGAGCTATAAACCTCAACCTATGATACAGCTCGTCATGCTCACCTGTCCCTGTGAAGATCGTGACACGAGAAAAAGCAGATGTCCAGTGGAGAGACTAGCTAATCAACTGTCCAAGTGTCGTCAACAGCTGGACACAACTTTCGATGTAAAGATCGCTGATGCTTATTATTTTGAAGGAAGGAAGGATCAGATGTGAAGCAAAATATCACCTTGACGGTATGAGGTAGTATATATATCCATGGATGAGACGATAACACTTCTTCGTCTGGACAGTGAATACCTAAGCGATGCTCGGCGATTCAATTCGTTAGAGTGAAGCAGTGCTGGGATTAAGATCGTCCTGTTTCTACCTCCCAGAAAGCTTCTAGAACCCACAAGGCTCCCTCATTCTCTTTGATCCAGACGTTGACGGCAAGACACCCCAACAAGCCGCGAGTCAGCGGGCCCACATGGAGTTACCGAGCCTAGGGCTACACCTATACACGAAGGCCCTGTGCTCAGACACTACCTGCTCTATGTTGATGCTCCGAGACGTCATCACAATGTCGCTCGAACAGTCGGGCAAGATCTGCGGTCTTCGATGGCGTCTGTCTGGGCCGGACGTGGATTTCTTGCGGAGTTCTATCCATCACTAGGTCCACGTTTCTCTCTTCTGAACGCTCAACGCTGCCCTTCTCCCGCCGACGAGGTCAAATTGCCTCTTCCGCTCACTACTCCCCACCTCGTCACATGCGACTTCTTCACCCATCCCTTATCGACTGCCTCCTTGCTTGGCTTGGCGCGGCGAGGGGCTGGGGATATAAGGTGCTGGGTAGATATATACAACAGAATATAAATCCTTATCACTACCGTCAGCGCAAAGCAGGTGGACTATGAGGGACAGCCGCTTCAGAGCTGATGATCGATCTTTGTTCTACGCACCCAAGCTTTGCTCGGAGCCTTTCTTTGCGTTACTGGAAGCCGAGCTGCCCTTGTGGCGCTGGACACGTTACTGAAGTGAATTGGCACAGCCCTGCGGCTGCTGGCATGCCACGGATATGTGCATACGTGCATCTCATGTTCTTTCTTGGAGAGAGAAGACGGCAAAGCGAGCTCTAATGCATGTAGAACTGATAATGGGTATCACCAAACCTAGGTATGTGAGATGAAGGCAGACCTATCCCGTTGATGCCCACGGCCCCGCGAGACGAACCCCAGATACCGCTTCCGATCGCAACTCCTAATTGTCCGGCGAAATCAACTCGCAACACCTTTTCGGAACCGAAACGTATCCTCCACTTCTCCCCCAAGATCCCACAAGCGCGTAGGTGGGCCATCAGCCGCATCGAACGTTTCGTCAGCGAAATCCCCCCTGTGCCGAGCACCATCCACCGAGTCTCCCTCGTCGAACATCATCTCATGCGCCCTCTCCTCGGCCTCATCCTCCGCGGCAGCGTCCCCATCACCCACCACGCACCCAACTGTACAGTTCCCCTTGTCTCCACACAACATCAGCGGCCGGTGCTCTGCCGGCGTGTAGATCCAGCTGACCTCGTGCCTGCCGCCGCGCTTCTCAAACGGCATGGTCACGATCCGCGGAGATTCCCAGTCCGCGCTCCAGAGATACACGAGTCTCTCGTCATTTGCGCAGTGCAGAAGCAGGAGGTCTGGGCGCGTAGGATGCCATTGGATGGTGCGCACAGGGGAATGCTGGATTAGGATGGCGGCGGGGTTGGGGAGGAGTGGGGAGAGGGACCAGATGCAGATCGTGGAGGGAGTGGAGTCGCATCGGGTGGCGAGGAGGGTGCCGGGTGCGTTGAAGGCGGTGAGGGAGATGGCGGGGTTGAGGGTGGAGTGAGATGTCGGCTGGGAAGCAGGGGGTGGAGGAGGGCAAACGGGTTCGGTGGCGAGGACGTAAGATCGTTGCTTGGAGGGCCGGGCCGTGGCGGAGATGTGTTCCTGCCAGACGAGGGTGCGAGGAAAATCGATGGTTGGAGTGTGGGCGAGGAAGATGGCGGGGGAGAACTAGACAGACAACATCCATCAGTCACCTTTCCTCGAGCGTCCCTCATGTCAGAAAAAAGGAAACAACGCACAGTCGTAGTGCCCAGTAACGTAACCCGCCCATCATACCCCGCAACAGCCAAATAATCCCCCCGCGGACTCCACTCGATGCCCCGCACCCCCAACCCGCCCACCTCACCAGCACCGTCTCCCTCCCCGTCACCACCACCCCCCTCATAGCACCGATACAAATGCCCATCAGCCGTGAAAACCACCACCTTGAACCCCGCCCCCGCCGCCTCCCACGCGCCCAACCACCTCCCATCCCCGCTCCACTGCACCCCCTGCGCATCCACCATCGGCACGCTGAAACTCCCCACAACCTCGTACCCCACCGGCGCATGCAGCGTCACGATGTCCTGCGCAGCCGGGCGCGTCAGCAGCGCGAGGTGGCCCGTCTGTCGCCGATAGGAGTAAGCGTGCCCATGCCCGTGGAAGTGGCCGTTGCGGAGGGTAGCGATCTTCGGATCGCGCACCTCGACGCTCCGGCCCGAGTCTAGGAAGCAGATCTTTAGCCTGGTGCCGAAGGCGTCGAAGAGCAGGACGTCGTTGGCGGAGTGGCCGAAGGCGATGTGGGAGGGTGAGGGGTCGGCGACGCTGCCGGAGGGGTGGGTGATTGTGGCGGTCCATTGGGGGTTGTGGGTGGAGTAGATACGGATCGTGGAGGGGTCGGCGAGGAGGATTCGTTGGTGGACTTCCGGTTGGGGTTGGCGATGGGTGGTGGAGGTGGAGGTGGTGGATTGGTGGTGGTGGTGGCGGGTGCGGGACCAGCGGATGCAGGAGACGCGGGATGCGAAGTCGGGTGGGAGGGTGATGGTCCGGTGTAGGGCGAGGCGTTTAGTGCGGTAGATTTGGAGGTGGTTGGCGTGGAGGGTTGCAATGTAGACGCCGTCGGGGGAGGGTAGGGAGTGGTGGGTGGCTTGCCGGGGGGTTGTTAGCAAGATGGGAAGGTTCAGGGGTGGATGTGGGAGATATATGGACTGTACATTGGATGCAGGCTGAGAACTCCATTGTTTTCTCTTAAGGGCCTCGAGAAGTGGCTGTCATTGTGTGGTAAATCTGGTTCTTGCAGGTTGATCGCGGGGTGTAAACAAAGCCTAAGCGCGGTAGCCGCCGCTTGGCTTCAAACGATTGCGCTACTAGCCCTATTAGATTGGGTACTCCCAATCAGTTCTACATCACACTTCTGTGTCAGATTGTCAGCAAGTAAACTACATAGATGCTATCAATTCTGAATGTCTTCACTTCGGCCCTTCCATCTTTTGTCAGTCCCGTAGACTAGCTATCTGCATCCAATATAAGCCGGGTAGATACTGGTGTGAAAATAATCTTAAAAGTGTGCTTCCTCCTCCAGCCATTCTATATCTTCACCTCGTCTCATGACTCAACATGCACAACATACAGTAACTCCCCATTCCCTCTCTTATCCTTGTCCCCTCCTCCTCTATCCATGGCTCAACACATCGATGCTTCACTTCCGCCCAACCCTCTCCTCATCAATATTCAGATGACATAGCACCTCTCTACAGCTACTACCCACGCAAGGAGAGGTAGGTTAGGTAAACTGAAAGAGCGCATCGAAGGTTGGTGCTTGGCACGTATACCGACATGGAACATGAAGTCGCAACAGAAAACAAATTCAGAAAGACGAGGACTATGCCGAAGGACAGGAGAGAAGAGAAGGAGAAAACGGACCGGGATGCAATGAGGCCAAGCCAGAACTACCCTCATCTCTGAAAACCAGGAAATAGTGATTCTATATCTACGACCGTCGCAGCTGACAAAGCCAGAAAGCCAGAAAGAGAAGCAGAGTGGCAGAGAGAATGTGCATGGCCGGGTGAACGGTCTTCAATCAACGATCGGAACAGATATTAAAGCACTGTCTATGTCTCCTACATACGACCACAGACTAAGGAGAACTGGGCATCCCGTCCGCTCTGCCATACATAAACCTTAGATCGGTGGATCAGTAGTTGGGCCGGTGACGACCAGCGAATACCCGCTGTTGTATGTCGGAGTTTTTTTGATTTGTTCGGTTTAGCACCCACGCCGCACTGTCTTCACCCTCTTCGCCCCTCTCCACCTGAAGCTAGGAGAATATATCAGGCTTGAATTACTCAGAGCTCAGGACTCTGGATCTGGCATCATAGAGGCAGAGCTTCTAGTATTGTTTTGCTGAGAGTCCGGGGAACGTGGGCGGGATATCAGAGCTACTACTTTTTCTGTATATTACTGCATGAAGCTCCGAGTTCAATACTACAAGTGAGAATCAACTTCCTCCCCCTTTTTCTTCCCTTCATCACCATCACCATCAACATCAATGGCACTCGGTGGGCTTGAGCCAATCTCTACCAGTGCCCCCACCCCGCCCCCGGGTTCTTCGCAGAGGCATGTAATTTCAGTTGTTGACCTTGTGCTGCTTTCTCAAGTCTCTATTGTCCCTCTGCTAAGCTAAGAACAGTGAGCTTGTGACATTCCCGTCATTGAAGTCACACATCCGCCGTCTATCAGTCTTCGAACGAATCCCGGACGATGGTCGCTATAAGACAAGGGCAACCGGCGTGTCCGACCGATGGGGAGGATCTCAATACTGCTTCTGGCTGGATGCGACGTCAAGTGATAAAGGTGCTGGGTGCAGTGACCGGTCATGCTTGTAGGCGTCCGATTTACACCCTGGTGGTAACCGCCCTGGTGGCCGCGACGACGTATCTCAATGTGTTGGAAGGGAGCTTGCTGGCGGCCAGCATTGACCTTTCGCCGAAGACCTACGCAGGCAATTTGGAAGTGCAGCCTTTTCTCTTGGGCAGTCGCCGTCTTCGCCCGGGGGAGGATAGTTCTTAGAGATGGCATGTGGACGACGAGCCGAATGTGGACGATACACAAGTGAGCAACTGTTCATTCCACAGTCAAATTTCCGCCTATAGACATCCCTTGCTAAGTTGCTCCGTCTTTGCTTCTCCCAATCAGATCGCACCCCACTGGGCCCTGGTAACCCTGGTGTTTCCCGCTTTGTTAGCGAAGTCCACCGTGCCGTTCATCGAAGGGATCATTCCCGAGTCTGTCACCGCATTACCCGTAACCCAAACGTCCAACGTCTTCGTCTCCCTGTCAAATGAGATGTCGTTGGCTTTTCAGGTGCCATACTCGCAGCTGGCCAATTTCTTGCAGGCCGTCGAATGTGTCTCGGAGGCTCAAGATGGAGGGTTTTCGGACTTAACACCGAACACCTGGGCTATGAAGCACCTCCGCCATGAAAATGGTCACATATCTCTCGGACAATGGCTGCGGGGCTCGTGGATCTCCTTTCTTGACCGTGCCAGACATGCGGAAACCGTGGACCTGGTCATCATATTGCTGGGTTACGTGGCCATGAGTCTGACCCTGCTGTCTCTCTTCAGTGCGATGCGCCGCCTGGGATCCCGCTTCTGGCTGGCGGCCTCGGTGCTGCTCTCCGGCGCATTTTCATTCTTCTTCGGATTGGCGGTCACGGCCGCCTGCGGGGTGGCGATAAGCATCCATCTCCTCTCCGAGGGGATCCCGTTTCTAGTCTTGACAGTCGGTTTCGAAAAATCCATCCGACTTACTCGCGCCGTACTCCACGCTCAGCAGAACAAGGCCCCCGGCAGTGGCGGCCGACATCAGACGATCCCCCATGCTATCCAGGCAGCCATCAATCGCGAAGGATGGCCAATCGTCCGGTGCTATGCCATCGAGATCGGCATCCTGGCTGTGGGCGCGGCCTCGCGACCACGAGAAGGGTTCGGCCACTTCTGTTTCCTGACCGCCTGGACGCTCTTTTTTGACGCAGTCCTTCTTTTTACCTTCTATGCGACGATTCTCTGTGTGAAGCTCGAGGTGACGCGCATCCGGCGCCATGCCGACCAGCATTACGCCGTGCCGCAGAGTGAGGGTCCTCGCTCGATGACCAAGCAGCAACTCGGAGCCGACGGCAAGAAAACAAAAGTCTCCGCCTCCGACGACGAAGAGGAAGAGGAACTCGTTTCCCGCATCTTCGGTCACAAGGTGAAGCCGACCAATGTGGCCACATTCAAGTTACTGATGGTGGGCGGCTTCGTGCTCATCAACGTGCTCCAACTCTCCTCCTTCTGGTACTGCATCACGTCCGGGTTCGTCACCAATGCAATGGCGCCTATCTCCGTCAGCACTTTCAAGGTTGCCGCGAACGGTATGAATGAAATCTACGTGAGCGCCCGCGCCATCGGTGTCGAGACGCGCGTGGCCGTGCTCTCACCCATCCGATACGCCGTGCAATTGCCCGAGCTGCCACGAGCGGACGTGACCGGCGGTCCGGTGTTAGAAGGCATCCTGGCCGGTCTGGAAAGCCCGCTCGTTCGATCGTGGCTCATCGCGTTGATCCTGAGCCTGGTTCTCAATAGTTACCTGATCAACGCCGCACGTTGGAATGTCCGCGAGCCAGAAGTCGGCCGCAAGGCTCTGGCGGGCCCGTCCCGCTCTCGCGTGCCTGCCTCTGCGTCGCCCAAGACAGCTTGCTTCACACGGAGCTTCAAGGAAATGGAGGTCTTGGTGAAGGAGAACAAGACGGCGTCGCTGAGTGACGAGGAGCTGGTCGAGCTGTTTCTCCGGGGCAAGATAGCCGGGTACAGCCTGGAAAAGACTCTGGAGAGCCAGTCAACGCCAACCATGACTCGCCTGGAAGCCTTTACTCGCGCGGTCAAGATTCGTCATGCCGTGGTCGCGCGTACGCCCTCTACCCTGGACGTGTCCAGCAGTCTCGAGGAATCAATGCTTCCTTAACAGAATTACAACTATGAATTAGTTCACGGTGCCTGCTGTGAGAACGTGCTTGGATATCTGCCCCTGCCCCTGGGCCTGGCAGGACCTCTCTTAATTGATGGCCAGATGTACTTCATTCCCATGGCGACCACCGAGGGTGTACTCGTTGCAAGCGCTAGCCGTGGCTGCAAGGCAATCAACGCAGGAGGCGGCGCGGTAACAGTGCTTGATGGAGATGGGATGACTCGCAGCCCATGTGTCAGCTTCCCGTCTGTGAACCGAGCGGCAGAAGCCAAGCAATGGGTGGACTCGGCGGAGGGAAAAGTTATCCTGACCGAGGCCTTCAACTCCACCAGCCGCTTTGCACAGTTGCAAACCCTGAAAGTTGCCCAGGCAGGTACATATCTCTACATCCGGTTCAGAACCACCACCGGCGACGCTATGGGGATGAATATGATCTCAAAGGGGGCGGAGAAAGCTCTGAAAGTAATGACCGAATATGGATTCCAAGACATGAACACCATCACTCTGTCAGGCAACTTCTGCGCCGATGAGAAAGCCGCGGCTGTCAATTGGATCGAGGGCAGGGGCAAGTCTGTCGTTGCCGAGGCCACAATCCCCGCCAATATTGTGCGGTCCGTGTTATAGATCAATGTCGACACGCTCGTCGAGCTCAACACGGCCAAGAACCTCGTTGACAGCGCGTTGGCCGGCAATTTGGGCGGATTCAACGCACACGCCTCAAATCTGGTGACCGCAGTGTTTCTGGCCACAGGCCAAGATCCGGCACAGAATGTCGAAAGTAGCAGTTGTATCACGACAATGAAAAGGTATGTCTCGGTGTTTTGTCTTCTTTGCCCCTCATAACCATACTAACCAACTCCACAGCGTCAATGGGAACCTGCACATCGCAGTGTCTATGCCATCAATAGAGGTCGGCACAATCGGCGGCGGGACCATCCTCGAAGCCCAGTCTGCCATGCTCGACCTGCTGGGGGTCCGAGGCGCCCACCTCACCGATCCAGGGGCGAATGCGCGACAATTGGCCCGGATCGTGGCTTCTGCTGTGCTGGCGGGTGAACTGAGCACCTGTGCTGCATTGGCGGCTGGCCACTTGGTCAATGCCCATATGACACATAATCGCAGCAATGGTTCGGCGAGGAAATGATGATGCCGGGAAATATGAGACTGGATGCATATTTTAGACTATTTCTTTCTGTCTTTCTTTCTAGCTATCGCATTTCGGGTTCCAGGAACGACTATGACGCGTATATGAGCAGGTTAGCTTTGTACTTGCTGGTCTTCTGGCAGCACGGGCTCAGACTCTAGTAATATCAGGTGTAGATATTTCCCGGGACAGGGGCCATTTTAGGACGACAATACAAGTATTACATAGGTCGAAATACTGTACCTGACAAGTACATGACAATTGACAGGCGGCTATATTATCATTATTGGCCATCGATCCACGGTCTTTGACTCCTTGGCTGGCGAGGCGAAGCATGACTCCACCACTGACTACAGAGTAAGGCGTGTCATTGTAGGATCAATGTAAGCACCGAATAAGAGCCTCCACAGCGGATCTCACCACTCTCCTGCAAGGTTGCAACACCAAGGAGTATCATGGATAGTCCGACGAGCGTTTACAATCTTCAATTGCACCAGCACTAAAGAAGGGGATCATCA
>JAABVA010006636.1_pt1 | contig 10212 bp, 14 predicted proteins | sample 5560331 | NCBI WGS metagenome assembly JAABVA01 (sample SAMN12812661, study PRJNA571458) | rock metagenome | isolation source: Antarctica rocks | place: Antarctica: Victoria Land, Mt New Zealand sud | collected 2016-01-07 | reverse complement strand
AAGGACTGGATGTCTAACTTGCCACAGTTCTGACCATGGACATCACATTCATAAGAGCCGCACATGGCTCCAATAAATGATATGCAAGAGATGTCCTGCAAAGCACATGATTGGGTGGAGCAAGAAATGCAACATGCATGTTGTGGAGCCCCTCTGACCCAACAAACCGTATAGCACCTGTAATCAGTGGCTCACCTATGCAATCCCTATGACTACCACTTTCCTGTGCATCAGTACTCTGTGCAAGGTGTATACCGTCTGCTGGACAACTTGAGATCAGGTATCCGTCACGCCAGATTTACCCTTCATCCGTGCACCCATTCTTGTGGCTGCAGCACACAGCAACATCAGCACATAAGGCTCCAAGATAGTCGCAGACAGCCAAACAGGAAACCATGATTGAGCACTGCATACCAGATATGACTGAGATCTCCTAAAGTGTCTATTGGGCCAGGCCCCATGCCAGTGCTCTCATGGTATGGCACAGGTCTGAAGGCGATAAATCTGTGGCGGCAAAAGACAGCCAGTGTAGAGGGAAGGAGACAATACTGTTCTCTCCAGGGAGGTTCAAGTATGCATTCCATATATCCAATCGGTCGTGCTGTAAGCAGGCTTTGTAAAAATTCCCTGTTGGTCGTTTGGAGAAATCATAATCATGCGTTGTGGGCTGAGTGAACTGTACTCTGAAATGGGCCCCAAGGCAACACTCTTCAGCGCCAGCTCTATCAGAGCATGTGAACATGTTCTGTATGTCACTGCCTGTCTGTGTATGAAGTCCACTAGCTCAACACTGAGGTGGTGTGCCTTTTCACTGGACAGGGGCTGCAGAGCAGCCAACGGATACTGATGGACCTCTTCGAAAGAACGGCAGTCATGAATATTGTCGCTGCAAGAAAAACAAACTTGAGAGCTTGATCACTGTGGGTGACAAATAACCAAGAGGAAGGTTGCTTGCACGCGAGACCACCTGAAGCAATCATGTAGCTTTCCATCCTGGTTTGCGTCCTTTTACCAGATACTCTTCATATGTCAGTATAACAGCTCGCGCATCTACAGCTGCAAAAGTGATCAACTCGCCGGTAGACCTCATCTGATCAGCGCTCCTTTCATGAACTCGCGTCAGAGATCCTACGCCCGTTGAGTTCATCCCGACATTGCGCCGGACCACGCGCCATGTTTGACGATCTGGGTTCGAACTCGAAGGCCCAGAAGTAAATCCCTGACACCAGCATAATAATAATGGTGGGAGCCGTGGTGGGAGCCTCGCCCTGTTTGACCAGCACGTTGACTGCAGACCAGCTCCGATATCGACGCCGCAAACTACGGCCGTGCAGAGCGCACTGTCTTGTGCTTTAACACACGCTCTCTGTACGACCGTCAGCATCGCGCCTTGCGTCGTGCAGGTGTTTCAGAAGTATTACAGGAGTCGTGCGCTCGACATGCAGCCAGCTCAATATCCAGTTCAAGCCTTGTATTACATTGCAAAAAATGCGGACGTTTTACAGTTCCTGATAAGTAAGACAGCATTCGTCAACATCTCTCACGTGTGAAACGCTGCTCGCTTGGCCCTACAGCTGCTCGCCTGGCCCGTGATGAGCATGCTGTTCGATCTGCAGAGTTGTTCTTCACGGAGCTGACTGTACCCATCTTTTGGATCTTTAGATCCCTTGTCAAGAAACACCACAGACAAGTATTCCAATTTGTTCTCCAGCAAAATGGCGTGTCCCCTGACAAGGTGATCACAAGGAACTGCACAAGGAAATTCTGCTGTGAGCTTACTATTCTGTTACGTCAGTTTGTTGACACTTTGAGGTGTTTACAGATTGTACCTCTCACAGCAGCCGATCACAAGGAACTGCAAGTCTTGATGCAGCAGATCCAAGCTGAGAAGCAGCAGGAACGTGACCAACACAACAAACTGTCCACTCAGAACCCCACTGTGGAATGGCTTTTGTGGATTGTAAAACCACCAACCCTGTCCTCTGGCAGGACTGAGTATATTGTCAAGAGATTGTTGACAGCACCTTTCAGGTAGGCTTGCTCTCAAGTTTACATGCTTGCTGACACCAGCGAGCGTTCTGCAAACCCAGCTGCAAGTCACTCAAGGGCTCTTGTGCATCCTGCAAGCAATACCTCAAAGTTTGCTGTCATGCACTGCGCTGCTTGGGAACTTAAACTTTTTTGTACTCACTGCCTTTCAGATCAGTACTGCCGTTCTTGACAGTGTTGTTCGGAGCAGCCAACAGCCACACCCAAGCAAGGGATGCACTAGCTCCATACCTAGAGATGAAGGGTGTGAAGAACCCTGATGAGCAGGATGCATTGGTGGCCAAGCACAAGCTTATGTTCTACCAGTTTGGCTGGGCAGCCCTCATCCTGTCTTGCATCCCCATCGTTGGTGCTTTCCTTGCCTTCACCAACACTGTAGGTGCAGCATTGTGGGCAATTGATTTGGAGAAGCAGCACTTCAACCTGATGTCTGATGACAGGAAGAAGGTTGCTTGAACTGGAAGTCACAAGTTGCAAAGTCATCACCTGCTTCATGTGATTCTAATATGCAGCTGGGGCACATGATAGGTTTGGTTTTCCACAGAAGCATCAATGGGGCAAGCTGTCCTTCTACTACATTTGAGTTGCTGAGTCGCACTTTTGAGTGTTATTGTGAGCGTGTAAGCAAGACACTGTATCATTGGTGAATTTCCATATTTCAATGTGTGAAACGCAGCTTTTGTGATTGTGCAAGATCATGACAATAGTCAGGGCCGGGAGTGTTTACACTGTTTGCATGTCGAGAAGTATGTCTCCAGTATGTCACGACTGCAATATTGGTTCCTATGTCATGCATGCAGTCTTTCAGCCTGCTGATCAATAAATTTCCTGAGGACAAGCTATTGGGAAACCTGCTGTCATCATTTGTCAGACGCAAATGTAAATGTGACGTGAATACCTACCACACTGTTCAGGTACACACACGCAGACAACATGAAACATTGGTTCTAATTTTATATATGTCCTGAGGAGAGTGACAACCTCATGTGCTAGTGGTGCAAAATTGGTGATGGCACCACTGGAAGTATAGAAGCAAGTGAGACGAGGTCCCTGGGGTGCAGCAGAGCTAGCACAGTGGCAAAAAGTCAATTAATGATCTTGTAATAGAGCACTAAGCAGATGGAGCCAACCAACAGCAGACAAATACCCCACATGATCAGCTTATTTGTCATGATGCGCCTGGACATGCTGGCCAGCACCCGCCTGGCCTTAGCTATGTTGTCATCAGCACCATGCAGTGTATCTTGAGCATGGGTGATTGTCTCACGCTGCCGGTGCAGGTCTTGCAGTATACTCACTCCCAACTCCTAAAGGGCAAAACAGAGTTGCTTCAGCTACTGTTGTACATGTTGTGTGATGACTACTGTGTCTACCATGACCACCAGGATGACATTCTGTTCAAGATCTGGCGAGACTTGTCCAAATTCTGGTCTGCAGACTGTACAGTGGCTTGTGCATGCGTGAATTGCTGCCGCTGTGCTGCAAGCTGCTCGAGAATGTGTGCTCCTGTAGCCTGCATGTTGAGATTACCATTGCCCGACTGATACATTCGAACTGTTGCAAAGCAGTGAGCAACCTACTGTAAAGGGCAACTTACATTCGTTGTTCTGAACAGTCTGCAAACAGATTGTACATCTGACACACATGTGCTTCATGAGCGCCAACAATGGCTCTTTCAGTATGTATGAAATGTACTGCATCCAAGACAAACTGACCTCTGTTTCTGCTAGCTGCGCCCTGCCTTGCGATATCCTGTCACTAGTTTTGTCCAGCTTCTCTGTTGTCTTCAGCATGCGCTCTCTCTGCCCTGCTGATGTGTCATAGTAGTTATCTGCCAGGCCTAGCTCTGCTCGAGCAGCTGCCCCGCCTGCTGTCAACACATGCTCTGTCGTATCAAAGCTTTCATTTCAAGCTGCTCAGACTACAAGGAGACTGGCAGTTTGTGCAGCATACTTCACAGCAGATGTGTACAGCAAGCTGACAAGTGTGTCTGCCAACTGTCGCATGAATGTCCTACACCTACATCTTGACCAGGCAGCTCTTGATGCCTCTGCTGTGAAGTTGCTTTGTCCAGATGAATGTCCTTTGCAGCTGACAATATTGGCTGTCACAACATTTGAGGGCAATGTGCATTGTGCTCAATGCAGGCATCAAGTTCACGTGTACATGGCTTGTGCGTGAAATAGAGTACCTGATGCTGCTCCTTGAGCCTGCTTTGAGTCTTCAGTGATCTTCTTCAAATCAGCCTTGTACTCCTTGACTTTTCGCATCAACTGCTGTGACTTCTCCTGAGAGAAGCTGCGCGCCTCCATGTCCATCCTTTTCAGCTAGCATATGCAAAACCACTGCGTCAGCAACTGAGCAATATGGTGGAATGCATTTCAGACTGCAGCATGCTACTGAAGCTGATTCTTGAAGATGCAAGTGAATAGTAGCATCATCATTACGATTTGGTCTGCCTCCCTCAGCTCTGCTTCAATTTCCTTTGTCCTTAGCCTTCTCACATCTGCAGTCCGAGGTACCAGAAAACAAATCAAGGTACATCCTGATAAAAGATGCGGTGCAAAGGATGCCTTTTCTGGAACAGATACTTGACGGGAACGACTCTTACCAGCGCTAAAGGAGCTCAAGGCCTGCACCTTCCTGCTGATGTCTGTGGACTTGCTGCAGTATTCGCTTTCATACTGATTGAAAAGAGCATTCTGGTTCGCCAGCGGGTCCGACATGCTGCGTGTGCACTAGAGCTGCACCAAACCAAGGCAGACTAAGTGTGTGCCCGAACCGAGGGCGTCAGCTATGGCAGTTGTCTGAGCCACGCTGCACTTGAGGCTTGTCAACAGTATGCGCGAGTGACCTTTCGCAATTGCTGACCACGAACTGCTCAGCTGACACTAAGCTGTAGTGTTCCGGTCAGGCAGCGATCACTACTAATTGTATTGACCTTCTGTTGCACTCTGCCTGGGCACGGGCACTACTTACGGAACGGAAACCTCGGTCGTCCATGCACGCAGTCCGTGTTTAGTGGCTAAACGTAGTCATGTCTGGATAGATGCAATAAGCGCAGTTGTTGCTGGCGCGGCGTGCAGATGCGGCAGAAAGGAATGTGCTGCAACACGCCAGGTAGTGGCTGATTGATGGGAGCTCGATGGTGACAATCCTGAAAGCAGTTCACACTGAGCATTGAGCCCACCCTTCGACAATCAGCGAGTCACCGCTTGTGTGTGTAGGTTACTGCGCGTTCACCCGGGGCAGCAGCCTGGCACGCAAACTCAACAGCTTTCTCAGGCTGTGGAAGCTCTGCAAGCCGAAACTGTCGGAAGATGGACCGTGACTGTGGCTACCCACAGGCGTGTTCAGGTAGTCTGTCATGGTCATTAGTTCTGGAGACTCGCGTGCTGCAATCTTTATGTGAACGGGTCCGCACTGCAGGAGGAGTCCTTTACCAGAAGCGAGGTGAAAGCTGCCCGAGACTTGTCTTTGATTACGTTCAGCAGTGACACTCCCATGTTGTACATGGCGCTTAGGTGAACATCAAATAGCTGTTCACCAAGACTTTCCTACTGTACACAAATGTGCTTGTGTGTCCTTGCTATGAACAGCTGCGAGCACATCAAATTTGTGCTTGCTGAGAACCTCCACTGGTGATGCAGGCATGAGAAACAGCTGATGACAGCAACGCAAGACATGCTCACCCTGCTAAACAGGATTGCAATGTACAAGCACAGGTCGACATTGATATTTGAGGTGCTGTGAATACAATTTCTAACATGCTGGGCTGATGTTGTGGCAGCACTGAGACGAGTCAGCTAATTGACACTGTATGAGCAGGGGACAGAGTACGTGTCAGGAGACTTTGCTGTCAGAACTTGCCAGACCATCTTGAAGCCAGGAGAAGAGGTCAAGGGCGCCATGTTGGACATTGAGTACATGCCAGCTGCCAATGCAGTTGCTGCGCACCCTGCCCTTCTGGTGAATGCAGCCTCTCTTCAGTTGAAGGATTCTGGCATCACCTATTCTGCTGCTGTTCATGCATGTGCAGCAAGCAGGCCATGTGATCATCAACTGTCAAGCACAGTAAGCTATAATGCCAAGATGCTGTGCTTGCTCTGCAGGAGTTCATGTCAGCTCTGCAGGAAGCTTCCCCTGAGCCTCTATCAGATATGACTCTGGTGGAGGCGCCTCTAGCAGATTATGGCTTGACAGATGCAGATACTATGCAGCATGCAGCAGTGCTGTATTTAACGTGTGCTTCAGCATTGGCACAAGCACGGCAGTGAACCACACTGTTATTCATGTCTCCTAAGTTGCACGCAGTATGAAATGGTCAGACCATGACCAGCGTAGCATCACCAACAAAGCCAGAGCCTGTTCAGTCTTTAGTGCTAGGTCAACGATTTGTACAATGTTGTACAGCACCATATGTAGGCTGATGATTTGATTAAAAATTCGGACCAAGGTCAATTTAAAGGATATGCATGAAGGCAATCCCGCAACAAAAAATATAGGAGGTAATGATGCAAGGCTGCGTGTCATTACCATACTCAAGGATGTTCTGCTGTGTAGGTAGTCCTTGAGTTGGACCATGGAACAGCACTCTGACTGCTGCTAATGCGCTTGTAACGATGCCTTGACCATGAGCTTGGAGGCTGATGAGCTCTGAAGTTATCAGCTCAGATCAACCTTCATCGAGATTTGGGTCTCAAGACCAAATATGCAGCTGTGTACGAAACCATTGTCAGTGCATGGCTGTAAGTTATGAGATGCACAGTCATCACAAATGTATGCTCACAGACCAGCACTCACAAACATGCATCAAGTCTGGAATCAGTACAGACCAAATAAGGAACGTGCTGCCTCCTTGAGGGTATGGGCACAGATTTGTATGGAGCATGTTTGGACATACCTGGACCAATGACAGGTATGCTTGCAAGAACTGGTAGCCATTTACCCCTGCAGCACCACAGATTGCATGTAAGCTAAGTCGAGTTTTGCATATATGTCGACCTTCTGATTGCTGAACAGGGATATGCAGCAAGCACTGCAGTCCTGTCTGTTTGCCTCGCAGCCCAGGCAGCAGCAGGCAGCCGTGACATGGAACAAAGAAGTATAGAACATCAAGAAAGCTCATCAAATTCTCTAATGCAGTTGACCAACCTGCTTTGCCACTGCCTCACTTCTGCATCATTCCACATCCAGAGGGGAGCTGATGCAGTGAGCGCCAGGAAGTCTATTGTGGTCACATGACAGAATCTGCTCTCATCAAATAGTTTGCTGTAGCCAGCCCATTGCTGACTGCCTGCTGTGGCAGCTTGGAAGACAAACAGAACTGCAGAACCTAGCAGTAGCCAAGATGTAATTGGGGACTCTGTTGCTTGCACTCCCCAAGACTTCCATCCTGTCTGCATACACGAAGACATGGCTGAGACAAATGGCAAACCTGGAGGTCCCGTGTGATGTGATTCGTCAATGATGACAGCAGATTGCTCAAATGAGCCACAAAACGAGCAGAGACAGAGCAACGGCCCACTGCCGTCTTGAGCTTTTCCTTAGCAGCACAGAATGATCTTTTATGCCTGAAAGTAAGCTGCCTGTAAAAACACTGACGCACAGCAGAGTACCAGGGCAAAGTAAAAGGCGTCTTGCTAGCGTGTAAGGGTGCTATTTCTCCACGTTGTCTCTCTTTGGCACAGGATGCTACCACAAACATATAATTGTTGCTCAAATCTTGCTAACAAGAGACAATGGCTCACCAGGTCTTTCTTTGCAGGGGGGCCCATTTGTTTGTGATTTTTGTCTGTAACTGGCGTCCACAGAGCAAAGAAAGGGCCCAAGGCAAAAATGCCGAAAGCAAAAGATCCTACCACAAAAGGCCATGCAGGCACCTGCAGACAAACAGAACCATATCCAAATTGAAAATGTGCAAGACTGGCCATGGCCACTAATGGCTGTCTTTCAGGTACCCATGGCAAGTAGGAAGCATGCGAGCTGAGGCTGACAGGCTTCATGAGAGTGATGTGCATACAGCCGCCTTCATTGTGAACATTATGCGAGACAGCGTGTCCAAAGGTGGCATGCAGCTTGTACCTTGTTGCCGCTTTTGGCAGTTGGCAAAAGCAAAGAAGCATAAACAGCAGGCCAGACTCCCATGAGCCAGCACAGACGAGTGAAGACTGTGTTGACTTTGACTCCGTCATCTACGCCAAGCCCCAGTAGTTTCTCCAGGAAGTACATATCTCGGTACGGTGTTTGATTGGGTGACAGGACAAAACCATAGTCTGCAAATAGGAAATCAGCGGTTTTCGTCTCTGACGATAACAACATGATCATGGCTACTTACTGTTGCAGTGTCGGTGTAGGACTCACATGCTAATGCAGCCCACAGTATCCCAACACCTACACTTCCTGCAATGCCTTCCCAACCAGCGTCTGTGACTTTATTGCTTGCTGCACACGGACTGCAGGCGCCCGTATTTCTGTGCTGTCTGCCAGGCAATGCATAGCCAGGGCTGCTAGTCACTCTGCAACGACAATATCGCCCATTACATGTGAACTTGAGTAGAATATGTTGGACCACTATCACAGCTGCACATCTGACCATGATAGCCTGACCAGAACAGGTCATTACCTAGATGGCCTTGAAGACACAAATGGACCTGACCTGCGCAAAGAATGCTGACACGCCCGCGGCGTTGCGAGCTGACCTGACTCAGTGCAGCGATTCTGCAGTGAGCGCTGTCCAGTGATCACCAGATTCAAACGTGTCAGGCAGTCAAGAAGAAAACACTGGGAGTACCTGCGCCACCAAACCGCTCGCAATACCAAGATGTTGCGTTGTCGTCATGTTCAGCGCCATGCTGGCAGTGTAGCGGGCAGAACCCGGAGTCAAAGTACGAGCAAATGCACTTGTGATTGAGAGAGAGAGATTACAATGCTTTGACAGTTCACGATCGCGACGACGTTTCATCTCCTATTTGGTCTCCTATTTGCTCTCTCAAACACTCTTTGGACAGGGCGCTGTGTTGCAACCTGTGCTCCCTGTCATCTGCAGATACACTTTCGTTGCTTTTTCAGTTATATCATGTAAGACAGCTCATTTGTGCTGAGACTTCATTTACTTAACAACGGAGGAACAGCATAAGCGATCAAGAATGCTGCGACACAGCTGAAGCACAGCTCTTCACTTCATGTACAGTTTCACGGCATCGTCAGCCTGATACAATTAGGTCTCGGTGGTGGCATCATCAAACCGCAGGCATGCCTAGCATCGGTTAAACAAAGCTTGCTGATGGTTGCTGTCACCATCCAAAGTGTGTCTGGGCGGCGATGTAGCCTGCAGTGTCGTGAGCAGCAACAGGTTAGAGGCAACCTCCATATTCTCCCTCTGTCGTCACCATGATGATTGCGTACGTAGCATCTCCTAGCTTTCACGGCACAGGCGGTGTCTAGACACAACTTCTGGTGACAAACAGCACCCTTCAACCTTGCTAAGACCAAAGTAGATGCATCTCTATGCCTGATACATAAGTAGCCGTCACAGGTGGACGAACTCAAGCAGCAGATAGCAGCCGTTGTAGGGGTGCCCCCTGACAAACTCAAACTGGTACACAAGGGCAGGCCTATTCATAATGAACAAGTAGTGTCTTTGTCAGATCAAGGTACCTGCCGGCAGAGATGTAACTCAGATCAGTTTCTTGGACTGTCTTGCCTGCAGTACATCCTAAGCATGCATGCACAGCATTCTGATGCTGTGGGTCTGTCAGCTGTTTTCATTGCAGAACTTGCAAATGCAGATGTAATCCTGGCAATGAAAACCAGACCACCGGCAGCTGTGCACTCTGCACATGAGGATGAAGAGGATGCCGAGGCACCTGAAGAAACGAAACTGAGACTGCCAGCTAATGCAACAGCGCTGGAAAGAAAGCTGTTGGCCATATTGCGCCATGATTATCATGTGCCGGAGCCACTTTTGATGGTTCTGTTTGGACTCAGTTTGCAGACATGGCTGATGCTGTTGGCTTGGTTGGCCGGCGCCCCAATTGCACATGCGTTGCAAGTTGGACCCATATATGTTCTTGGTTCCCTCATATTAGTCATTTTCCTGAATCTTGGCAGACGACAACAGGGCGAGGCTAGTGCATATAGCATATACAACAATTTCCAGGA
>JAABVA010006635.1_pt1 | contig 10212 bp, 12 predicted proteins | sample 5560331 | NCBI WGS metagenome assembly JAABVA01 (sample SAMN12812661, study PRJNA571458) | rock metagenome | isolation source: Antarctica rocks | place: Antarctica: Victoria Land, Mt New Zealand sud | collected 2016-01-07 | reverse complement strand
AGCACTCAGACGTGCCGCCCGTATGCTGCGAAGTCAGCAGAGCGCTAACCCGAAGGGGCTTAGCGACGTTGGCACGTCTGAGAACTGAGGCAACAGCTGGGAGGAATATTTGATCCTTGATCCTGTAAGCTAAGGTACGTGGGTACCTACCTTGCCTTAAGGTAAGGTACTTATACGAGATGATTCAATACTGTGCTCTTCTATAGAAGCAGTTTTGGAATCTCATGTTGTTGTGCTCTGAAATCCGTAACCTTGTGTACGATATACCCTACCTTATGGCAGTCATCACCCATTCTAGTCTAACGCATGGCGCTCGTTCGTGAGGAAGGTGCGCTTATGAGGTGAGGTTCAAACATCATGGTGCTCCGTAGAGCATTATAGAACGATTCTGCAACGTCTGTTCTCATACTAGGTACTGAATAGCAGTATATACAGTTGAATGTCCGTATTCGGCATCTCATTTCGTACTCGAGCCTACGAGACAATTGGATTTGCAATCTCTTCTCAGGGAAATAAATATGAGGTGGGTGGATGGGAAGGTTGGAGTAGTGGTTGGAGTCAGGTTGATCCTTGAGGCATTTTTCTCGTGGCTGTTGCAGGGTGAGAGAGGGAGTAGTTGGGGGGGTTGTGGAGGTAGCACAGTACTACTCCCCTCCTCCGATCATCCCCCTTATATCCCCTCCTACCGAGCCGGCCCATTCATCCGTAACCCCGGGCCCCGGGCCCTGTCATCACAGCCCACCCATCGCATTTAAACATCCAACTCCGATGTTCTTCTCGCAAGCGGAGGGGGGACGGGTATGAGGGCGATTCGGGAGAGGGGTTGGAGGGGGTTTCTGTGGTGGTTGGGGGATAAGGGGGGATGGGGAGGTGAGGGTGGGTGGATGGATGGGATGGGATGGGAGGAGGTATGGATGATGGGGTGGTTGAGGGAGTGGGTTCATGGGTAGTAGGATAGGGGAGAGGTTTTGGGGGATGGGGGGAGAAAAGCTGTTGGGGGTGGGATGGAGGAGTAGTAGTAGTAGTAGTAGTAGTAGTAGTAGTACGAGAAGAAGAAGAAGAAGAAGAAGAAGAAGAAGAAGAAGAAGAAGAAGAAGAAGAAGAAGAAGAAGAAGAAGCAATATCAGGGTAGATTTGACGAGAGCGATTGACTGGATATCCTGCCTTGTTCATCATATATTGTTAATGCTGTAAGATATGTCATGTGCACTTATATCTTCATCTGCTCTGGAAACATCACGTTTCGCTCCATCAAATGTCAAATCATGAGCCGTAATTGTTCAAGGAAAGTAGGGACTCGTCGAGGACTCAATCACTTACCCCTGCACAGTCGTCACACTACCCGCGCACGCCCCCGGCCCTCCCAGCGCATCCGGATACTTCTGCGCCGATTCATTAATCGTGTAGTTGTATTTCGTTCCGGCATAACAACCGTCATTATAATAGGCCTGGCAATCGCCCGGGGTTGAATACCAAGCGATACAAGCGCTCTGGATGTCATCCAGGCAGAACTCGCAGCATTCGAATGCGTTGTCAATCCCGTGACTAATGCCGGCAAACGAGGCGACGGAGACAGCGTGGGCACCGATTTGAGGGGTGGCTGTCGCGCAGGCGCCATAGAGGATGAATGTGCTGGTTGTGTAGGTGTATTGGTACTGGGAAGGCACGGGTTGAAAGGTTAGCACAAGCGCTTCTTTGTTAGATGAAGGTTGGGTGGTTTGGAAACAATTCATATGCTTGTGGTGGTCAGATGTGTACTGACCTCTGTACTGGCACTAGCGGTAAGAGTCACGGTAGGGGTGGTGGCGGGGAGACAGGAGCAGGCACTGGAGATGCGACTGGCGGGGTATGTTGAGACATAGGAGGGTGGGGCGATGGACTCGAGGTGTCTGCCATTAGGGTAGACGCTGGCGAATGTTGTTTGGGTGAAGGTGGATCTTAGGACAGGTCCATTGTCAGTATGGAATATCGCATGAGGCGTAGCTGTTGGACTGGATATATGCTCACACGACAGGCGCGACGCCTGTGGTTGGGGTTACGGTATATATTGAACTTGTGGTAATATGGTTGTAGCTAGTACAGAAGGCTGAGGCCGCAGAGCTGTGGACTTTGAGGGCCCGGAGAACGTTGTCTTGGTTACAGCCTCGCTTTACCACTCCTGCACCACTGAGCGCCTTGGGAAGAGCAGTTGCAGAATTAAGAGTCGCTCTTAGGTGAACTAGGAGGGCGGGGAAGAGAAGTGAGAAGCGCATTATGAATTGCTTCCTTGACTTGATCGAGAGGTGAAAGAACAGAGAAAAATATCTGAATGATGATTTTTCAACTGAAAACAGGGTAAAAACAAACTAAGAGCTTCTCCAGATCACCTCTCCGATGGCATATGGCTCCGAAAGTCAAGGGAGAAGATCAGAGACATGAGATATTATATGAGAGTGAGAATCCAGGCGGTAGCTACATGCACCACTCAACAAGCAACAAGAACCGGAAGACATTGGCGATAACAGGACCTGCGAAGTCAAACGTGCAGAATGGGCTGAGAATGTTGGTCCGCAAAAGGGTGTGTGTAGCGAGCTGGGGGTCACACTACTATTGAAAGTACGCAGGATCCTGCAAAACATCCATCATCTAGATATCGCTGGCTTAGTTGGTCTTTCGTGCCATTGATTGCATAAGATCTGAAGATGAGGAAAAAGTTGCTTGCTCGATTACACCCTGAAGGATGGATGCCTTAGATTGCGATTGACGATATGTACGGATTACTTATGTATGATACTCACGTGATACTGTAGCCTCTTCAGCGCGTCGGCATCTTCCGAGACTCAGCCCTACGGGCATAAATTCTTACCTAGCGAATTTGCCTGATTAAGGTAGGCAGCCATTCTTCAAACGCAATGGCTTGCGATAGCCTTGAATCTGTACTTAACACGATTTCTACTATAAATTTCTGAGGTGAACATTGGCTATATATTCCCCAATCCTCGCCATGTCTAGTGGCGCTGCTAAACGAGGTCATCTGGTTTCCCACCGATACCTCTCCTCCTGGTGTTGCGGTGGAGGTGCAGCTGAACACCCTGGGACACCAAGTAAGCCAATTCACCAGCTGGAACAAGTGCCGGAGCAACCAGGGAAACCTTCAGGTCTTCCTGTGCAATGCCGATTGCCCCAAAAAAGTGATATCTCTGGTCCGGAAGAGTCCAGTTCTTGCTCCTTCCTCGAGCGTCTGCCATTCGAGCTTCGCCTTCGCATCTACGAATACGCCTTAGGTGGTCAAACCATCCACCTTGTCCATTTAAGAAATGATAGCGTACAATGGCCATTTCAAGCCTCAAGTCCGATGATAACCAGCATGATCGGGGCGAACTGGGACCCACTGAAGCCAGACCCTTGGGAGCCTCCAATTATCTCCCTAGCCTTATTGCTCACCTGCCGTCAAATTTATAGCGAAGCTGCCGACGTCCTTTACAGCTCCAACTTCTTTGCTACCGATAATATAAGAGTTTTCATACACTTGGCCGAAAACTGCCTGTGCCCACAGCGTCTCTTGGCAATTAAACACCTACAGGTATCTATTACGTGGCGTTTCTTCCCACTGCTAGCAAGCTATACTGGCCAGAAAGGTGACTATAATGGTTACTATGATCCGGCGACTTGGCGGCGGTTTTGGCATTTGGTAGCAAATGACATGAGGCTTACCAGCTTGGGCATTGACGTTGACAGCTTTGGCGCAGAGGAGAATCTTTCAGTCGATGCCGAGTGGGTGAAGCCGATACTACAAGTCAAGGGCATCAGATATCCAAAAGTTGCAATCAGGCCAGCCGGGCGCTCCTTCGAGATGTTCCGGGAGCAAGCCGAGTCATTCCAACAGGAGCTACTCATTGCCATGGGCAGGAAACGGGACGAGATTTGATGGGGATCGATATTTGATTAATAGACTATGGTCATAGTGTTCTGGGTGCCCTTCAGCTTCATTCATCACTCACTCTAATCGCCCACGTAGTACGAATACTGCGTCAATATAACAACTTCGAGCCGGACTGTACGATATTACTCTGCCTAAGACATGCTGGTGGAGTAATCGTTGGGGGCAGCCACAGCCCAGGAGCCGACTCCATCCTGTGAATGATTGAGGGGGACCGTCTGTGCGTGTGATAGTGTGCATAATATCGAACGTCTGGCCATTCCCTCCAGTCTTTGTTGGCATGATGTGGAAATCTGGATTACTCCACTCATTGACAGATCGGCTTGCTTTTGGACTGGTAACGAGTATCTTGAGATTGACCAAGGTGCCATCTTGGTTCTCCTGTCGCAGCTCGTCAACCATATCTCGCGGATTCTCCATGACAGTACCAATGTCGCTGCGGCGACCAGCGTTCTCAAACCAGGAGATTCCTTCAATGATGCTCGGGAGTTAAAGTAACAAATTCGGAAAGAGAGCGCAGAGTTGAGAAATCTCATAGTCGAAAATCTGCTTCAGGAAGCCTTCCTCGATAAATGCACAATTGAAATTCAAATTCTGCAGCAGAATTTGGAAAATAAAACTTCTCATTATACCTTGGGCGCCTTCCAGGCCACCTCCCGGCGTGGCGTGAATACCACAGAAGAAAGTTATCCAAACTGCACCTGGAAGACCTTCTAGGGCCTGTGTCAGCAGCGCAACAGGAAACGTCAACGGCGATGTTGCAACAGTATTCGTCGAAAGCTCCATGCCGCCCACAACAAGCATTTACGACTCGTTCGTGCTGAGCCATCGCTGAAACATCACATCTTGCATCAACCCGGCTGCTCGCTGTTGGTGAGCGGTTTTCAGTCTTTGGCCAAGTGCAGCAGCTAAGAAATATCACGGATCAACATTTCATGGCCCACGTTCAAGTCATCTCGTAGTTGTTGCGCGTTGACAAATGGACCTCCTGCGCAAGGTTTGGAGGGCTCTTTGGCTTTGTAAGGCCAACTGGCTGAATTCTAGTCTCTGGGAGCTTTCCGGTGTTCTTTTTTCATTCTGTCGACATGTTAGATATCGTTACGCTTCTATGGTTATGAGATGGGTAGGGTTTGTTTTACAGGATGTACTCTCTGCTTAAATCTCTCATTGATTTCAAGAGCAAATTGGCAACGGAACTGAAAACTTTAGACGTATGCGTCTGCTCTTGAAGAAAGACGTTGATATCTTGGAGAACTTGAATATTGTTGTCTTCTAACAGCAGGGTATTTTTGCTCGATAGCGAACTCTATATTTCAGATTCTTTGGTGGAGACAATAATTGCGCGCTTACACAACTGCCTCGACTTGTCCTGTATGTTAGTTGTGATCTGTTGTTCCAATGGATCGGCGTATCTTTCTTGCTAGAAAAAGACCTTGAGGACCTTCTCTGCCTATTGTCAGCAATTACATTCCACATAGTTTGAGTAGTTGAAGGTATTTCGTACTGTAAGTTGAATGGTCCCACCACTCGATCATGCCTTCAACTCCCGTCAAATTGCGATATAAAGCTCTTCAGCTTTGCCAAGAAGTCCTTCATCATGTCGATACAATTCGAGATAGCTGTGATGCGCTTCGAGAGTTCTGGGCAGCGCTGGTAAAGTTTCCAAGATGTTTGTACGAATTTTCCACACGAGCTGCCGCCTGTCTTGTGGTCATTTTCCTTGAAGTCAGAGGGCTATCGATTGTGCCTTACTCCAACTACTAGCTTTAGCGCTCCGCACATAACAGACGAATATTCGCCATTGGGGAGATTATCCAGCCTGGCTTGCATGGGGTTGGTAGATCCTCCAAAAGCCCGGCCCGCTGTTTGAAATGGATGTTTCCAAGATTTGCCCTTCTTCTCATACTCTTTTGCCGCTCTTTCTGCTTCTTGCTGAACTTTCTGCCATCTATGTTCCCCTTGTGCATTGAACTCTTAGATTACATGATTTCTTGACCTTTCAATACAGTACTGCAGGAAATTTTTGAAATGAGCTGTACAGGCAACAACACTAGATTACTGTTCAGTTTTTGTTTCTCAGTTAAATACTTCTAAGACGTATGATATACTTTACCTAGAAGAGGCATGTCTCAGAACGATAGTGGTGGTTGAACTCTCATAGCAGGTCCTTGGATCTCCCTTAATGTTCCTCTGGCCGTTAACACTGCAAGCCCAAGCAAGATCAATTCCAGAGGCACAGTACGTTATAAATCGTTTGATCTCCTTCATATCATCGTTACAAAAATTTCCGACAGAATACATTCCCTTTGTGGTTTTGTTTTCTTGTTAGTCCTTCGAGATGTCTTCGCTGGAAAAGAATACGGCAGGGACTTTGAGTGGATCCACCATGGTACGCCGTATCGGTTCCATGCAGAACCCTTCTTCCCATCACAGCCTGTCTGCCAACCCAGATTCTGAGTTATCTGAGTCCACACAAGTTCGTCTTATTCTCCTCGCCCTTTCAGCCAACAACTTCAGATCTAATCGCCTCTCAACTAGGATACAAATCACGTCCTGCCCAAGGCTGATGGAACTAAACCGAGTTCCCCCGCCAAGACTTCTTAAAACGACATGGAGCCGGCAATTGTTGAGCGGCTTAATGGAGAGAAGCTGCAAGCTTTCACAGCTAAAGACAAAAAACGCCGCATTCAGAAACCATGCCAGACAACATTTCAATTTTGAAGATCCAATCGAAAAGCCCCCAAAGCGTCTAAAGCAGTACAGTAGGTATACCATATTAATGGAAGATCGCGTGCTGGCCCTTGAGAGCGAATTTGCAGTACTCACTAACAAACCAACGCCTGCAGAGACCCGAGCTGAAGCAGCAAGAATCAAAGAACAAGCCTAAAGTAGCTATACCAGAATTGAAGCTCATGTCGATAAACGACTACATGACGAATAAAGGGAGACCCGTTCCGGCGATACCTTTCGCCATTAACGTTCTTCTGGACTAGCCACACCTGCATCAGTCAGCCACCAAAACACGACGCAAAGCTAATCAGACGATCATAGTTAATGGGACGACGGCCGGAGACGACCCTGAACTTGCGAGCAAAATGGCTCGTAGGATTAGGGATCTCCCAGATCGTTCACGGACTAACTCCAGGCCTGTCATCAACCCACTCTCAAAGTGGCGCTTGGACCTTGCGATGGTACATCCCTTAGTCTTGCAACGGCCATTCAAGATATTTGTTTATAACGAACATCCTAACAGAAAACATATGGCAGAGTCAAACGCTAGATTCGCCCAAGGAATTGATTCAATACTGACAGGGGACACAGTTATTGATTTTCCCAAGTCCGTGGCTGTGCTACCACCGCCCTTGAATTACGCAGGAAACGTTACAAAAGGATTTGCTGAAGATAGGCCTAGTCCAACAGAGTCTACTAGCAGAGATCCCGAACAAGAATCGGAGGCATCTATTTAAACCAAAGAAGCTTGGGTGGATCGACGTTGTCTCGTCAATCTCATGAACGATTACCTTAAGGCAGTCTTCGCTCTGATATTTGGTTCAGCGAGTTGTGGTACCTATTCAAACCAAGCCAGTTAGTATATGTCAAAGACAAGGTTTGGAGAGTTGTTCAGACGACTGGTGGACGAAAATGTTTGAGTTCAAGAAGTGCTTCAGACAAATCAGAAGCCGCCTCCAAAAAATCATGTGAACCCGCACACACCGATTTCATGCCTAATTATTATTATATCGATATGATGGCGTACGTTGTGGTTCAAGCCTTTCCGAATTTCATATCTCCAAATTCGATGTTGCCCGAGCGGTAGATGCACTACCATTGTACCCCTTTTCTGTCGCAGAAAGAGACGGCATGGTGGATAACGAGAGGTTGGCGAAGCGAGGACGAGAGTTTATCAGATGTACTCAAAGCTGCCATCTCCATTATTCGGGACGAAGCCAGATCCGCCAACCCTACGGAGATTATCTAAGTCGTCAAAGTAACAATGATCGGCAGAGTCTCTAGAGTATTTTCTGAGAACATTTATAGTGAATTCATGATTGAATACGACAGAGCATTGCAACGAAACTCAGAATGACTTTCAGAAATTTTCGAACTTAATTCCCACAAACCCGATCCCTAACAAATAAATAGGAGAGAGGTTGAAGAAGATGCAATCCAAGAAGGCCGCTTCTTTGAACGCATAGAATACGATTAGCGATGAGATATGCGTGTAGCTCATTCCAATCAAAAACCTCTACTCCCTATTACGTGTGGTAAGATTTCGCTACAAGTCGTTTCGAACTGTGCTAAGTGCTCGAAAGGGGATATCGGATTGACACATAAGGAAGTAGAAAGCAAACTGGAGGCACACTTTCAGTTGGCTCAAGCAAGGGACTGCGTCCTGTTGTTGGATGAAGCAGATATCCTTTTGGTACAACGAAACAATACGGACTTAAGAAATGCGTTGGTATCTGTCCTATCAGATTTATTCCACTCCGAATATCAGCTCACCCTATGTCTTACTAGTCATCCTCGGGGTGTTGGAGTACTCCGAAGGTATCCTCTTCCTCAAAACAAATAGTGTGGTGCAGTTGACGAGGCTTTCAAATCGCGTATCCATGTGAAGTTCTATTATCCCTGGCTCAATGAAGAGCAAACATACAAGATCTGGAAATCACAACTACGTGATATAACAACTGAATCAAAGAATGTTACTGAATTTGATACGACTGATCTACTACGTTATGCCAATACTCTCTTCCAGAACCAAGCGAACAGTACAAGAGTTATAGATAGTGAGCCGCGTTGAAATGGGCGACGAATCAGGAAAGCGTTTCAGAGTGCAAGTGCCATCGCTGAATATGATACTATGAATGGTGAGCCTGCGAGACTGGATGACCAGAAAGTCGTCAAGGCATCGGATGCCTTTTGACGATCATCTTCGACGCACGAAAAAACGGTTTAGTGATGCGGATATAACGGAAAATGATATGATGAGGGCAGAAACATACGGCCTTCAAGCCAAACAATCACATCTGGCGCAGCAGCAAGATTTCCCTCACCACGACGGCAGTCCTCGATTGCCTTTCCGACAAAGCCTAAGCCCACAATTGAACGCTCCCTACATGTAGCAGAACATACAGCCTACGGCCCAGCCTCAGGGGTATCCGAGTATGACTCCACCGCCAATACAACACCAGCCAGTAAGTGCATCTCACAAACCCAACCCAACCTGCGGCCCTATGGTCTACCTCAACAGCAGCCTCCAGCGCTTGCGCCCATACCCACGCCTCAGCAGTGGCCCAATACCAATTCCCTGAACCCTTCCACCCTACAACCTCCTCTCCAGCAACAACCAGCTACGCCGTGCCACAGGCATTCAATTGGCGCAAGCCGGCGCTCAAAGGCAGCAATCGCAATCCGTGACTCCCCGAGCAGCAGCAGATGGGCGTTCACCAACCGCCTCAGCCCGTGCAAGGCCAGACAACGCAGAATCCGCAACTGCAACCGCAGGGACAGGGATGGCAGGTGTTTGGCATAGATAGTGGTGCTTATAGGTACAAGTAGCGGTAGGTCAAGGCCTGGTCATTAGCTGGTTTACGGGAAAGGGCTTTCGTATGGGAAAAGGTGCGAACTGGACGTTCTCTCTGGATACGTCGGGATTGCAGAGAAGGGAGTTGAAATTTTTTTTGGGTGGTTCTTAGAACTCTTGTCCAACCCTTCCACAGTCTAAAGCATCGTTTTTCTGGCTTCCTTTTTCTTTTTCTTTTCTTCGTTCCCTCCACATCGATTCCATCTTGCGGTACGCGGTTCCGGTAAAAGTATCCTATTGAATTCCCACCACGACCACAACGATTTTCGAAACCGACGTTGCCGTGCCCAGCTACCCAGCAGCGTACACTACAGTACATACACCGCAATTTGTACCCGGAACTCTGTCGTTCATCTCAACAAAACACGCCCAGCCTCGTTCTCTCTTCTACTGTATCACAGATTGCAAAGCTACCAAGTCAACGACGAAAAAACCCTCACGCACAACCACGAAAACACCACCAGCACTATTGACCAGAAAATTTCATCTGATTATTCCCCCCCCCCCCTTCTCCCCCTTATAGCATAACATCGACACACACTAGCCAATCCAAAGAGAACAACCCCCCAAATCAGAAGTATATATAACACAACATAACCCCGAAACTGCAGCACAGTGCACACCGCCCTCTCAGCTACACGCAAATATCACACTAGACGCAAACACACGCCCCTCCCCCCCCCCCCACCCCATCCCTCCCCACCACCCC
>JAABVA010006633.1_pt1 | contig 10215 bp, 12 predicted proteins | sample 5560331 | NCBI WGS metagenome assembly JAABVA01 (sample SAMN12812661, study PRJNA571458) | rock metagenome | isolation source: Antarctica rocks | place: Antarctica: Victoria Land, Mt New Zealand sud | collected 2016-01-07 | reverse complement strand
GGAATGATGACGCTTTAGGCGTCATGGAACAGCAACAACAAATGCAACGACAAAGCGATGTGCTGCGCACATGGAGAAGGTTGACACTCCACCCCTTCCAGGGTTGAGTTTCAACCGAAAATGTTTCCCGCCGGAAACATCCTTAGAAGCAACGACTTAGGGCTGCAACGTTTCCGCCCGGAAACAATAGGTTTCCGGGCGGAAACGGCACAAGACGATCTACAAGCAGGAGATCACATGGCAGATCAGGCATTGAACTTGGACGAGCGATTGAGGAAGAGAATTGGGCGTCCGTCACGTATCGAGAGCGTGGCAATTCGCTTCACCGAAGCCGAATTGGCCTCACTCGAGACAGCCGCCGATGAGAAGGGAACAACCCTCCGAGAGTGGGCGCGCGAGACGCTTTTACGCGAAACGCGACGGTCGAAGGACGACGCTCTTTTCATGGAGGTCATCGCGATCAGGATGTTCCTCAACAACCTGCTGGGACCAATCGCCGCCGGTCAGACGGTGACGGAGAAGAACTACGTAGAGATCATGGAGAACGTGAGACTCGGCAAGCGTAACGCCGCCAGAGAAGTGATGCAGCAATACACGGAAGCAGAGCAAAAGGAGAAGTGATGGCAACCGGGTGGGGACGTAAAGAGACGATCTTCTGGCCGCCGCACGTTCCCCATCTGGACGTACAGGCGCCGTGCTTCTAACCCTCGTCTGCACCGTGCTCTTCGGGTGGGAACGACTCATTACCCTGTCCACCTTGCAGCGGTCCTAAGGCGCTGATTACGTGCGATCCGAGATCGGACAACTCTTCCACCAGCACGGAAAGTACCGTCTCCTCTACTTAGAAGGCGGGAAAAAAGCTCCCCGGTTTTGCACTTCCAACCGACTTCGAGACCGGACTAACGACCCTTCCCGACGGTAAGACAATCCCCGTGGTGCTGATCCGGCAAGTGTCCGATGAGACGACTTTTTGGACATGTGACACGGACGTGCCGCACCGAGTCAATTCGCTCCAGGCCGCTCCACCTTATCGATCACCAACACAGCCCAGGCAATGCGGGCAAGCTCATTAGCCATGGCAACCACGACGACGTTCTTGTGAGCCCGGGCATCCAAGCTGTTACGAAACTCGCCGGCAGTGAACCCGGGTTAATCGATGACGACAAGACGACTTGGTATTACCAACGACGGGAGTATGACGGAGTAGCTAGACACTGATAGACAAAAGACTGTTGTTGAGCTCAGGGGCTTTTACGAGAGAGGATGCAAACATGAAACGTTGGATCGGGGTCGTTGTTTTCGTCGTGATCTCCTTCACATCACGCTTTGCTCCAGCTGCTATCAGTGAGCCTGAGATCAATGGGTGTGGTGCTGTTCTAGCTGCTGCAAAGGGCATAGCCGTGGTGCTGCCTCCGCCGGCTACGATCAACAAAGGCCTCCGTATCTTGGTTGGGAGATCTCAGATGCCTTGTGAAGGCGGAGCTGCAGTCAGCATAAGTGTTGAGAACACGGGAAGAACGAATGCAGTTCTGCCCACTGGGCTGCTTGAGCCCTACGGCACCATGGGCCGAGCCCCAGCAAAGAGAGAACGAGCAACCTGTCTGGTACTTGCCGTGTTTGAGGCTCGACACGAGCATGGACGAACTTCACTACCAGGTTCTCCAATAGCCTCGTTCATCGATTGTGAAGGAAATCAACTTAGGACCGTACCGCCTCACGGTAAGGTCTCATATCGGATCAGATCGACGTTAGTCGGTCCCCTAGTGTTCGGTGCGGAGTTGGTGCGCCGTGACTTGCGCTTTCATTCTGGAGTGACCGAGTCGAGTTCAACGCTACTAGCCGGCCTTTCCACATCCAATCTGATTCAGCTAAGATAGCAAGCTTCTGCTTCGAGAACGGACGTCAATACCCAGTCCCGGACCTCCTCACAAAGAAAGCGCTAGATGGCTCATTTGGGCAGGAAGGGCGGCAAGGCCAAAACGGCATCCAAGCGCCCGGCCTCTCGGACGAATGGTGCCCAGGGGGGAAGAGGAAAACAGTCGCAGCAGTCAGCCTAGCTTTTGCTCCGAACAAAAGAAAAACGAGAGCCTAAACGGCTCTCGTTTCGTTGCACAGAGAGAGGACTAGACGCCGAACTTGCGGCGGGCAATCCCGACAACTCCGAGCAGGCCGGTTCCAAGCAGAGCGAGCGAACCCGGCTCAGGAACCGGTGAAGCGCCAGGGATAGCCGCAGTGGAAGCGGAGAACGTGGTGATCGTGCCCAAGGGCTGGCCTGCCACGTACTGCGAGGTAAACGAGAAGGTGGCCGGACCCGACGTGCCATTCACCGCACCAGTTGCGGTAAAGAAGCCACTTCCAGTCACATCAAGGCACGTGCTGCCGAGAGAGCAACCGTTCGTTCCATTGTTGATGTAGCCGGCATCATAGCTGCTCATATTGAAAGTAAAGGTTGCGCCATTCTCCGAAGTCGAGAAGATCGGGGCCGTTCCGGAAGGGAATACTGCGGTCGGGGGGGTATTGATCCCGTTTTTGTAGGGAAGGGTTCCCGGAAGGAAGCTGATCGGATTGCCGTCGGTGAGGTATGAGGCGAAGGTGCCGCCAATTGCTCCTCCGATAGCGGAAGGACCGAATGTGATGGTGGAGGGGGTAAAGGTATCGGTACCAGTCACGGAGAAGTACCCGCTGATGGAGTCGGCGTGAGCAACAGCAGCAGTGCTGATCACGAGGGCAGAAAGTACGACGAGGCGCTTAAGCATTGCGGAGTCTCCAGGGTGTCAATTTTTGGTAGAGCGGGGACATCCCTGATGTTATCAGATGCAACTGGCGTGCCAACTTTCTTTAAGCAAAGGATTACACCTAAGTCTATGATGGTGAATAGGTTTAGTAACAATAAAAAGGAACCCAGACTTCAAAGCGCAACTTGTTGCATGCAACGAGAACGTTCTTGCCTCTAGGCAATTTCGAGCACCTGACGAATGGATTAGAAGAAGGGTCACTCAGAAGTTGCATTGAATGAAGGGCCACTAGCTTCTACTCTGACGCCGTTAGGTGTTTGCCGAGAACCGACCAGAAGGGCTCCGGGGGGTAGGCGCGGACAACCTTCAGCCCGTATACTGAATCCCTCGCCGCCCCCCCGGCTTCGCCTGTGTGCTGGATGATCTATTTTCGCCGTCAGCCCTCTGCACAGGTTTGTCACACTCCTGCGGAACGTTACTGGCTAGTGAGTCACTTGTCAGCATTTGTGTTCACACCCACATCTCCAATGAGGTTTTCAACGCATGCGCATTGCATCTGTAGCGACCGCCTACCCTCCTTATCGATATTCCCAAGCAGCCATCACCGCAGCACTCGAGAGTCGTCGTCAAGCCAACCTTGGTGAGTCCCGCCTCCGGGACCGTCTCCACTCCAACTGTGGCGTCGAGTTCCGTCATCTCATGTTCCCCATTGACAACTTGGGCTGTTTTTCAGGCTTCGGGCAGAGCAATGACGCCTGGATCAAGGGGGCTCTGGAACTGGGTCAGCAGGCCATCACAACAGCGCTCGACCGGGCAGGTCTCACTGCGGCTGACATCTCTGCTATTTTTTTTGCGTCCACCACGGGCATCGCTACCCCGAGCATTGATGCCCGCCTGGTAAACCTAATGAACTTTCCCAGCAATATCAAGCGGACTCCCATCTTCGGACTCGGCTGTGTTGCTGGGGCCGCAGGTATCGCTCGAACAGCAGATTACGTCCGCGCTTATCCGAAGCAATATGCCCTTTTGCTCTCTGTCGAACTCTGTTCTCTCACCTGGCAGGAGGACGACGCGTCCCTCGGGAACCTCGTCGCTACAGGCCTCTTCGGCGATGGCGCGGCCGCAGTTATCTTAGCTGGCGACGAGACGCCTCACGCGCAGAAGCCCAGGAGCGTAGGAGATCCTTGCCCGCGCATTCTCGATACGCGTTCCACCTTGTATCCGGATACAGAACACCTGGTCGGATGGAATTTTAGGGATAATGGGTTCAACGTTGTCCTATCCTCCGAAATCCCCGACCTGGTTAATAGATATTTGCGAGCCAATGTGGATGAGTTCTTATCGGACAACGATCTCTCCGTCCAGGAGATCTGCAGCTTTATCTTCCATAGTGGAGGGCCCAAGGTCCTGGAAGCGATGGAGAGCAGCCTCGATCTCCCGCCCAACGCTCTTGCAGCATCTTGGGACAACCTGCGAGATTTGGGGAATATGTCCTCCGTGTCGGTTCTCTCGGTGATGGAGGAGTATCTCATCAATCGGCCAGGAAACCCCGGCTCGCACAGTATGCTCGCGGCCATGGGCCCAGCCTTCTGCTCGGAACTCGTTTTGCTGCAATGGTAGGGCCTTGCATTCCGAAGGCTCGACGATGCCACAACAGTACACACGAAAGGAAAGAGCGGGAAGGATCCGGCGACCCGAACAAAATGGGAGAAGCTGATCAGCTTCTCCCCATTTTGCCGCTTGAAGGCTTTGCCGTCACTAAACCTTCTCTACGCGAGAACGGTTCAGCGGGTATACCTCCAAGGTGTTCTCTCGTACAAAGCTTCCTCTTACAGGATATTCGAGCTCTGAGAGCCCGCGATCTGGCCGGTGCCGCTACTGCGGATCGGAAAGCATTCTCCACGACAACCGGAGTTGTCGCGGGGAATTTCACCGGGCATCGACCACACTAGTTCTGCCAGCGGAGCCCTCTGTAATCGTCATTTGAACGTGCACGCTAGGACAGGATGTACGAATCGAGTGGAGTGAGGGGCATATGCCTGTTAAAGAGGAAACGATTTGGCAACATCCCGAAATACTTGACTACTGTCAGTGCAGTATTTCCTAAGCGAGTCCTTCGTTCCCTTTTAGCGATGCCGGCGGTAAATGGAATGCTGGGATCGTTTGGCTTGGATGTACACGTCAACTAGAGCGTCGTTCCTCCGCGGTCATCTTCATGACTTGTGTTCAGGCCGAATTGGCGACCGGCGTCCGCTTTAGTTTCCTGGTCTGTACTCACCTGAAACGGTCGTTTCACGTCTGAACGGACGCGAATCGCCATGCCGTGGAGCCGAATTTACGAAACGGTGCTACATCGCCGTAGTTGGGGCCGCGCGGCAGAATTGTGCGACCTCCATATATATGATAAAGGACGTTATCGTACGTTCCACCGTCCGCCTGATCACGCCTGCGAATGTCCCTTGTCATGCGGTCGATCACGCAATCGGACAGCCGTAATTACTCGCCTTGGAGCGCTAGCGGTACATGCCGGGCAAGATCACGACTGTCATGGAGCAAACGGGCAAACTCAACTTTCTCGTCAATGTGGCGGTAGAGCACAAAGTGACGTGGGGCTTTCACCCGTTTCGCCGGCCACTCGTTCGCGGCTGAACATCAAATGATAGACATAGGCGTGGGGTGCAAGGTCAGGGCGCGCCTCTGCGCCTGGACGTGTTGGCTCTTCCAGTACGTCGCGTAACGCTTGCCGGATCAAGAGACCGTAGCGATCAGCAGCGAACGCTCCGAACTGGTCTTCGCTCCAAGCGACAATTTCCTGAATATCGCGGCGAAAGCCGGGCAAGTATGACGCGAGGAAAGTCTTACGCATGGGTCGTGCGACGCGCGGCTCTTCCCTCTTCGATCGCACTTTTCACGAAAGTATCGATGTCATCAGTGGACGATAGCGAAACACCTTCGCCCCGATCGAGCGCCGCAAAAGCCTCCTTGGTAGTGCCGCGCAGCCATTCAATCCTGGCCTGGTCCTCAGCTTCCTGGCGTTCTAAGAGATGCAGCCCGGCCCGGACGGCCTCGCTGGCGTTGCTGAAGCGACCGAGGGCGATGCTGGTGTCGATGAAGCTATCGTAGTGGTCCGTCAGATTAACGTTGCGAGTCGGCATGGCGGCGTCTCCGCCTTCTACGGTAAAGCCTATTGGCAACTATTGCCAATTACGTTTTTACAGGAAAGAGGTGCACCCTTGTTACTCCTGAAACGAGCACTTCAAAAGTGAACGGACACTGATCAGTTGAGTACCCTCTGAACCTGAACAGCTGCCCACTGGCCGCCCCTTGGGGCTTCAATCTCCCTGGCATTGAGCTGAGCAGCGATCGCGCGAAGCGTCGTGGCACCCTCTGCTTGGATCTGGGTGATGGTGGGAAAAAGCTCAGCGCGCTGCTTTATCACCCGAGCGGTACGCTCTTTGCGGGCATGAGCGCCGATTTCAGCGAAACGTTCCGGCGAGACCCGACGCCCCCCGAGCTTAGTTCCGCGCTCTTTCGCGGCTTGCAGCGCCGCCTTGGTGCGCTTAGAAATGGCCTCGGCTTCCTGCTCGGCAACGGCGGCCATGATGTGAACCACGAAACGATTGGCCTGGGGCATATCGACGGCAACGAACTCGGCCCCCGACTCCATAAGGTTCGAGATGAAGGCGACATTGCGAGCCAGTCGATCGAGCTTGGCGATGACCAGAGTGGCCTTGTGCTTCCGGCAGAGCTTCAGGGCATCGGCTAGGGCTGGGCGATCGTTCCGCTTCCCACTCTCAACCTCAAGGATTTCGCGAACAAGGGTCCAATCTCCACCGTTGAGGTAGCCGGCAACCGAGGCCCGCTGCGCCTCCAGGCCGAGTCCGCTGATTCCCTGCCGTGCGGTCGAAACCCGGAGATACGAGACGAACTTGCCATTTGGCATCGTTTGGCCCTTTGTTACGTTCCATCTACGTCCGTAGAAAGAATGTAACAGGTTACGGGCATAACGCCTGTAGGAATACTGTCCAAACAATCTCCGATCTGGAACACGGCGGGATCGCAGTTGAGATGAGGAAGCTACGGGGTAAGGGACATATCTCAGGACGGAAGACGACCCAGCGCGGAAGAAAGGTGCTCCCGGCGGCTCCCTGCACGGAAAGGGAACGAATCCTCGCACTCTACAAAGAGACTGAGGAAGGTCCAAAGCGGTTGCGCGTCTTTGTCCAACTTGATGCCCATGAGAGAAAACACGGCTGCGGGAAGCGGCTTGTACCGAATGACTTTGAGCAGCCCAGCCCAAGCGATGCCGGATAAAACTCAGAGTCCCGGTTTCGGCAAGAACGAGACCTAGGGGGCTGGCTGGAGCACGCGTGTACGGCTGTAAAGGCGCTTGCGATTACATGACCAGACGCCTACACTTCTAGTCAATCAGTCCTATCATCTAGGGTACAGTGCAGAGCAATGAAAATCGCCATTATTTCGCACAAGGGAGGGGCCGGGAAAACGACCACAGCCGTTCACCTTGCCGCCTATCTTCAGACGCTTGGGCCATGCCTGCTACTGGACGGCGACGAGACTAAGAACGCCATAGCGGGCAATCAGCGCGGGCCGGGGTATCCGTTCAGGGTCGAGTTGATGGAGAATGGCGGGCCGCTTCTGGCGCAGTTCGAGCATGTAGTGATCGACACCGGCCAGCGCCCTGACATGGACGACCAGAGGGCGGCGTATGCGCTCTGTGACGTGATCGTGATTCCATCGGCCCCCGCAAGCTATGACATTGACGGACTGGGGCAGACCATCCGGGCGCTACGAGGAATCGGGCCGGACAAGTTCACCGTATTGCTTGCCAAGGTTGCCCGAGACGCGGCAAAGGAGGCGGCGGAGCTGCGCGGGTTACTGGCCGGGATGAAAGCGCCCGTCTTGACCGCTGAAATCCCATACCTCAAGGCGTTTACGAAGGCAGCAGCAGCCGGGCAGATCGTGAGTGCAACCGACGACAAAAACGCGGGCCGAGCATGGGAAGCCTATGCCGCCGCAGGAAAGGAGCTAACAGCATGGGCAAACTAGACCAGTTGAAGCAGGGCGCGGCGGCATCGTTTGCGGGGTATCAGGAGCCGGAAGGGGCAGCAGCGCAGCCGCAGCAGATGGACATCGAGGGCACAATCGCCGACCGCCGAACAGCAGCGCCGAAGCCAGCACTAACAACAAAGGCACCGCCGCCGCCGCCGAGGGTGAAGCCGAAGGCATGGACAAGAGGCGAGGGTAAGAGCCGCAACCCTGAATATGGACGGTTTACGGTGTATGTTCCCGACAAACTGCGCACCACAGCGGAGCGAAAATGGGAAGACAGCACCGGCAGGGATGCGTCAGATTTGATCGAGCATCTTCTAAAGCAATACGTCGGCATCTAATCACCTAGTAGATTAGTGTTCCAACCGATTCGTCTCTTACTGTTCCAGTCATTCAGTGTAAAGGAGTGGTATTGATGGACGATCCAAAAGATAGGCGGCGGGACAAGCGAGGCGGCGACTGCGACTTAAGCTCATTATCGGCCTTCCTGCCCGGCATCTTGGACGGCATCACCATTGCGCCGCCGCCGAAGCTGATAACGCCGCAGGGCCGACACCATCACACGACCAGCAAGCAGATCGAGGAACTGTTAGCAATCCCGCAGGACAGCCCGGAAATGGGCTTTATGACGCGGCTGTTAACGTTGTGCAGCTTGCCGCGCACCGATCCGGGAAACCGGCTGCAATACGTCCGGCAGAACGGCCCATATACGCTCGGCATGATGGCCGGGATCAACAACAAGCTGCCCTATGGCACCTTGCCCCGGCTGTTGCTGGCTTGGGTATGCAGCGAGGCCGTCAGGACGCAGCGCAGGGAATTACAGCTTGGGCACTCACTCGCGGAGTTCATGAGGGCGCTCGGCATGTTGTCGGACAGCGGCGGCATGACAGGGAACCGCACACGACTTCGGCAGCAGATCGAGCGGCTGTTTTCCTGCAATGTCGAATTGATCTACAAAGGTTCCGGCGTGAAGAAGGGCATTTCATCGCTCATCGCGGACGAGCGGGAACTATGGTGGGATTACAAGGCCCCGGAGCAGGACACGCTTTGGCAGAGCCGCATCAGGCTAGGCGAGAAGCTTTTTCAGGAGATCATCGACAACCCCGTGCCGCTCGACATGCGCATCCTGAAAGCCATGCGGCGATCATCGCTCGGCCTTGACCTGTACATGTGGCTTTCGTACAAGACCTTTAGCCTGTTGAGCGCGACCGGGCCGAAGTCGCAAAAGCTGTCATGGCACCAGCTTTACGCGCAGTTCGGCAAAGACCCCGCAGCGGCAAGCGACAAGGGCACCGTTGATAACTTCCGTACCGATGCCTTGCGCGAACTCCGCAAGCTGAAACTCTGCTGGCCGACGCTCGACTACAAGACGCCCAAAGGGTTTCTGGAAATCCGGGGCTGTATGCCATCCATCCCGCCGAAGATGATAGGCAACAGTGGGGCAGGGAAGCCCGTACAGCAGCCTTGACGGTTTTCCGCTAGGGTAGTAGCTCCCAACCCCTTAGAACGCACTCACGGCCCTCAAATGAGGGATGGCGCTTGGCCAGGACACCTGGCGTACCCACCTGTGCGAAAGCCTGTGAGTCACCTAAGTTATCAACGCATAAACACCAAGACGACCAGAAATCCGCTATTCCCTTTTGTTTTCATTGGTTTACCTATCCGCATAAACACCAAGACGGCACTTGTCCACGCATAAACACCAAGACGGTTTCCCGCATAAACACCAAGACTTACAAATAGTAGAATCAAATAACCTTACTTAGACAAGTAGCAGAGGCCGCTTTCGCTGTGAGAAACCATCCCAGCTGGCCCTACGTAGCCTCTTGCGGAGAAACCTCTAGCAGCATGAAAAACAGACAACAGCAAAAACCAAAGCTTCCTGATGAGAGTTGGGGGTTGATCGAACGCATCGGCTCACCCTGAAAACCAACGGGCAGATCAGTACAGCAAGGCCAAGGCGAAGCCGACAGGCAGGGAAGGGTGCCTACCATCAAAAACTACCTGGCAATCGCTCTACGGGCCACCAGCGAAGCACGGCGGCCAAGCTAAGACCAACCAAGTCGCTAATTCTTCCTTCTATCAACTCGTGTATATACAACATCCATATGGATGTGTTCTCGACCCTGGATGGGGCAGGTGTTTGTCTGGAATAGCGACAAAGCTTCCAGCAATGCCCTCCAGCATGGCGTTCGTTCGAACAAGCTCGAGAGGCCTTTCTTTGATCCTTTGGCTCGCTATGAAGACGCCAGCCCAGAACAAGAGGCACGACAGGCGTGTATGGGGTAAACCCAACATTGACACTGGTGGCGAAATCAGATTCCAGGGGTAGCGTTGAAGGTACGCGAGTCACTCTCAGGGTGAATTGACCAACTGAAGCATGCAATCTGTTGCCATGTCGCTTCAACCA
>JAABVA010006632.1_pt1 | contig 10216 bp, 12 predicted proteins | sample 5560331 | NCBI WGS metagenome assembly JAABVA01 (sample SAMN12812661, study PRJNA571458) | rock metagenome | isolation source: Antarctica rocks | place: Antarctica: Victoria Land, Mt New Zealand sud | collected 2016-01-07 | reverse complement strand
TAGCCTGGATTATTCATGAGCATTGCGGTCTAACCAAATTGACCGCATTTGGCTGAACACCCGCCTCTGTAGACCGGCTGAAGCGGCCACAGAGCCGGTTTTGGTGTCCAAAGTGGACTTTGGGAGCCGACAAGGACACCATCAGCAGGCAATCCAATTCGATGAATGTTTTCATGAATAATCCAGGCTAGACGATGCGATCGCCGGCCGTATACTGGCGACGGCCGGTCCATTAAAAAAGAAGCAGCTTAGTTGGCACTCGAGGGAAAGGACAGTGCATTATGGAGACCAATCACACGGGCGGACCATCGTCGACCGCGTATCCAGCCGGACAGACACACGGCAACCCCGAGCGGCCAATGCACGAGGTAGCCCGCTCGTCGCTCACCTTCGACCTTGCCGCGGAAGTGGAGCGTCTCCAGACAGAGGAGAGCTGGCGGCAGGGCACGCGCAACGCCAAGACCCTGGTCAAGGAACCGGACCTCCGCATCGTCCTGATCGTGATGCGGCAGGGCGGGCGCATGGAGGAGCATCGCGCGCCCGGGCGCCTCTCTATCCAGGCGCTGGCCGGACGCTTGCGTCTCCACGCGCAGGACCAGACGATCGACCTACCGGCCGGGCACGTCCTGGCGCTCGATCCGGACGTCGCCCATGACGTGGAGGCGCTCGACGAGAGCGCGTTCCTCCTCACCATCGCCTGGCCCGCGCGGGCGTCCCAGCAGCCAGGATGACGGAGGCCGGCGAGAAGAAACGCGCGGGGAAGGGACACACCATGAAACACCAGACCGCTGTGACGGAGAGTAGCGCGACGGGGCGCGTGCGGATCAAACGCGCGTACGAGCCGGCAACCGACGGAGATGGCTATCGTGTGCTGGTGGATCGGTTATGGCCGCGCGGCGTCAGTAAGGATAAGGCCCATCTCGACACATGGATGAAGGACATCGCGCCCTCGACCGAGCTACGCCGCTGGTTTGGTCACGATCCGGCGCGCTGGGATGAGTTCGAGCGCCGCTACCGGGCTGAACTCGCGGAGCCGGAGCGGAGCCGGAGCGGAGCCGGCTCGTCGATGCGTTGGCGGAGCGGGCCACACAGGGGCAGGTCACGCTTATCTATGGCGCCCGCGACACCCTCCACAACGAGGCCGTCGTCCTGTGCGCGGTCGTGAGCGCCACGCGTGCGGATGCGCCCGACCCTCCCGCGGCACAATAATGGCACAATGAAAGAGACTGGCCCTTGTGGGGCGTAGGGCGTCGGCGCCTATACATCCGCGCGTGAGCGTTTAGCCGGACCGGAGGCGTTTGTATGGTGGGATTATACGTTGTGCTCGCCGTATCCGATTTCCCCTCTGGATACGGGTCACGCACTACGTCAATCTGCTCTTCATGTTCCTGCTCATGCGCGCCGGCCTGCAAATCCTGGTGGCGCATCCCCGGCTCTACTGGAATAGCAGCTGTAAGCCCGGCTCCGAATGGCTCAAATTTACCAAGGCCACCGTGCCGACCGACCGCTTGTATACGGCGATGGATGATGAGCGGTCCATCTCCCCCTGGCTCGCCCTGCCGGGAAAAGATGAGCTTGGGATGGGGCGGCATTGGCATTTCTTCTGCGCCACGTTCTGGATGCTCAGCGGCCTCGTGTACGTGGTCTTGCTCTTCGCCACCGGCGAGTGGAGCCGTTTGATCCCCACCTCGTGGGACATCGTCCCGCGCGCCTGGCGCACCGCCCTCATCTATGGCAGCTTCCACATCCCACCGGCCAGCGATTTCCGCCCGTTCGACCCCTTGCAACAGCTGGCGTACGCCGGCGTGGTCTTCCTCTTGGCCCCGTTCCAGATCATCATCGCGTTCGCCCTGTCGCCGGCGATCGAGGCGCGCTTCCCCTGGTTCGTCAAACTCCTGGGAGGCAAACAGGGCGCGCGCAGCCTACACTTCATCGGCCTGGCGCTATGGGCGCTCTTCGGCATCGTCCACATCACGCTGGTCTTCGTGGTCCACTTCCAGGACAACGTGCGTAATATCATTTGGGGCAATGCTCCCGGCGCCGCGCACGCGAATCTGACGCTGGCGCTGGTCATCTTCTTCGGAAGTTTCGCCGTCGCTTTGCTCATTGCTGCCTGGGCGTCATGGTATACCCTGGGTCACCGCCGCCAGATGCAACACGTCCTGGGGGCGGTCGTCGATCCTATCCGCATGCTGAGCATGCAGCATCTGACGACGCGCCAGCACTATACACACGTCTCGTCGTACTTCTGGACCAATGGCTATCCCCCCGAAACGGCTGAGTATAAGACGCTGGTCGCGACGAACTTCGCCGACTATCGGCTGGAGGTGTCCGGGCTGGTGGACACCCCGCTGCGCCTGTCACTCGATGATCTGCGCGCGATGGCCCAGGAATCTCAGACGACCCTGCACAACTGCATCCAGGGCTGGAGTGGTATCGCCGCGTGGACGGGCGTGCCCATCACCGCGATTTTACAACGGTGTGGCGCCTCGCCGCGCGCGAAGTACCTCGTCTTCACGTCCTATCAGCAAGGCAAGCAATCGTTCCCCCAGGCCACGCAATCGTGGGCGCGTCCCTTCTACGAGGCCCTGCCCATGGGGCAGGCCACACATCCCCAGACGATCCTGGCTCTGGAGATGAATGGGGAGCCCCTCCCCGTCAACCATGGAGCCCCGGTCCGCCTGCGTGTCGAGACGTATCTGGGCTACAAGATGGTCAAGTGGGTGCGCTCCATTGAACTAGTTGATGAGTACACCCACCTCTGGGATGGACAGGGCGGCTTTCGCGAGGATAACCAGTACTATGGCACGAGCGCGGAGATATGAGCCCTTTTTTGTGGTTTAATTAATTATGTGCAGCAACGTAGCCCGCTATACGCCGAGCACTTCGGTAGCGCAAGATTGCGCGCCGGTGCGATATTCTGCCGGATAATTGCTCATACACCGCCGGCAATGACCGCACCATCGACAACCGTGCAGACGACGCGGGCGCGCTCCAGCGCATCGGGGTCCGCGACAATGTCGTCGGTGAGCACGACCATGTCGGCCAACGTGCCGGGGGCTAGTGAACCCTTCAGGCTCTCCTCGCCCGTGGCGCGCGCCGCGCCGAGCGTGTAGGCGCGCAGGGCGTCCCCCATGGAAAGAGCCAACTCGGTGTGCCAGGGCGCGCAGCCATCGCCGCGGCCGTGCCGCGCTACGGCCGCATAGAGTCCGGCCAAGGGGTCACACGTTTCGATCGGCGCGTCCGAGCCGAAGGCCAGCGTCGCGCCGCTCTCCAGCAAAAGACGCCAGGCATAGGCCGTAGCGCACCGCGCGCCCCAATAGCGCGTGGCCGTGTCGCGGTCGTCGACGAGATGGATCGGCTGCATCGAGGCCACGATGCCGTGCGCGGCGAACAGGGGCACGTCGTCGGGGTGCAGCACTTGGGCGTGCTCGACGCGGTGCGGCGCCGCCGTGACGCGCAGGACCGCGGCCAGGGCGCGCAACGCCGCCCGGTTGGCCTCATCGCCGATGGCGTGGATCGCCGTGGCGATACCGCCCCACGCGGCCCGCTCCGCCGCGCCGCGCATCTGCTCCTCCGTGAGCGTGGCGATGCCGCGCGCGCCGGACGGCGCGCCGTCGTACGGGTCGAGCATCGCGGCGGTCTGTGAGCCGAGCGTACCGTCGCCAAACAGCTTGAGGCTGCCCACGCGCAGCCACGTGTCGCCCTGCCCTGTCGCGCGCCCATCCGCCAACGCCTCGTCGAGTTCGGCGTGGGCGATATGCGCCGTGACGCGCAATGGGAGTAGGCCGCGCTCGTGCAGCCGCCCGAGCGCGCGATAGACCGCCGTGTCCTCGAAGGTCCCCACGCCGGTCAGACCCAGCGGGAGGGCGTGCGCCATGGCGCGTTGCAGCGCCTCCTCGACCTCGTCGCCCGTGGGGGACGGCAGGATGTCGTAGACGGCCCGGGTGGCGTTCTCCTTGAGCACGCCGGTCGGCTCACCGTCGACATCGCGCGCGATCTCGCCGCCCGGTGGGTCGACGGTCTCCCGCGTGACGCCGGCCGCACGCAGCGTCACCGAGTTGACCCACAGCAAGTGCCCATCCTTGCTGGCGATGGCGACGAGGCGCTCACCGGTGACCGCGTCGAGGTCCGCGCGCGCCGGCCAGCGCCCCTCGCGCCAGCCGTTCTGGTTCCAGCCGCGTCCGATCAGCGGGCGGTTGGGTGGAAGCGCGCCCGCGTAGTCCGCGACGCGCTCCATGCACGCGGCCAGCGACGAGAGGCCGGCCAGGTCGACGCGGCCGAGCGCGAGGCCCAGGCCCAGCAGGTGGACGTGCGCGTCGATCAAGCCCGGAACGACGGTCCGCCCGTCCAGGTCCACGACGTCACGCGGGACGCGGGCAAGCGGACGCAAATCGTCGGAGCGCCCCACCGCCGCGACACGCCCGTCCACGCACGCCACGGCCTCGACGACGGGACGCGCTGGGTCGAGCGTATGGATGCGCCCGTTGAGGTAGACGGTCACGAGCTCTGACGCGCACCGCGCGCGGCGGCATCATCGACGGCGCGACCGCCCACCGGGAAGTCATGCTCACCGCCGTGGACCCACTGCCCATTGCGCTGGAGGCAGTAGTATGCGCGGCCGTCAGGGTCGGTATAGGCCAGCGCGGCCTGCGGCTCACCCAGGGGATCGCGTTGGCCGAGGAACGAGCGGTTGAAGGCGCGCTCCGCGATAGCGGCCTTGCGGCAGGCGAAGAAATCCATCCAGCAGTTGGCGGGCGAACTGCCCGGCCGGGCGCAGATCTCCTCGCCCTTCTCGGGGATGCCGCGCGGCGGGCTCACGTTGTACTTGGTGCAGGTCGCCAATCCATACTGGACGGGCGTGGTCCCGTGCGGGGAGTTCAACTCTAGGCGGGGGCAGCCGCCGGTACGGGTCGTAGGCTCGTGCGCGGACATCAACGCTCCTTTCCGGCGCGCGGCCCGGTCAGGCTTTCGCCAGCGCGCGGCGACACAATCTCGGTGTGGTCGGTCGTCGGCTCGCCGCGCAGTAGGTTGTGCCCACACCAACGATTGGTGCAGTGGTAGAAGGGCTGGCGCACTTCGACGCCCGCGCTGGGGCGTAGGACGCGCACGTCCGATATCATCGGCGAGCCGCAGGCCGGACAGGCCGAGCCATCAGACGGCCGCTTCGGCCGGTCGAACATCTTGGTCAGTAAGCTCATGTATTCTCCACGAACAAGGCGTCAGGCGTCAGTTGATTGTATGTATCATTGTCCTTCGACCGATCCACCGGCCGTTGACTATAGTGTACGGCAGCGGACTGCCGCCCTCAACAAGTTGGTTAGTCGTCGCCGGTGAATGTGGAGGTTTCTGGGGCAATCGTGCGCACCTGCGCCCGCAACGCGGCGGCTTGCGCCTCGATGACGCCGTCCATCGCGTCCGGCCGCGCCTCCTCTAGCCAACTCATCATCGCCGAAAGGAAGAGTTCCTTCAGATAGGCGAACGAGAAATCGTCCGTCGCCTCAGCCAGGCGCGCCACCGTCGCCCCCGCTAGGCGCATCTCCGGCTGTAGCGATGTGTTCCAGCGTTCGATATAGGCGTGGCGCTCGGCGTAGGCCGGGAGGGCGAAGCGATAGGTGCGGTCGAAGCGACTGGGACGGTGCACGATGGCCGGGTCCAACCGCTCGGGGTGGTTGGTCGTGGCCAGGGTCAGGATACCGCCATTGGCGGCGAAGCCGTCCATCTCGTTGAGGAAAAAGGAGCGGTTGGCGTCCGTCACCAGCGCGTCGAGGTCCTCCAATACAAGGATGCACGGGCCGGCTGCACGCGCCCGCTCGAACACCGTGTGCATGCCATACTCATCGGGCTCACCACGCTCCTTGAAGCTCTTGACGTAGAGGCACGGCTTGCCCAGGGCGTTGACGAGCGCCTTGACGGCGTGTGTCTTGCCATTGCCGGGCGGTCCGGCGAACAAGACGCCACGCTTCCAGGGGACGCCGTAGGTCTCGTACGTCCCCTGCGACACGAAGAAGCGCGTGACGTCGGCCAGGATCTCGTCCTTGAGCGCGCCGCGCAGCACTAGGTTATCGAAGCGGGCGCCCTTGATGGCGGCGAAGAGGCGCTCGTCCTTGGCCCAGCGTCCGTACTCGAAGACGAGCACCTCGTCGTGGACCTCAAGGTTCCACGAGCAGACCGTGCGCAGGAAGCACAGGACCGCGTCTTTGGCTGGCGCGAGGACGTAGTAGCGCTTGTCGTCGTTGAACTGCATGACAACGACCTCCAACGCATGTCCTTGCCACACCACCTCCAGCCACGCGTTCTGCACGCGCTCTTTGAGCCCCTCCTCGGGCCCATACCACGACAGCATGAACTCGGGGTGTGGCGTGGGCTTGGGCGTGAGCGTGCAATGGCCTGCCGCCGCATAGTCCTCCAAGTCGAAAGCGCCGCTATCGCTCTCGACGACCGCGCGGTCGGGATAGAGCGCGGCCAGCCGCTCGCTGACGTCGTAGCCAATGACGTTGCCGGCCAGGTTCAGCGCGGCGCTGATGAAATGTTCACGCTCCAGGTCACGGCTAGCCTGACCCACGCCGACCAGAAAGCCGACGCGCCGTGCGTTATTGGACATTATGTCTAGTCTTTCTTCGTCCGCGCCTCGCTTGCACGCCGGCGCGCGTCGTGTCCGTGCTACGTTGGTTCGTATAGCATCCTCTCTACATCACTCGTATGATCTATCATCGTAGCGGCAGTTGTCTCTACAATACAGCATCGCATATGAGCGCAAGATGAACAGGCCTTTGTGGGGGCTCGCCATCACAATCCCGGCGCCGCCGACTCCTCGCGCGTTAGCGTGGCGGGAAGCATGATGACAACGGTCGTCCCCGCGCCGACGACGCTCTCCACCGTGATACGGCCGCCGTGCTGCTCGACGATCGCCTTCGCGCCGGCCAGGCCAATGCCTATCCCCGCGATGCCGCGAGACGTGGACGCGCGGAAGAAGGGCGTGAACAGATGCGGCAGTTCGTCCGCGGGAATGCCGACGCCCTGATCCTGTACGGTAATGGTCGCGGTGTCCGCCGATGAGCGCGCCGTCACGGTCACCGGCGTCCCCTGTGTGCTATACTTGACGGCATTGCCGAGCAAGTTGTCCACAACACGCTCCAAACGCAGGCGATCGCCCTCGACCACCAGGCCGGCGGGCGCGTCGACGACCACCAGCGCCGCCGACGCGTCGGCGGCGCTGGTACGCGCGCACGACATCCTGCACGACCGTGCCCACGTCCACCGGCTCCAGGCGTAACTCTAGCTCCTGCCCCGTTTGTAAACGCGCCACGTCCAGCAACTCCTCGACCATACCATTGATACGCAGCGCCCCCGCGCGGATGGCCGCCGCCTGCGCCAGCATCCACTCTGGCGTCGGCGACGTGTCGCGTTGTAGGCGAATCCGCAGCAGGTCGGCATGACCAATGATAGCCGTGACCGGCGAGCGCAGGTCGTGCGCGGTGGCGTTGAGGATCTCCGTGCGGACGCGGACGGCGGCCTCGGCCATGACCCGCGCCTCCTCCGCCGCCTCAATCTGCTGGCGGGACACGAAAAGCGCGCGGCGGATGTGGTCTTGCTCGTCGAGGAGCATGGCCCGGCTGCGCGTGAGAAAACCGGCGGCCAGCGCGCCCAGCACCGTCATGAGCCGGGGCTGTAGCGCCTGGACTTGATCGGGTGGTAGGCCGTCCATGAGGCGCCGCCCCAGCACGTCCAGCGTCCCGTCCAGCGCATCGGGATGGACGTAGTGGAGCGCCGCCAGCGACGCGCCTATGGCCCACGCGCGGTCGCGGTCCACCGGCTCGTCAAGCAGCGCGGTGATGACCTGGTCCGTCAGGGTCCGCAACTCGTCCCGCACCACGGCGACGCGCCGTGGAACGAAACTAGTGTGCGCGATCGCCTCGTACCAATGATCCGCGATCGCTCCACGTCGCGTCTGAAAGGACGGGCGGAGGTGTGCCCAGTCGGCGGCGTCCATGGTTCGTGCGCGCCCCTAGGGCTTTCGACCGACGCCGGCAAATACGCCGGACCGCTCCGGCTGATCGAAGAAGAGGTCATCGGGGCCGTCGGGCCGCCACAAGGGGGTATAGACGAGCCCCGGCTCGACCAACGTGAAGCCTTCGAAAAAAGCGCTGATCTCGGCGTGCGTCCGTGTGCGGATTGCGTTGGTGGTCCGGGCGTAGAGGTCGGTCATGCGTTCCCCCGCGTCGGCGGGCACGTCGAGGGTTGTTTCGTGCGTCCCATGAGAAATAGCCAGGTAGCTACCCGGCGCCATCACCGCGCGCAACCCCTGTATCAGGCTCAGCGCGTCCGCGTCGTCGACCACGAAATGGAGGAACGCGACCAACAAGACGGCCACGGGGCGGTCCATGTCGAGCAAGCGCCGCGTCTCGGGATGGTTGAGGATCGTCGCGGCCTGGCGTCCGTCGGCCTGGATGACCGTCGCGTTCGGGTTATCCGCCAGGAGGGACGCGCTGTGCGTCACCGCGACTGGATCAATGTCCACGTAGACCACGCGTGCGGCGGGATTAAGACTTTGGGCCACCTCATGGACGTTGCCTACCGTGGGGATACCGGACCCAAGGTCGAGAAACTGGTCGATCCCCTGCGCGGTCAAGAAATCGACGGCGCGACGCAGGAAAGCGCGGTTGGCCTGGGCGATGCGCGGCAAATCGGGGTAGATAGCCACGGCCGCCTCGGCGGCGTCGCGATCGGACGAGAAATTGTGGTAGCCGCCCAGATAGTAGTCGTACATGCGCGCGGCGCTCGGTATCTCATCCGGCGCCTGGAATGGTGTCGTCATCAGCGCGTTCCTCCCGTCGCTGATAGTGTAGTCATCGCAGCGACAGTTGTAAAGGCGCTCAGCCGGCGAACGGCTGCTCGCCAGCCCGATCCTTGGTGATGGCGTGGTCGATGGTGACCCCGCCGAGCGCATCTTCGATGGTCGCGCGCACCTCGGCATCGCGGATCTCGCCATCGCGCACCATACGGGCGACATCGCGTAGGAGCAGGGCGGCGACGTCGAGGGCGCGGAGGGCGCCCAAGCGCGCCCGGTCACCCTCCCGCTCGACCCGCACGAAGAGCGCCACGATCACCTGGTCGAGCACGTCGAGGGCGTCGTCCCAGGCGCGCGCCTCGTAGACGCGGGCGAAGGCGAGCAGGGTGGCGACGCGGCGGTCGGGCGGCATGCGTGCGATCGTGCCCGCCCACGCGCCTGCGGCCTGCCGGGCTAGCGCCGTGATACGGCTCGCCGGGACGTGCGCCAGGTCCAGCCCCCCGACGTCAAGGGCCTGGAACGCGCCATGCCACTTGAGCACGCCGAGGAGGCCCACGGCGTTCGCGCGCATGGGGGAGCGACCCTGTAGTCGTAGCGGCGCAGCAGCCGGGCCCTCTCGAACATACTCCTGCCGTAGTCGACGTAGATGCGCCGGACGCACTCGACGCGCATGCCCAGGGCGAGGCACGCGGCGATGATCGCGCCGGTGCTGGTCCCCCCGATGTAGTCGAAGTCGTCGGCGAGGACGAAGTCGTCGCCGCGCCCGAGCTCGCGCTGCAGCAGGCGCTTGATCTCGGCGAGCGCCTCCACCGTCACGATGCCGCGGATGCCGCCGCCGTCGAGCGCCAGCAGCGTGCGCGGCCCCCCTTTGTCGAGCTTCTCCGCGACCGTCACATGCCCTCCCGCCGCTTGAGGAAACACACCATCAATTGTCATGATAGCAGCATGCGGCGACGCCCGTCTGCTCGCGTTGTCGCGCCGCCAGGGCTCGTGACTTTTCACAGACCCTGGAGTAGAGCCGAGCCTGGATGCTTGTAGGAGCAACGTGTGCTATTGTTGTTAATGGGAGACGTAGCACATGAGTAAACCAATACCACGACACCACCTACACACGGATTCCGCAGTGGGCGAGACTGCCCTTGCGGCCGCCGGCTCTGAGCACACTCACGGCGGCGTTGCCCACCCTATACGTCATGCGCTGCGAGGCCTTAGAAAGGTCCCAGAGATAACAGTCTATTTTTGGATCATCAAATTGTTGACCACCGGGATGGGCGAGACGACGTCGGACTACCTGGTTCACCGGATCAATCCGCTGATCGCGGTCGCGTTCGGCGGCATCGGCCTGGCAGCCGCCCTGGTCCTGCAGTTCCGGGTCCGTCGCTATGTGGCCTGGATTTACTGGTTAGCCGTCGTGATGGTCGCCAT
>JAABVA010006631.1_pt1 | contig 10216 bp, 15 predicted proteins | sample 5560331 | NCBI WGS metagenome assembly JAABVA01 (sample SAMN12812661, study PRJNA571458) | rock metagenome | isolation source: Antarctica rocks | place: Antarctica: Victoria Land, Mt New Zealand sud | collected 2016-01-07 | reverse complement strand
TCGCAGCGCCTGGCCTCTCTCACGGCTGGTTTGGCCCCTGGGAGGAAGAAGACAACACTCAGCAGCAACATGACAGTGCAGGTCAGTCTGCTGTGCTGACGTCCATACCATAAACAGCATACCACACGCGTTCAGGGCTCCACCCAGACCTGGTGTGGCCCTTGAGAAGCAGACCACATGACTCAGCAGCAATGTGAGTTCAGACTGCTGTTCTGAGGTGCATTTCAAGTTCAAACACAGCATGTGCGCTGGGCACCATCCAAGGCTAAAGTAGCCCTTGAGGGTTCAGCAGCACTACCAGCTGTGTCCAAAGGCACCTCTGCTGTGACTGGCAAATTGCCGAACATGGCATTGCAGGCAGAAAGATTGTACTCGAAGACATGCTCAAAATGTACAGACAGCCAAGTTAACACAGCATGAACAAAACAGTCTGACAGGGCAAACTGTTGTGCCTTGCTACTGCAGATGGGGGTGCAGCAATGTCAGCCTTGCCCAACGGCGCTTCTGCAGTGAATGGCGGCACACAAGAACAGGAGAAGGCAGGCGCAAAGGTTGCACTGGAAGATCTGTTCAAAGATGTGTGGATGGCGGAAGAAGAACCTGAGCCAGAACCTGCTAGTCACAGCAATCATCTGCCAGACACTGAGGTGTGAATGCATCAACATGCCCTGCATATTCATGACCTAGTCTGCTGTATCTAAAAAGCTGGCAGGCCATCGAGGTTATCTGCCTGTCATGGGTGAGGCATACAAGGCAGACTGGAATACAAACTGCAGAAAGCTGAGCTCTGAAGCGGCTGGTGCAAATTGCGGAGACCATCATGTGTACACGGTAGCGCCTGTTGCCAGGACATCATGCTCATTGTCAAAGCAGCTTGAAGCATGAACTGTTGTGCCGTGCAACTGACTCATAGCTGTCCTGCAAGCCACAATGTCACCCTATAGTTGGATTTTGAGCAGGTCAGCATCAGCAGTGGCCGTCATAGTTGCAGTCAGCGCTTTTCTGGAGGCGCTTGTGTTGTCGCGGCACGCCTTGCTTGGGGAGGGCACATGCGCATCGGTGGGTGATTCAGACATTGTGATAGCTGCAGATTCTGGCGCCTCACCAGGAGACTAGCGTGCTGACACAACTGGCAGATCTTCCTGATGACTCCCAAATTGAGGGCGATGCAGGTGTGTTGCTACATGTTCTGTCTTATTGTATTGCACCTGACACAGTGTGTAAACAGTGACGTCTGCATGTGTGCCTGCACAATCAAGGGTGCCATGTATGCTGTTTGCACCATGTGCTTTGTGTATGCCCAGCGGCTGAAGTGTTGAAGCAATCTTTGCTCCTGGTGGATTGCAGATCAACATGGCGGTGGGGTGGGGGTTGCCAAGGAGGCTCTGGACAACTTGCTGAAAGCTGGGGTGGGTGAGCTCACCCCTTGGGCTCAACAGGGCTCTGCGCCTCCTTCCCCTCTGCCCAAGAGGAAGAGCGAACATGAATGGGCTGTGGCCGGAGGGTTTCCCAACCTTGAACAGGCTTTCAATAAGTGAGTCGAGCTCTTTGATGGCACACAACTTCCCTCTTGCGCTGGGTCTTTTCCAGAAGGAGACAAAGTTGCATTCGGAGCAGGGCCGCACTATCTTTGTGTCTGCCCACACAAGCTTTTGCTTGCACAGCAGTGCTGACAAATCAAGCCATGCTGTGCAGCACAGGGTGAACAGTTTGTGACTGACATGCTGCTGACACAGACTGTCTGTTATTCAGGCTACGACCCGACATGGCGCATCACTTCCCTTTTGAGCTGGACCCTTTTCAGAAGGAGGCAGTCCTGCATTTGGAGCAAGGCCATTCTGTGTTTGTGGCAGCCCACACCAGCGCAGGCAAGACAGTGGTGGCAGAGTATGCCTTTGCCCTGGCCACCAAGCATTGCACCAGGGCAATCTATACCTCCCCCATCAAGACTATCTCCAACCAGAAGTTCAGGGACTTTGGGGAGACTTTTGAGGTATGACAGCTATGTCTTTGCAATGTTCTTGTACTCCTGAGGTACTTGTGTGTGTGTATGTGTGTGCTTCTTGCGCTGTGTTCCAACATGAGTGAGTCATCTCACGCTTGCAGCCGCATATTTTGCACTTAAGTGTGCAGATGCTTCCCGCTGTTTCTGCTCCAGTGAATCTTGCCAAAGCCAGCAGGTGTTCCGTTGAAGTTGGACAGATCAGCGCTGCTGTTGTTTTGTACTTGCTCTGACAATTGCTTGTATGCATGCAGACAGGGTTGCTGACTGGGGATGTGAGTCTGAAGCCAGAAAGCTCGTGTCTGATCATGACCACAGAGATCCTACGGTCCATGCTTTACAAAGGAGCAGACATCATAAGGGACATTGAGTGGGTTGTCTTTGATGAAGTGCACTATGTCAATGACGCCGAGAGGGGTGTAGTGTGGGAGGAGGTCTGTCATTCTGCGCGCTGCGCTGTGCTGTGCCATGCTGTAGCCTACTCTTCTGTTTGAAAACATGCAGCTGCTACTGACTAGAGCTACCAGTCTACCTTCTGTGCTGTGCTGTGCAAGTCCTCAGACATTCATGGCCTCAGACATTCATGGCCTGCACACAACCTGTGCTCTGCTACACAGCAGTCTTGACTGCACTGTCTGTGGCGTAGGTCATCATTATGCTTCCAGCCCACGTAAACCTCATTCTGTTGACGGCAACAGTGCCAAACGTGATGGAGTTTGCGGACTGGGTGGGGCGCACCAAGAAGAAGCAGCTGTTTGTGTCTGGCACTCTGAAACGGCCCGTGCCTTTGGAGCACAACTTGTACTACAACGGCCAGCTGTACAACATCTGCCGTCAGGATACTTTTCTGGGAGAGGTGTGTTCTGGCATTGCTGTATCTGGACACCTGTCCGTTAAGTGGCGGTGTTGTGCTACCTGTCTTTGTCTGACAATCTGAAGTGGCCTGTGACTCGAGACACAACCTATACTACAAGGGACAGCTGTGCAACATTTGCTGCCACGATGCTGCCACAATACGACTCTCCCAAGGCCTCTGTTGAAGCAGTGTGTTTGCCAGTCTTTTGTCATGCCGACTTGGTCAGGCTCTTGCCATTGTGATGACACCAGCCCTTTGTCTCTCTTGCATGCCTCGATGCACACACGACCCTTTGCCATCTCTCAAATGCCAAGTGCGTTTAGGACTCTCCTACTTATTGTCCCTTTGGAACTAGATTCACAGCTGCAGTGCATGCCACGCAACACTACTCACTGTTGTGTCACTGCACAAGGCTTATTCGGCTGGCATGTTTTGATTTGAGCTGGTGACTAAGGAATCATGCCCATGTGCAGGGCTTCTCCCAAGCCAAGCTGGCATGGAAGAAGAAGAACGCCATTCCCTCCACAAACAAGGAAGCTAAAGCGCAGCGGCCTGACGGCAGGGGTGATGGTGGGGCCAGGGGTGGCAGGGCAGGGGCACCAAACAGGGGGGGTGGCAGGGCTGCTATGGGTATGTCATGCCCCATGGCACATGAGTCTTTGCTGTCATGTCTGCTACATAGAGGATGCAGCATTCTGTCAGTTCGCCAGTGGCAAATGACCCGTTGTACTCTTTAAGACATCGCAACACTGTGAGTAACCCACCGTCAAAGGCACTGCTAGCTTTGGACAGCTGGCCTGATTCCATGAGCCTACAAAAGCATTGTATTGGTTTTGCATTCCTTGCAGGGGGTAGAGGAGGGGGTGCTGGGCAAGCCCGGGCCCACATAGCAGCAGGGGGCCGGGGACAGGGCGCCAACAGCAACAGTGGCCTGAAGACTGAGAGGACTCTGTGGCTGGCGCTCATCGACCAGCTCAATCAAAAGTGGGCACTGCCACTATTGTTGGAGTGTGTGTTGCTGTGTGTAGTCACTGCTGCAGACATGGTCGAAGTAACTTGGTCTATCATATAAGACAGGTGTGTCAATGCTAGATGGATATGGAGTTGTACAGAAACATGTGGGCTGGTGCTGATTTGTGTCCATTGCCTGAGTGCTACAGCACCATGCCTGGCCTGTATCAACGACACCGCATCAGCAGGTCTGACATGTGGCTTCTACCTTTGCAGGGAGCGGTTGCCGGTGGTAGTCTTTGTCTCCGGCTGCAAGCGCATTGACCAGAGAGCAGACAACACCCTGGACAGTGGGTGCAGCACAGCCTGGACATGACAACCGTGTCAGCAAAGGCTGACATTGACTTCTTTGTGCAGGAAACTGTTGTCCACGGTGATCTTCTGAGAAGGCGACATTCACATGTTTGTGCAGGAAGTTGTTGCCAGTGATGGACTTCATGCTGAGCTGCAACTGTACTAACCAAACAGCAGACAACTTAAATTACCTAGGCCTGACATCTGTGTCAACAAAGGCTGACATCCACATCTTTGTGCAGGAAATTGTTGCCTGTGGTGGTCTTTGTCTTCAGCCGCAAGCGCATTGACCAGACAGCAGACAACCTGAACAGCCTGGACCTGACGACTGCATCAGAGAAGGCTGACATCCACATCTTTGTGGAGCAGTCTGTGTCAAGGCTGAAAGGAGGCGACAGGCGGCTGCCTCAGATCATCAGGCTGAAGCAGATGCTGAAGAGAGGCCTGGGCGTGCATCATGCAGGTCTGTCTTCACATGCCCAAGCCAACAATTCTTGACTGCATGACCTTCAAGTGCTTGGTGTATGTTGATTTTTTGGTTGTTGTCTGTTGAGTCCCCTGTTGAGTCCCAACGACAAGAAATGTAACTGATAACTGATTGACTGGCTCACACATAGTCACGAACAGCATACGCCACCATGTACAACTGCAAGCAGTCACACTCAAGTAAGCACCGTCTCAGTGCGGTCACCAGTGTCTAGGAGCAGCTGTCTTTGGGCATGCAGTATGTAGTCTCACCTTGGCAGGCAAGTCATGTGCAACCCTGTTTGCAGGGTTGTTGCCCATCATGAAGGAGGTGGTAGAGATGCTGTTCTGCCGGGGCCTCATCAAGGTGCTGTTCTCCACTGAGACCTTTGCCATGGGTGTCAATGCCCCTGCCAGAACCGTAGTCTTCCAGAGCCTGCGCAAGCATGACGGCAAATCTTTCAGGCGAGTCGCAAACCAACCACAAGTTGCACTGCCTTGCCATGCATTCCATTGCACTGCACTGCACAGAAGCAACACAGCATGGGAGGATGTCTGAATCTCACTAGTCTGCTTGTAGTGGCTGCCTGTTCAAGCTTTGCTCACATTGCCTGTGCATGTTCGGGTTGTATACTAGTTCATGTGTATAGACAGAGTGATGTGCCGGCACAGCTTGCAGCCCAGCCAGCAAGCAACGTCAGTGTGTCATCAAGCTGTTGCAGAGCTCTTTGCACATCAGCCCTCCTTGACTTTGCAAGCTGCAAGATACCGTAGGATCCAGCTTCCCAGCCATAGCCTGCATTGCACAAAAAATTGTTCTGTTGTTTTGCAGGAATCTGCTGAGTGGGGAATACACCCAGATGGCAGGGCGGGCGGGCAGGCGTGGCCTTGACCCTGTGGGTACTGTCATCATTGCCTGCTGGGATGATGTAAGCTGCTTGCCCCTTCTTTTTCTTTGCTTGCATCTTCTACGTGCAATGCCTGCCTTGAACACATGGTCTCTGCAATTTTCCGACTGCCTGAATCTTTACTGTCACCCCATGTGATGCACACATCCTCCTGACATGATCTCCATCGGTTCACACCAGAGTTACGGAAAAGTACAACTCTCTCTTTCTGCTCTCTGTTAAAAGTGACTCTGTGTGCTTTCCGCCCTCTCGCATATCCTGCAGGGTCCCAGTGAACAGCAAGCAGAGTGTCTTGTGAGACTGGCTATGCAATCATCACAGGCATTGCGACGCAGGTGCCAGATGAAGGCGATGTGCGCAAGATGATGACCGGCAAGGCTACCAAGCTTGAAAGCCAATTCCGCCTCACCTACTCCATGATCCTGAATCTGCTGCGAGTGGAAGACCTCAAGGTCTGCTACTCTGATACTGTGCTGTCCTGTGCTGGGCTGGGCTGCTGCGCTGTGCTGTGCTGTGCTGTGCTGTGCTGTGCTGTGCTGTGCTGTGCTGTGCTGTGCTGTGCTGTGCTGTGCTGTGCTGTGCTGCACTTACTGTGCTCGCCTCGGGGCTGTGCTGTGCGGTGCTGTGCTGTGTCATTCAGGATTGCAACAACCCTGTGCTGTGTCTGAATTCTGGCTGGATTTAGCTGCCTGCTTTTCTTCATTATACACCATGCGCCAGGTGATAGCTTCATGCAGTGGCCACATGCACCAGCTGTTGCCTGGCAGTGAGAATGCAGCCTTGTGCTATGATTGCTGTACTTCTGTATGCTGTACTTCTGTATGGTTGCAGTGTTGTGCTGTGCTTCTCCATTTATGAATACAAGACCGTGCCTTTGCTGCCGAGTTTGACTGTCCCACAGAAGATTGACATAGTGCTCTGCACGTATAGGTGGAAGACATGCTGAAGCGCAGTTTTGCAGAGTTCCATGCACAGCGTAGTCATCCAGAAGCTCTGCAGAAGCTAGCAGAGGGCAAGGCCTGTCTGGATGCCCTGAGGGCAAAGCCATGGCCCCACAGCCCTCATGCCACCTCCCAACAGGATGTGCAGGAGTACTACCACCTCTCTGAACATATCCAAGCCCTCACCACCCACATACAGGTATCACTGCTGTTTATGATCATGATGAGTCATTGTGATGAGTCATAACAGTGACGTGTTCCCCTTACTACTGACATCTGAGTCACGACATCCGTCAGGGTAAAGGTAACGTGCACGCGGCTCGGGAACGACCGTGCGACATCACACGTGAGTATGATTGTTTTCGCTATTTCGTTTCCGGGCGACCTTTTAGTCGTTTCCCCTTACTACTGGCTTACAGGATGTGCTTATCCGGAAAACATGATGCTGTTGCTGAGATACAGGGTACCATACCTGGCGTTGCATCATGAACATGCATGAAATGTACAGCACAAGACAGGGACTCTCAAGCTGTCAAACTGTGAGCATGTGATGGTTTGGTATGTGACAACAGGAGGCAGTGATGAGCAGCAGAGGTGCACAACAGGCGCTGGTGCCAGGCCGTATGGTCATCAGTCTGAACCAGCGCAGTGGCTTGCCTGAGTTGGGAGTGGTGTGCGGTAACGTCTCTGCCATGCCTGGTGGTCCTCCCCTGTCTGGCTTTGGAGGCAAGAGCAGTGGCTTTGGCAGCTTGCAGCCAAGCAGCGCTTCAGCTTCAGCAGCAGCTCCTGCAGGTGAGGGTGCAGTAACACAAAAACAGCAACAAACTGTTGGCTTGACAATGGCTAGTCAGAATTTGATACTCTCCTATGCAAGTCATCCAAGGATTGGCAGCAAGGAGGTTTAACCAATCTATACCACTCCCCCCACCGGCAACATTCATAGAACAGTCACAATACTCGCGACATGTGAATGACAGTGACAACCCTACTGCTGGAAGTCTTGCTGCTGTTTCTGGCCAAGCATTTGCTACATCTTCAGCAGCTTGCCCTGCAAATCAGACGCCATACAACACAAACTACCTGTACAATGATAAGTTGGCTGAAACACAAGCAAGCAACAACCCAACTAACCCACTCGGACCCACTGCCTGATTTGGCACCTGTAGCACAACTGGATGGATCTACCAGCGATGCTGTCAGTGCATGATGGCGCTTCCCTGGATCAGCAGGCTCACTCCTCTGGGGGTCGCTGCAGCCAATGCATGTAGCCGGCCAGAAACCGGCACAACCGACACACAAGGTGTTTGCAGTGGACATTGCTAGACCTGGCGTTGCTCAATCTGACCCCTGCTGGACTGGCGGGCGCCAGTGTTATGTGCTGCCACAGCCTCTTGAACTGTGATTGGCGCGTACAGTCATATACATTACACTCAGGAATGGTGAGATCCTTTCAGTAAGCAGCTTCATGAAATTCTCCTGGTTCGGCTGACCACCAACTCTGGGGGAACCCTGGCAGCCAATGCAGGGAAGAAGCCAAGAAATCACAAACCATCGTTGACATATTGCTCAGTCTGGTCGTGCCAGATTCAACTGCTGTTGCATAGGCGGGCGGCAGTATCATGTGCTGTCACTGCATCGTGACACCCCCCTGGATCAGCAGGCCAACCCCTCTGGGGAGCCCTCCCAGCCAGCAGATGCGCCGGGTCCAAGAGCAAGCAATGACTTTGACGATGGCTTTGCTGGGTTCACCCTCAAAGGTACTGACCTACATTGCCAGCCACTCCTGCTGCTCCTTCCGGGCATGCTCTAACATAGTCACTACATTCTAGCTTGGTTGCATGGCTGAGCATTCACGGTGCACTGATGGCTGTAGTTTTCATCACACTAGACAAGGCGTGCCCTTTCTGGGCATGTGATACCACAGTCCTTACTGTCTAGCTTGGCTGCATGGCTGAGCATGCACTGTGCACTGATGGCTTTAATTTGCACCACACAAGACAAGGCATGCTACAGTTATACCACAGTCATTACCGTCTAGCTTGGCTGCATGGCTGAGCATGCACTGTGTACTAATGACTTTACTCACACTAGACAAGGCATGCCTGAGCGTGATGGGATTCTGAACCTTGACGGTGGGGTCCGCCTTTGTGACCCACACCAAGGCTGCGAGGTGCTTGGTCTCAGGGGGACTGATAGGGCAGTCGGCATGCAACCTGCACCGTCCCCGCACTTTCTGCTGCTATGCTCAAGAAGTTGCTGGATGAGTGTGTGCAGGTGGCAAAGGGGCTTCTGCCAAGAGAGGCCTGGTGGTGCCTCAGTCAGGACAAGTTGCAGGGACTGCCTACATGCTGCAGCAGGTGTGCACCTCTTGCTCTTCAATCCAAACGCAAGCCATGCTATGCTGCATCATGCATGTGTGAAGTTGGTGTAGCAGCCGAGGCTGTACCATTGTATACAATTTTAGTCTATTTGACCAAAAGGTGGTGCCAAGGAGTTTGTTGGCTGTCTTGTCACAAACCCAGTTTGGGTTGGTAATGTTTCACAGAGTCTGCCATGGGGACCTCCAAATGTTAGGGAGGTTGAAGGCTGCTGTGGCTTGTATGTCAGCTTGGAGATTCCAGCAGCTGTCGCCTGCTTTCATGTGCATTGACGACGCTGGCATTGTGCGCCATTTCTTGTTACATGGGAAGCAATGCACCCATGATTGGAATGATGATAGAGTCATGATCTGATGACGAAGTCGTCACTCACATGGTCAGGCCGACCTGTGCATCCTTCCAGGTGGATGTCAACAACATTGAAGCCATCTGCAAGCAGAAGCTGCGCCTGGATTCTGAAGCTGTATTAGACTCCGACAACAAGCAGGCCCTGGCTGGGGCAGTGACTCAACTGCAGAGAAGCTATGAGGAGGCCGCTGCGCAAGGGGGGGACCCACCAGTGCTTGATCCTGTTGCAGATCTGAAGCTGAACCAGCTGGAGGTGGTGGATAGTGTCAGAGAGAGACAACGACTGATGCAGGTGCACGCCTCAGCCTTTAGCTTTGGGGGTGGGTTCTTTTGGTGTCAAAGGAAAGGTTGCAGCTCATGCAGACGCACGGTGCAGAACCTTAGATGCTTGAGTGTGATCATCACGTGCATCAATGACAGAGATCCCTGATAAGGGAACTTACAGTGTAGAACAAAATGTTCACTTGTTCCGCACTTTTTGATGCAGTGTGATTGTTGGTGCAGAGCAAAGTATGCAAGCTGGACAGCTGGCATGGTGTGGTGCACTGTGCAAAAGTCTGTGCATATAGCAACCTGAAGAGCAGAGTTCATGTGCAGGGCACTGGTTCTGCAATACCACCATTCCCTGTTACCGCTACCAGGCGGAATATATGCAAGCTTCTGTACTATCTCTTTTGTACTTCTTCACACAAGTCTGCGTTCCATCTTGTGTGCTCTGCAGAGGTTGTACTTGCCGGGGCAGTCCATGGGAGGTCCATGCCATGTTGTGCAGTCCAGGCCTGCAGGAAGGACGGTCAAGGGCCCTTGGATCGGCCAGTGAGTATCTGGCAGCATTTCCAACATGCCTGATGCATGACTAACATGTAGTGATTGGTGCCGCAGATGCATGCCAGTATGGCATGTCATAGAGACCCCGCTCTAGGGGAAATGTATGCCCTGGTGCGAAGCCAAGGGCTGTTGGAGGGGCGGCTGAGGGCCCTGGCCCATCAAGTCAGTGATGCCAATCTGCAACA
>JAABVA010006629.1_pt1 | contig 10217 bp, 9 predicted proteins | sample 5560331 | NCBI WGS metagenome assembly JAABVA01 (sample SAMN12812661, study PRJNA571458) | rock metagenome | isolation source: Antarctica rocks | place: Antarctica: Victoria Land, Mt New Zealand sud | collected 2016-01-07 | reverse complement strand
ACGTCGTACAGGCAGCGCAGCAGCGGGAAGTCGCCGCCCTCGATGACTCCACGCTCCGTTAGCTTGGGCAACGCCCCTCCAATCTCCTTGATGGCCGCCGCGCCCTCTAGGGTGATATGACCCAACGACTCCCACGCCTCGTCGAACGCCATCCCCTCGCCGAGCAACCGCCCGATCCGCACATTGCGTCCGCCCTTCGCCGTGACGTAGAGGTCACCGGCGGTCGGCATCCCCTCAGCGGTCGCGGGGTCGCCACCCATGACGCGCACGAGTTGACGACTCTCGACGACACCCTGCGAAACCAACGCGGCCTCGTAGTTGAAGTTGCGCCAGCGGTAGTCATCGGCGACGCCCTCTTTAGTGATTAGCCCTTCGGCGAAGCCGGTGGCGAGCGCATAGCAGTTCTTCAATGCCGCGCACACCTCGGCGCCAACAAGGTCAGTGGTGGTCCAAACGTGGTAGTAGCTGTTCCGGAACGTTGCGGCCAATCGGTCCAACGCCGCCTGGCTGCGGCCCGCGAAATACACGCAGGTGTGGCGGCGGGCGGCGAGCTCACCCGCGATCGACGGACCGACGATCGCTGAGACTGGCACCTGCGTCCGTATCGCTTCCGGCAGGCCATGGGCAAGCACGTCTGGGAGGATACTGAGGTCGCCGTCGTCCGCCGCCGCCAGGCCCTTGGCAACCATGACGACCAGATGATCCGGGCGCAACAGTTGACTGAGCTGCTCACTTGCCCAGCCCGTGGCAAACGACGTCACACCGCTCACAACGATTTCCGCACCCGCGAAGGCTTCCGCGGCCTGCTCCAACTGGTAGGGGCGCACGGAGCCGGGCATCTTGATCTCAAGGGTTCGATGCACCCCGTCGGTCTGGATCCCCTCAATAATGTCCCGATCGAGGTGGGTTCCGACGAGGCGAACGTCGTGGCCGTTATCGGCCAGCGGCATCGCGAGGGCAGAGCCCATCATGCCGGCCCCGAAGATGACGATTGAGGTCATGCTTGGCACCCCTTCCTGTCTCACTCATAGTGGGTCGTGTTCGAGGAGGCCTGGCCGGCAGACGTCGTCTGGCACCTCATATGCGATGTCGAACACCACGACGGAGTGTAGAACGCCTCCTTTCGTGCTCGACGTCCCGGTGTCGACTCCAAGGAGAGCCTGGCCTGTCTGCCACCCCTCCAGGCGCGTGAGCGCTCGAACCGGTCCTCGTCCCCTCTTTTCACCCTGCCCCTGACTGTGGTGCGGCGCAAGAAGCCGCTATTGGGTAGGCCGCCTTTCGCCGTCGATAACGACGGCTTCGGAATAGAACTGGCCCGCTACCGTCACAAGCCTTATATCACCCGCTGCTATCCGGTTAGCTTCTCGGGCACGGCTTGGTTGCAAGCCAAGAGGCAATCTCCTTAAGACGGTCCATCGGGTCGTGGCCACGCACAGGTTGCCTGATACGAGATGTGTTCTGCTATAAATGAAGAAGGATTAGTCGAAGGGTGTTAGCACTCGTTGAGTCAGTTGTTGTGCAGGGCACCGCGGTGGCGCACTACAGCAGACACCCGGCAGCAGGGGCCAAAAAATGCACAAGAAGGGCACTACGCACCCCACCACGCCGAGGCCATCCAGTAGGAACTAGTAGCGAAGTCGCACCCCTTCGATCAGCATCGTGGATACTGGTCGGAGTACTCGGGCTTCATGCTAACTTGCCAGGCAGGGTCCTGCGGGCAGGACGACTACGGGCCCGCAATTGAGACCCGAGGGGGACCATGGGCTACAGCCAGTCGTTGCGTCGAAACAAAAAGTATAAGCCAATGGACAATCCCAGCATGAGCGCGCTGGAGGAGTAGAACCCCCAGTGCTGGCTGAAGCCGGGGTAGGGCACGTTCTGACCGTAGAAGCCGGTGATCGCCGTGGGTACGGCGATGATCGCAGCCCAGCTCGTCACCTTCTTACTGATGATGTTCAGCCGGTTGCCCTGGATGGTCAGGTTGGTCTCCAGGATGCTGGCGACCAAATCGCGCAGGCTCTCGGTCCATTCGGCGGCGCGCAGGATGTGGTCGTACACGTCCTGGAAGTACGGGCCCATCGCCTCGTCAACCAGCTGCAGGTCGCGGCGCAGCAGGGTGTTAACAACCTCGCGCATCGGCAGCACGACGCGGCGCAGCAGCACCAGGCTCTTGCGCAACTCGAACGAGCGGCGCTGGACGACCTCCTGCTCGGCGCTGGCGACGAACAGCAGGTCCTCAAGCTCTTCGATTTCGTCGTCGAGGGACTGGACGGCGTCGAAGTAGCCGTCGACGAGGGAGTCGAGCAGGCCATGCAGCAGGAACGTAATTCCGTGCTTGGCCAGATCGGGGGAGGAGTCCCAGCGGGCGACGACGTCGCCGAGGTCGAACCCCTCACCTTTACGCACGGTTACCAGCGCGCGAGGAGTAACGAACGCAGCCACCTCATTCATCGTGAGCTCCGCCGTGCCCGAGTCGAAGCGGGTGGCGTATGCGGACAGGAACGCGTGGTCGGGATACCGATCGAGCTTGGGACGCTGACTCGGGTGGACGGCGTCCTCGACCGCCAGCGCGTGCAACCCGAGTTCGTCGGCGAGTAGCTCGAGTTCAGCGGCCTCCGGCGAGCACAAGTCGACCCAAATCAACGCGTCGGGCTCCTGCAAGTGCTCCGAAGCGCCGGCCAACACGAAGTCCTCAGCGCACAAAAGCCCGTTGCGGTAACACCGGGTCCTCGCCATCCGGGCAGAATAGACCTCGGCACTGCAGTGGTCCACTGCGGCGGTCTACAACCCCCAAAGCTTAGCCACTTCGTACGGGCTACGAGACATCGGGCGGGTGGCCTGTGGAGCGTTCCCGTTTCCGCGGACTCCTGATTATGCCGCTTTTGATGCCTCCTTGTCAAATGCGGATTCGTATTCTTCTGGGGTCTGGTAGCCGAGGGTGGAGTGAATCCGCTTGCGGTTGTAGTACGTCTCGATGTAGTCGAAGACTGCTGTTCGTACCCGGGCGAGGTTCGGCCAGGCGTTGAGGTGGACGAGTTCTTTTTTGAGGGTGGCGAAGAACGATTCGGAGACGGCGTTGTCATAGCAGATCCCGGTCGCGCCCACCGAGGGTCGCACCCCACCGGCGGCGCAAAAGGCACGGAATTCGCCGGAGGTGTATTGGCTGCCGCGGTCGGAATGGAAGATGACCCCGGCGGCGGGTCTGCGGCGGGTAAGGGCCATCGCCAGGGCGCTGGTGACCAGTTCGGCGCGCATGTGGTCGGCTACCGCCCAGCCGACGATCTTGCGGGAGTGGCAGTCGATGACGGTCGCTAGGTACGCCCAGCCGGCCCAGGTACGCAGGTAGGTGATGCCCCCGACCCAGGTCAGGTTGGGAGCAGGCGGGTTCACCTGCCGGTTGACCAGGTCGATGAGGTGCTCACCGCGTGGGCTGGGCAGGGTGGTGCGCTGGTAGGGACGGGGATGCACGCTGCGTAGGCCCAACTCGCCCATCAGCCGGTGCACCCTCTTGTATCCGACGCGGACTCCGCTTCTGGCGAGCTCGGCGTGGATGCGGCGCACCCCGTAGCGCCCACGGTGCGCCGCGAAGATCACCTCGATGCGGCGGCGCAACGTCACGTCGAAGCGGGACCTGGCACTGGCCGGCGGGGCTCGCCAGCCGTAGTACCCCGACACCGACACCGACAGCATCCGGCACATGAACACGACCGGGAAAGCCTTCTTCGCCGCCTCTGCGGCGATGAACTCGAACCTTAGCTGTGCTGGTTCGCGAAGAAGGCCGTCGCTTTTTTTAGGAAGTCCCGCTCCATCTTCGCGACCCGTAGCTCCTCGCGCAACCGCTTCAGTTCTGCGCGCTCGTTTGCGTCCAGCGGCTTGTCCACAACCGTGCCGTCCTGTTTGGCTTTCGACACCCAGTTCCCCAGCGTCGATTCACCTATACCGAGATCTCTTGCGATTTCAACAATCGGCTTGTCCGCCGACAGGACCAGTTGAACCGCCTCAGCCCGATACTCCGGTGTGAAAACTCGTTTCTGTCGTGGCACCGCACGCTCCCTTCACCAGGAGGGTCCCACCAAAGGGTCACCCTCCGCCAGTTCGGGATCGCTCCACCTGCGCCGCGAACCAGCGCCCATCTTCTTTAATCGCCTGCCCCGATGTGCCGGCCGACCGGCACCCTACAAAGGTCGAAGCGGCTTAGATCAACGGCCGCTACCGAACTCCACGAAGTTAGAGACAGCTCCTGGTGACTCGTCAGCAGAGCGACCGGAGCCTCTTTCGGTGATCGCGTGCCACCAGTCACGCGGCTGCGGATGCGCGCGAGTCGTCCTTTGGCTTACGGCACCCCAGACCCGTTCGAGAGATTCACCCGCCGCGGCCACGCAAGCTGTTAGAGCACCGAGCCCGAGCCCGAGGACGAACAGCGTGAGGTGACGGGGACTGAATTGTGCCGCTGACCAGCGCAAACAAAACCGCCGATAATTGAGATTATGTCAAGTCAACCAGCGGCTATTGCATCTGCTGCACGATCTGCGCCCTGTTCCACGGCCTCGCTGCGGTGCATCAGTCGGCAGAAGGGCGGTCCCACCGAAGCTGACCGCGACGTGTCTTGTCCCCGCCGGTGCGATGCGGGCGCCGTGCCCAGGTGTCGGCTGTGAGGCCGCTGGGCGACCTCAACAACGCCGTTTCGCTACGAGATCTTCCACTGCCCGGTGTGCCGCCGCACGATTAGTAGGTACGCGATGGCATCCGGTCCCAGCCGATTGGGTCTCTACATTCGCTGGACCGAGCGGGAGATCACGGCCAGGTGCCCCGTCGCTGGCATCCCTGGAACTCCCCCGCCGTGCGCAAACTCGAAGGCGACCAAGATGCCGGCTAGCGTCATCCAATTGACTGCAGGGCGTCGCGCCTGCGTTGGTGCTCCTGCTCGCCGGACATGATCGAAGAGGATCGCGCAGCAGCCTGCTGGGCCATGCCGGTGCGAGCATGAACGAGTGACCGACCCGGACCTGGCGCTGCCCGTTGGCTACCCGGAGCTGCTCGCCGAGCTCAAGTCGGCAGTCGCCTCAGCACGCTTGCGGGCGTCCGGTCATCAATACCGAGCTGCTGGCGATGTACTGGCAGATCGGCCACAAAATCCTCGAGCGTCAGCAAGCCGAGGGCTGGGGCACGCGAGTAGTCGACCGGCTCGCCGTCGACCTGCGTGCGGCGTTCCCGCAGATGCGAGGGCTGTCCAGGAGCAACCTCAAGTACATGCGCCAGATGGCCGGCGCATGGCCCCGATCCGCAATTGGCCAACAGCCTGTTGGCCAAATTGCCCTGGGGCCACGTCACCGTCCTGCTAGACAAGCTCAACGCCCAGCCGGAGCGGGACTGGTACGCCGCCGCGGCGGCAGAGCACGGCTGGTCGCGCAACGTGCTGCTCAACCAGATCATGAACCGGCTGCACCAGCGGGCCGGGGCCGCCCCGTCGAACTTCACCGACCAGCTCCCGCCCGCGGACAGCGACCTGGCCCAGCAGCTGACCCGCGACCCGTACGTGTTCGACTTCCTCGACCTGACCGGGTCTGTCGCCGAGCGCGACCTGGAAACAGCGCTGGTCAGCCGGCTGCAGGCCTTCCTGCTCGAGCTCGGCCACGGATTCGCCTTCGTCGGCCGGCTGGCACTACCACTTCGAGCTCGACGGCGACGACTTCTACATCGACCTGCTGTTCTTCAACTGGGTGCAGTCCCGCTTCGTCGTCGTCGAGCTCAAGGTCGCCCGCTTCGCCCCGGCGCATGTTGGCCAGCTCGGCTTCTACGTCGCCTGGGTCGACGAGAACCTGCGCGACGCCGACCGCCACTCCTCCCACCGTCGGGATCCTGATCTGCACCGGACGCAACGACAACACCGTGCGCTACTCCCTGGCCAACAGCACCGCCCCGCTCGCCGTCGCGAGCTACACCTACGACTCGCTGCCCTCCGCGGTCCGCGACGCGCTTGCTACCGACGCCGAGCCCACCACCGCGCTTGGCGCCGCGACCGACGGACAGGACGATCTGGAGGCGAGCCTAGGCACCGACGACGAGTCATAGTCGGACGCCGCACCCCGCTGGATTCAGCGCATTGTCCCGTGTGGTGTGGAGGGCCGCGTGAGGCGCGGGATCGAGAAAGGTCGCGCCTGCGCATCCCGCAGCGGTTCCGCAAAGGTCAAGGGTTGGCTCTTGCCTGGGCCCAGTGACGCAGCCCGAGAAGGTCGGTGAGCACGACCGAGCGGTGTTCCTGGCGAAGCCAGCCGCGTGAGGAGAAGTCGGACAGGGATTTGTTGACCCGCTCGCGGGACGCTCCGACGAGCTGGGCGAGCTGGACCTGGGTCAGCCCGTGCGCCACCTGCACAGTGCTCCCGTGTGGCTCACCGAAGCGGGTGGCGAAGTCGAGCAGCGCGTTGGCCACCCGGCCTTGCACGTCAACGACAGTGAGGTCGATGACGGCGGCGTCGGTGCGGCGCAGCCGCCGGGCCAGCACGTGCAGCATTCTGGCAGCGGCGTGCGGCCGCGTGGTTGCCCACGCGAGCAGGTCTGCACCCGAGAGCACCGCTATCCGAGCCGGCGTGAGTGCGCGCAGTGTGCTGGTTGGGGGGCCGGGGTCGAAGACGCCCAGCTCCCCGACGGAGTCACCCGGACCTAGCACTGCCGTCACCGCCCGCCCACCTTGGTGCTGGCGGGTCACAGCGAATCGGCCGGCCAGGACGACGAACACCTGCGGGCCGCCGGCCTCGCCCTGGGTGAGTAGTTCCTGGTCTCGGTCGACTGTTGCGGCTCGGAAACCCGGCAGCAGCGCCGCCACGTCCGGGGGGTCAAGACCGCGCAGCAATAGAGCGGAGCACAGCACGTCCAGGTCCTCGTCGCGGCCGGACCACGCCGACCGCCAATCCTCCTGGACGGGACCGTCGAGGCCGGACCTGCTACCCGGACCGTCCACGAGGTGGATCATCCCATTGTCTGGCTGCTTGGTAGAACCTGCAACGGCTGCTGGCGGCCGGTTGCGGCGGCTAGCGTCAAGGAATGGGTCGGGTCGTTGGGGTGTACCTCGCGGGCGCCGGCGGTCTGGCGATGCGGTCGGTGCAGGCGGCGGTGGCGGTAGCCAGCCAGGGGCTGCTCGGCGACCGGTACCAGGCCGGCACCGGCCAGTGGTGTTATGACCGGCGGTTGTACGACGACGTCACCCTCATCGCAAGCGAGGCGCTAAACGCTGCCGGTGCCGAACACGGGGTGCACCTGCAGGGCGGTGCGGCGCGGCGCAACGTGGAGACGTGCGGGGTTGACCTGCAGGCTCTGGTCGGGCGGCAATTTCAGATCGGCGAGGTGGTGCTGTACGGGAACCGGCCGTGCGAGCCGTGCCGCTACTTGGACAGGGTGACTGGTCAGCCGCCAAGGCCGCACTGCGCGGACGAGGAGGGCTGCGAACCAGTGTGATCACCGGCGGCGCTCTGCGCGTCGGCGACAGTGTCCTCGTCCAGCCGGCTACCTGATCCGGCGGCCAGGAAGCTGCTGCCGGCGGCGGCTGAGCCGCGGCGCCCGCCAGGGTCAGCGGCGCCCGGTGAGCCGCCAGGTGGTGGGCAGCAGCCCGGCTGCCAGCGCGACTTTGACCGCGTCGCCGGCCAGGAACGGGGTCACCCCTAGGGCGAGCCCGCGGGCGAGGCTGACGTGCAGCGTCGCCATCAGCCACGGCAACCCGAACGCGTAGATCACCAGCGACCCCAGCGCCATGGTGGCGGCGGTGCGCAGCACGGTGCGGTCACCGCCGCGGGAGGCCAGCGCGCCGACGAGGGCTGCGACGAAGGGGTAGGCCAGCAGGTAGCCGAACGAGGCGGCGTGCACGATGGCGGTGCCGCCGTGGTGCTGGGCGAACCACGGCAGACCGGCGATCCCGGCGAGCACGTAGAGCACCATCCCCAGCGTGCCGCGGCGCAGCCCCAGGGTGGCGCCGGCGAGCAGCACCGCGAACGGTTGCATCGTCAGCGGCACCGGGGTGAACGGCAGCGACACCGCGATCTGCGCGCTGAGTCCGACGAATGCGGCGGCACCGACCACCAGTGCGGCGTCGCGCGTCCGGGCTCCGGGCAGCAGGTCCGCCAGGACCAACCGGCGCCGGGAAGCGATAAGGGCGGGTGAGGCCAGGGACACGGTTCCTCCTCATCTGCGGGCCAACGCCCGACGGTCAGTGCTTGGCCAGGACACTAACGACAGGCCCGCGATGGCCGCCCCTACATGCTGGTCCTGCCGGGGCTTGGGTAGCTGTCCGCTGCTGGTCTCTCAGCTTGAGCAGGAACGCGGCGGTTCACTCGATGTGGGCCTCGAACACGGCGACGGCTCGCTCCGCCTGGCGGGCGAGGGCAGCGTCCAGCAGCGCCTTGTGCTCGGCGGGGACGTCGCGCCCGGATCCGTCGCTGTCGGAGCAGGCGCGATGCAGCTGTGTTGCATCGGACAGGCGCTGGCAGATCTCGAGCAGGACGTGGTTGTCGGCCGCTTCGATGAGCGTGTGGTGGAAGGCGCGGTGCGCGGCGGTCCAGTCGCTGGTGCGGGGGGCGGGTCGTCGGGCCGGTGCACCGGCTGGTTCGCCATGCGGTGATGGGCCGCGATGATTTCTGACTCCCAGTCCGCCCCGCCTCGTTCGACCGCGAGCCGCAGGCTGCTCCCTCGTTGATCTTGCGTGCCGCCGTCAGGTCAGTGCGCGTCTCGGGTGACAGGGTCGTCACGTAGAAACCGCGGTTGCGTTCGACGCGGACGAGGTTCTGCGCCGCCAGCAGGGCGAGTGCCTCGCGTATGACGCTGGCGCCCAGGCGCTTGGCGAGCTCGGCGGGTTTGAGTTGCGCGCCTGGGGTGAGCCGGCGATCGAGGATGCCGATGCGCAACTGGGCGTGGACGGCGGCGAGGCTCTCGCCTGTTCCGGGGCGGCCCGCCATCAGCAGATGATGACAGTCTCGGCGGAAGACGGCCTGTGGGATCGCTCGGGCATGAGTCCGGATGAGGCGGCTCCGGGAGCCGTGCAGCGGTCACCGTTGACTGTCGGCGCGGCGAGCCGGCACCGCCGGGGCACTGTCCCGGTCGGTCGGTGGCACATCCCGAGCGCAGCGGACCTTGCGGGGCAAACCTGCGTCCAGGGCCTGCCAACGGTCCGCCGCTACACCCCCTCGAAGGGGGCGGTGGGCGCGTCACGATACGAAGGCCCGACCCTTCCAGGGCCCGGCACTGATTGCCGGCCCCAGCACTGTCTGCCGGCGACCGGATCTGGGACCGCGAGTGTTTGCTCAAGGTGTGTACGCCGCGGCACTCCGTAGTGTCCTGTTCGGTGGACTCGGAAGGAGCTGGTTGTCGATGGCTGCCATGACCGCCACCGTCAAGGACGAGCTGAGCCGGCTGCCCCTGGGTCGGGTGTGCTGCCGCCGGGCGGAGCTTTCGGCCCTGCTGCGCTTCGCCGACGGCTTGCACCTGGCCGGCGGCCGGGTCGGCGTCGAGGCTGAGCTCGACAGCGGACTTGTCGCCAGCCGGCTGCGGCGGGAGATCGGCGAGCTCTACGGCCAGCCCGCCCGAGTCCGGATGCTGCAGGCTGTCGAGACCCGCGCCGGTCCCCGGTATCTGGTGTGGGTGGAGCGTGACGGTGCGGTGCTGGCACGCTGCACCGGTCTGGTCGACCGGTCCGGCAGGCCGGTCCGGGGACTCCCGCCTCAGGTTGTATCCGGGGGCAGTTGTGATGCTGCCGCCGCATGGCGGGGGGCTTTCCTGGCACACGGCTCGCTGAGCGAGCCCCGCGGCTCGTCCGTGCTGGAGGTCACCGCCCCGGGGCCGGAGGCGGCGCTGGCGCTGGTGGGTGCCGCAGGCCGCTTGGGCGTGGCGGCCAAGTCCCGGCAGGTAGCCGGCGCCCAGCGGGTGATAGTCCGCGACGACGACGCGATCGGCGCGCTGCTGAACCAGCTTGGGGCATCCCGGGGTGCGCTGGCCTGGCAGGCACCGCCAGCAGCACCGGCACGTGCAGGCGACGGTGAGCACCATCGCGAATTTCGACAGTGCAAACCAAGTGCAAACCAGCGCCGGTCTGCGTACGCATCAGCCTCCGCGGCCGCCCGGGTACAGGCGGCGATGGCGCTGCTGGCAGGCCAGGCACCCGAGCACCTGCTGGCCGCGGGCCGGCTGCGGCTCGAGCATCCGCAGGCCACGCTGGAACAGCTCGCCGCGTTCGC
>JAABVA010006628.1_pt1 | contig 10219 bp, 5 predicted proteins | sample 5560331 | NCBI WGS metagenome assembly JAABVA01 (sample SAMN12812661, study PRJNA571458) | rock metagenome | isolation source: Antarctica rocks | place: Antarctica: Victoria Land, Mt New Zealand sud | collected 2016-01-07 | reverse complement strand
TGCCGGCCACCTGAACAACTCTCGCCCTCAGCACGCGGTCGTACTGCTGCGTCGGCATCGATGCGCGACGCAGGGCGGCGATCTGCGTGTACCACTGCCAGTCCGACGGGACGCCGCTAGCGATCTTCTGCAACACGTAGCGCGGCTTGCGGTACGCCGAGATCACCTGTGTGCAGCTCGCGAGGTCGGAGGCGATCTCGTGCCCGCTGACCCCGTTGCCGTAGACGAGCACCCGCCTGCCGCGGAAGCGCTCAGCGCCGCCGTAGTCGAAGGCGTGCAGCAGTTCACCGGTGAATCCGGCCAGGCTCACCGGTACGAGCGGCGAGCGGAAGCGGCCGGAGGCGACAACCACCGCATCGAAACCTTCCCCGTTCACCGTCCAGCCGGGGCGCACCTCGGTGACTGGCGTGTCGAACCGAATGCGTTCTGCGACGCCGTGGTCCACGGCGTAGGACCGCAGGTAGTCGTGGACCTGTTCGGCCCGCGGGTAGAGGACGTGTGACGGCGGGGCCGGGCAGTCGGAGAAGGCCGTCATCGCACGGCTGGTGTTGGTCCGCATCCCGGGCCAGACACCGGAGTGCGCGGCGGTCGTGTTCCACTGCCCGCCCAAGTCATCGGACGCCTCGAAAACCGTCGTGTCGAAGCCCGCCGAGATCGCATGCTTCGCAGCGGTCAACCCGCCCGGCCCCGCGCCGATCACCGCCACCCGGGCTCGGTCAGCCAGACCCATGGCCATCACGTTAACGGGGGAAGGTGGCTGAGATGACGGGCACCCTCTGTAACAAATGGGACTCAGAGTCATGGGGGAGCCTGACCCGCTTTCCCGGACAGCTTGATCTCGACAAGAGCCTGCTCGACGCGAGCCACGCTGTGACCAGACCCCGCCCCGGCTCGGACCCGGTCGCCGACGAGTGACAGCACCGCCCGCTCGAAGATTGCGCCCTGCCCACGGGGTGACCTGCACGGCGTAGGCAGCAGCCGACCTGGTCGCATGAGACACGGGTCGGGAGGAGCCACCCGGGCTGATCCACCTCGGCCACCCCCCTGCTCGTCATCCGTCCTGCTCGCCGCCCGACGGGTCCAGCCGCTCCACTTGGCACGAAGGCGTGTTGCCCGGGAAATCCGCAGGCATCGGGCTTAGAAGCGCCTCTGACCTGCGCGTTCGCGCTCGGCTGCGATGGTGGCAGGCGGTGATGCTCACCGATTGCTAGAAAGCTGTTAGCACGTCTGGGGCAAAAGGGACCTACAGCATGGCGTCGATGTGCGCAGGAGGGGCGTTTGTGCAGGTCAGCGCGGGTGGGCCTTGGGGATCGAACCTCAAACCCGCGGATTAAAAGTCGGCGCCGTCCGCCTTGTACCGCAGCACGACAGAACCTGCCGGCGACGTTGTAGCACCAGCAGCCGGCGAACACCAGGACGCCCAGCTCACCGTCGAGCAACGCTTCGCCGTCGTCCCCGAATGGCTTGTCGACTCCACCGTCTCCGACACCGCCTTCCGGCTCTACGCCATCCTCGCCCGCTACGGCAACACCTCAGGGGTCCGGATGCCCGGCCGGGCGCTGCTCGCCCGCCGGCTGCACCGCTCCGTCGACACCGTCGACCGAGCCCTCCAAGAACTCACCGCCGCCGAGATCCTGACCGTCGAACGCCGCACCCAGGGCGGGCGGACGCTGACCAACCGCTACCACCTGCGCACCCACGACCCCGACGGCCCCACCGGCCGCGCGGGGAGGGCCGCACCGCTGCGGCCCACACCCAGCTGAACATTCAGGCCACAGCCGCCAACGCCACTTTTGGGGGCCGCACCGGTGCGGCTCCCCCAGGCGCACCCCCGCGGCCCCCCGGGCCGCAACCGTGCGGCCCGACCCAGACGTTCCTACCGACACACCACCTCCACCGACCGCACCCGACCGCCCGGTCGGCGACGCCGTCGCCGACCCGGCCAGCGGAGTGGAGGAGGCTACCGAGCCCGACAAGCACGGCCACCTCCTGCACACAGACCTGCTTGCCTCCTGCCGCTTCACAGACCCCGACGCCTTCGCCGCCACCGTCCAAGGCCTGCGCCGCGACCTGGGCCAGCCCTCGGTCCGCTGGTCCGCACCCTGCCCGCTCGCCGCCATCGGGTTCGCCGTCACCGTCCGCGGCTGGCCCCAGCCCACGTCCGCGAGGCCCTGCTGCTCGTCGCCGCCGACCCCGTCACCCGCAGCCCCATACGCCTGGCCGAAGCAGGACCCTGGTGGGATCAGGCCCAACGACCCGGCTGGGACGCGCGCTTTAGAGAACCAGGGCTCGAGTAGCGCGGGATAGTGCACTGATTGCCGCTTGATGGCCGGTCTAAGATGCCCGGGGGTGAGCGGACCCACGGGAGCCCTTCTTCGTCCGGGTTCGCGGCAGTACTACCGGCGAAGCAGACGAGCGCGCCGGACCAGGCGGTCGACAGTGGCTTCCTCGAGCGCGGGTGGTGTCTGGTCGTCGTCGCAGCAGGGCGGCTTGGTCCGGGGCTGTGTGGGGCGGGGGACGCCGGCCAGTTCGTACAGCGCGCCGTACACGTCGGCGGCTGCGTCGCCTGCGGCGTGCGGGCCGACAAGCCGCACCCAGGCGTCGTCGTCGGCAAACGCCACTACCGCCCGGTCGCTGCCGCGCAGGTGCTTGGCGCACAGGCTCGGCAGCGGGTCCGCTCCGGTGAGCCGGTAGTCCAGCGCGGAGCAGCCGCTCTGGGCGAGTGCCTGCTCGAACTGGTCGTACGCCTTGCGGCGGGCACCCCGTAGCCCGGCGATCTGGCGTTCGGCGACGGAGGTGGCTCGGACGGGTTACGTCACTCGGCGACTACGCGGACTGTTTGGCGACCCGCAGGGTTCCCTCGGGGCGCCGCAGTTGCGCCGACGACTCGTCCAGGTCCTCGCGCTCGAGCCAGGTGGCGTCGACCAGGCGCCGGTGCACCTCGTCGAGCAGACCCGTTGTCCGGCCGGCGGCCCGCAGGTCCTGCACAAGATGGAGCACCTGGTGCACCCGCCTGACGTCTAGCAGGATCCGCGAGGACGGGCCTTCGGCCCGCTGCAGTAGGCCTTCCCGGGTCCATGCCTGCACTGTCTTTCAGAGAGCGTGAGCAGCTGCGCCGCGATCCGCGGCCGCAGGGGAGGGGCCGAGGCGAGGTCCTTCTCGACGAGGCCCAGCAGCTGCGAGCGGCCCTCGTCCTGCTCGGGGAGCGTGCTGGCCACCCGTTCCCGGTCCAGCAGGTCCAAGGCTCGGCTTGTCTCCTGCTCCAGAGACGCCATCGCAACCTCCGGTCCAAGAGGGTTGCGGCCATAGGCCTATTACTCGGCACAGCAAGACAGGTGAGGACCAGGCCGAGGGGCTGCTGCCGCCCGACGCCGCGAACCCGCTGAAGCCGATCTGTGACCGGGCCAACCCCTCCTACCAGAAGACCAAGGGCTTGCGTATGCCCGCCTAGCTACCACCGGTGTTCGCCGAGTAGCAATGCGGCCGGCAGCGGCGAGCTGCGCACGGGCGAGGCCCTCATCGAACCTCAGGGGTGGGACCCTGCGGCTCGACCGCAAGAGGGGTCTTGCGCGCGGCACGGCGAAGGGTTCTAGATGCAAAGGTACGGCAGGACCCGACACGGGGTCCGTCGGATCACCGGGGGGGCGACCGTGTTCGAGCGCATCGCGGTGGTGAACCGGGGCGAGCCCGCGATGCGGCTGATCCGCGCGGTGCGGGAGCTCGACGCCGAGCACGGTTCCCGCACCACGGTCATCGCGCTGCACACCGAGGCCGAGCCCGGGGCCTCGTTCGTGCGGGCGGCTGACGAGGCGGTCCTGCTGCGCCGCACCGGGGCGGGCAGCCCCTACCTCGACCACGACGAGCTCGGCCGGGCGCTCGCGGCCTCCCGCGCCGACGCTGCCTGGGTGGGCTGGGGGTTCGTCGCCGAGGACCCCGCCTTCGCCGAGCTCTGCGCGAGCCTGGGCGTGGTGTTCATCGGGCCACCGCCCGAGGCCATGCGCCGGCTCGGCGACAAGATCGAGGGCAAGCTGCTCGCGGAGAAGACGGGCGTGCCCGTCGCCCCCTGGAGCGGCGGCCCGGTCGACGACGTCGAGCAGGCCGTCCGGCAGGCCGGCACCATCGGCTACCCCCTGATCGTCAAGGCCCGCAGCGGCGGTGGCGGCAGGGGCATCCGCATCGTGCGCTCGGCGGACGAGCTCGACGACGCATTCACGCGCACCCAGGCCGAGGCGCAGCGCACCTTCGGCGACCCCGTCGTCTTCCTCGAGCGCCTCATCGAGGGCGGGCGGCACATCGAGGTTCAGGTCATCGCCGACAGGCACGGGGCGGTGTGGACACCCGGGGTCCGGGACTGCTCGTTGCAGCGCCGCAACCAGAAGCTGGTCGAGGAGTCCAGCTCGCCGGCGCTGCGCCCCGAGCAGGACGCCCGGTTGCGCACCGCCGCCGCCACACTCGTGCACGCCGCCGGCTACGAGGGCGCCGGCACCGTGGAGTTCCTTTACCAGCCGGGCGAGGAGCTGTTCACCTTCCTCGAGGTCAACACCCGGCTGCAGGTCGAGCACCCGGTGACCGAGGCGACGACCGGGCTCGACCTCGTCAAGCTGCAACTGCACGTCGCGGGCGGCGGCCACCTGGTCGGCGATCCGCCGCCGGAGCGCGGCCACGCCATTGAGGCGCGACTCAACGCCGAGGACGCCGAGCAGGGCTTCGCGCCCGCGCCGGGCAGGGTCGAGCTGATCCGCCTGCCGTCCGGTCCCGGCGTGCGGGTCGACACCGGCCTCGCCGTCGGTGAGGTCATCCCGCCCGACTACGACTCCATGGTTGCCAAGATCATCGCATGGGGACGGGACCGGCCCGAGGCCCTGGCGAGGCTGCGCTGCGCGCTTCGCGAGACCACCGTCGTCCTGCGCGGGGGCACGACGACCAAGGCGTTCCTGCTCGAGCTGCTCACCCTCCCGGAGGTCGTGGCGGGCACGGCCGACACCGCCTGGCTGGACCGCAGGGGCACCGGCGCCACCGGCGGGACGCATTACGCCCATGCCGCGCTCGTCGCCGTGGCAGTCGACGTCTATGACGCCGAGCAGGCTGCGGAACGGGCGGCCTTCCTCGCCTCCGCCGCCGGCGGGCGGCCCCGGGCGAGCCACGACCTGGGCCGGGCCGTCGAGCTGGGCTGCCGCGGCCAGGTCTACCGGCTGGACGTCGCACAGGTCAGCCGGAGCGGCTACCGCGTGCAGCTCGACGGGCAGGACGTCGACGTCGACGTCGACCGGACCGGCCCGCTCGAGGCCCGGCTGTCGATCGGGTCTCAACGGCTCGCGGTCGTGGCCGTCCGGAGCGGGACCTCGCACCTGGTCGAGATCGAGGGCGAGTCCCACCGCGTCACCCAGGACGAGGCGGGCGTGCTGCGGGCACCGGCGCCCGCGGTGGTCGTCGGGCTGCGTACGGCCGTCGGCCAGGGCGTCGAACCGGGTCAGATCGTCGTCATGCTGGAGAGCATGAAGATGGAGACGCCCGTCCGCGCGCCGTACGCCGGACAGGTCCGCGAGGTCCTGGTCTCGGTCAACGCCCAGGTCGACGCCGGAGCGGCCCTGCTCCGGCTTGACCGGGAGGGTGAGGACGCCGGAGTCGCGAAGGGGGAACGCATCACGTTCCCGCCCGGGGGCGGCGGGGGCGAGGCCGACGCCCGCAGCAACGCCGTTGCGCTGCTGCGGGCCCTGCAGGGCATGGTCACCGGCTACGACGTCGGTGCCGAGCAGGGCTCCAGGCTCGTCGCCGGCTACGCAGTGGCCCGGAGCAGGCTGCCGGTCGACGACCGCGAGCTGCTGGCAGGCGAGCTGGCGGTGCTGACCACTTTCGCCGACCTGTGCGAGCTGTCCCGCAACCGGCCGACGAGGGAGGAGGAGGGCGGCGAGGAGCAGGTCCACAGCCCGCGCGAGCACTTCCACTCCTACCTGCACTCGCTCGATTCGGATCGCGAGGCGCTCCCGGCAGCCTTCCGTACCCGGCTGGCGAGGGCGCTCGCCCACTACGGGATCGGGAGCGAGGACGCGGACAGGGGCTCCCCCGCGCTCCAGGAGGCGGTCTACCGCATCTTCCTCGCCCAGCAGCGCGCGCCGAGCCAGCTGCCCGCCCTGAGTGCGCTGCTCGACCGCTGGCTCCGCGCGGGCGAGCTGCCGGAGGGGCCGGCGCGCGCCGGCGTCGGGGAAGTGCTGGACCGCCTGGTCGTCGCGACCCAGCTGCGCTACCCCGCGATCGGCGATCTGGCTCGGGCCGTCCGGTTCCGGTACTTCGACGAGCCGCTCGTGCAGCAGGCGCGGCAGGAGGTGCTCGAGCAGGCGCAACGGCTGCTCGCTGGGCTGGCCGAGCATCCGGACGCCCCCGACCGGTCGGAGCGGATGGAGCAGCTGGTCGCCAGCCCGCAGCCGCTGGTCCGGCTGCTGGCCGAGCGCTTCGGCGCCCCCGGCCCCGGGCCCGAGCAGGTCCTCGAGGTGCTGACCCGCCGCTACTACCGGGTGCGCGACCTGCAGGACGTGCACGCCTCGCGGTGGGCCGGGCGTCCCTGCGTGACCGGCCGCTTCGAGCTCGGCGGCCAGCAGCTGAGCCTCGTCACCCTCATGGCCTCGATGGCCGAGCTGCCCGAGGCCCTCGCCTCGCTCGGCCCGCTGCTCGACGGCCTGCCCGGGCCGTCCCAGGTCATCGACCTCTACCTGTCCTGGCCCGACCGTCCCGCCGACACCGACGCCATCGCCCAGCAGCTCCGCGACGTGCTGCAGGCCCAGCCTGCTGTCCGCGCCAGTCGCCGCGTCACGCTCACGGTGTGCGTCGCGCCAGGCCAGGTGGAGCACCTGACGTTCCGGCCCAGCGTCGAGAACGGCCTCACCGAGGAACGGGTCATCCGCGGGATGCACCCGCTCACCGGCCAGCGCCTCGACCTCTGGCGGCTGAAGAACTTCAACGGGGTCCGCCTGCCCTCGGGGGAGGACACCTACCTGTTCCACGCCGTCGCGAAGGACAACCCGGCCGACGAGCGGCTCGTGGCCATGGCCGAGGTCCGCGACCTGACCCCGCAGCGCGACGCCGCCGGCGAGGTGGTCGGGTTCCCGACCGTCGAGCGGCTGCTCGCGACCTGCCTCGACGGCATCCGGCGGGCACGGGCCGAGCGGGACGCCGGCCGGCGACTGGACAACAACCGGATCTTCCTCTACGCCTGGCCGACCATCGAGCTGCCGATGGCGGAGGTCGCGAGCTTCGTCCGCACCGCGGCGTCGCTCACGGTCGGTGCGGGTCTGGAGGAGATCGTGCTGCTCTCCCGGCTGGAGGAGCAGCCGGGCGCCGAGCCGCGTGACGTCGCGCTGCGCTTCTCGGCCCGACCGGGCACCGGGGTCTCGGTCACGGTCACCGGCCGGCCGACCGAGCCGATGCGGGCGCTTGACGATTACTCGCAGAAGGTGCTGCGCTCGCGTGCGCGCGGGACGGTCTACCCCTACGAGCTTCTGCCGCTGCTGACCGGCCCGGACGGGACGTTCGTCGAGCACGACCTCGACGCCGCCGGTCGGCTCTCACCCGTCGACCGGCCGCGCGGTTGCAACACGGCGGGCATTGTCGCCGGCCTGGTGAGCACGCCGACGCAGAGGTATCCCGAGGGGATGACGCGCGTCGCCCTGTTCGGTGACCCGACCAAGGCGCTCGGCACCGTGGCCGAACCCGAGTGCGCCATCGTCATGGCCGCGCTCGACCTCGCCGAGCAGCTGGATGTCCCCGTCGAGTGGTTCGCGCTCTCCTCGGGTGCCCGCATCTCCATGGACAGCGGCTCGGAGAACATGGACTGGGTCGCGAGGGCGCTGCGCCGGATCATCACGTTCACGCAGACCGGGGGCGAGATCAACGTCGTCGTCGCCGGCATCAACGTCGGCGCCCAGCCGTACTGGAGCGCCGAGGCGACGATGCTGCAGCACACCAGGGGCATCCTCGTCATGACCCCGGACAGCGCCATGGTGCTGACCGGAAAACACTCGCTCGACTACTCCGGCGGGGTCTCGGCCGAGGACAACTTCGGCATCGGGGGCTACGACCGGGTGATGGGCCCCAACGGCCAGGCCCAGTACTGGGCCCCCAACCTCGGGGCCGCCTGCGAGCTGCTGTTCCGCCACTATGAGCACACCTACACCGCACCCGGCGAGCGCTGGGCCCGCCCGGCGGCGACGACCGACCCACCGGACCGTGACGTGCGCAGCTACCCGCACACCCACCCGTCGAGCGAGTTCACCACTGTCGGCGACATCTTCTCCGTCGCGACCAACCCCGAGCGCAAGAAGCCCTTCGACATCCGCACGGTGATGCGCGCCGTCGCCGACCAGGACCACCCCGTGCTGGAGCGGTGGGCGGGGATGGCGGACGCCGACACCACCGTGGTCCTCGACGCGCACCTGGGCGGGCATCCCTGCACGGTGCTGGGCATTGAGTCGCGGCCGATCCCCCGGCGCGGCAGCTTCCCGGCCGACGGGCCGGACCAGTGGACGGCCGGGACGCTGTTCCCGCGGTCGTCGAAGAAGACGGCACGTGCCGTCAACGCCTGCAGCGGCAACCGTCCGCTGGTCGTGCTGGCCAACCTGTCGGGGTTCGACGGCTCGCCCGAGTCGCTGCGCGGTCTGCAGCTCGAGTACGGGGCCGAGATCGGCCGGGCGATCGTCAACTTCAAGGGGCCGATCGTGTTCTGCGTCGTCTCGCGCTACCACGGCGGCGCCTTCGTCGTGTTCTCCGGGACGCTCAACGACTCGATGGAGGTGCTCGCCGTCGAGGGTTCGTTCGCCTCCGTCATCGGTGGCGCACCTGCGGCCGCGGTGGTGTTCGCCGGCGAGGTCAACAAGCGCACCGCCGCCGACCCGGAGGTGCGCGCCCTGGACGACGAGCTGATGAACGCCGACGAGAGCGAGCAGACGCGACTGCGCGGCGAGCTCGCCGAGCTGCGCACCCGGGTCCGCTCCGCCAAGCTCGGCGAGGTGGCCGCCGAGTTCGAGGCCGTGCACGACATCGACCGCGCGCTGCGGATGGGGTCCGTGCACGCGATCATCCCGGCCGAGCAGCTGCGGCCCCGCCTGATCGATGCGGTCAAGCGTGGCATTGCCCGCACCGGCTAGCCCCGCCCCCGCCCGACCGCTGCCCACGCCGGAGAGGAACACCCATGCAGGCATTCGTCGTCAACCGCCACGGGCGGATGGTCTTTCCCTCGAACGTCATCCCCGAGCTCGACTTCTCGACCATTGAGAGCCTCGACCAGCTCGACCGCGTGATCCAGCGCGACTTCGAGACCAAGGCCCCGACCGGCAGCGAAATCCTAGCGCGGGTCCAGGAGGGCGGGTACACGAACCGCTACGCCCTCATGCGCGACCTGGCCCTGAACCTATTCTGGGCCAACCGGTTCGCGATGACCATGTACGACAAGCGCCCGACCCGCTGGGCCGACGTGCCGCGCACCCGGCCTGACGTCTTCCTGCCGGTGCTGACGCCGTGGGAGGACGGCGAACGCAAGGTCACGGCGGTCGGCGAGGCGTACGCGCAGCTGCCGGCGGCATGGGACCAGGAGGCCGAGGACCGCATCTTCGACGTGCTGTTCGACGTGTTCGGCCACCGCAAGCACCACGCCACCGAGCTGCCGGCCGTCAAGCCGACGGTCGCGCAGCTCCTGGCCGCGCCCGGCAGCCTGACCTTCCGGCTGCCCGGCTACGACCCCGACTTCCCGGTCTACGACTACGACGACATCCTCGACTGCTCCGAGGACGTGCCCGAGCTCGAGGCGCTGCACCGCTGGGCGATGGTGCTGCACAACCAGTACCCGTGGGACCGCGAGCAGGTCGAGCTCGCCGAGGTCGGCACTCTGAAGGACGACGACTACGTGGTCGTGTTCCACCCCAAGGACAAGCAGGTGCGGGGCTTCCTGCGGCGACTGGCGGCGGGGGTGGTGCCGGCGCAGGAGGCACCGGCCTGGGAGTCGACGGCGCCGGAGCGTCCGTACCAGGCCGTCGACGTGCGGCAGCGCTTCAGGGTCATGCCCCGGCTGGAGTCGCTGGCCGTCGTCCACGGCGACCAGGTGTGCAGCAACGCGGACCTGATCCGCAACGCCGCCTACAACTGGTCCCCGATGGGCGCGGACGAGATCCGCGACAAGACCGGCATCGAAGAGCGCCGCTACAGCTCGCTGACCCTCGAGGAGCTCGGGCTG
>JAABVA010006627.1_pt1 | contig 10221 bp, 15 predicted proteins | sample 5560331 | NCBI WGS metagenome assembly JAABVA01 (sample SAMN12812661, study PRJNA571458) | rock metagenome | isolation source: Antarctica rocks | place: Antarctica: Victoria Land, Mt New Zealand sud | collected 2016-01-07 | reverse complement strand
GCGGTCGTTCCGCAGGATCAAGGGCTACAAGCAGATGCCCCAGCTCGTCGCCGCTCTGCACCGCCACGCTCACCCAGACACGACGGCCGAGGTCACCGAAACTGTCGGAGCCGCCGCGTAGGGTTCATCCCGGATCGCCACCCAAGTTCCACGAGACTTGGGACATCCTCTCGCAGATTCGGGCGTCGGCCAGTCGGCACCGGGCGATGAGTTACGACCGGATGGCGTCCTGGTCCTGGTAACTGATACCTGGTAACAAAACACCTTGACGCGGGCTTCTGTCGTCGGCGAGCACGACCGATCCACCTGTCCTATACGTCGGACACGGGAAAGCAATTGTGTGAATGCGGGACGAACACTAGCGCATCATGGGCTGGGGTATTCTGGACGTCTCAGAACCTCAAACGGGGAGCGGACGATGACGTTAGCGCAACAGTTTGTGGGCGCATGGCGCCGCGTCGGGCTAGTAATTGACGGCGTGCGGCGTGTCGATTACTGCGACGTGCTCTGGCTGCAGGCTCCAACTGGTTCGTTGACATACGCACCTTGCTGGTGCCCGGTCTCGCGCCGGCAGCTGGTGACGTGCAGGCCCATTTCGCGCAGGAGTTGGGCTTCGCAGGTACGGCAGAGTTCGACGGTGCCAAGCTGCACTGGCGGCACCTCCTTGATTCTCGCGGGGAGGCGCCGCCGGATCGGAACCTCGTGGCTTGGCAGGACAGGCTTTTGATCGAAAGCGGTCACTTCTGCTGGGACGGGCACGAGGTGCCCTTCGTGGAAGAGTGGGGCTTCCTCGGTCGCGAGGGAGTGAACGAGGTGGGCGAGGAAGGACACGTCCGAGTCGAGGCGGCTGGCTTCGCCAATGAGGCACAGCGGACGGAAGCCGGTTTCAAAGCAGTAAAGTATCTGTACTCTGCTGAGGGGTGGACCCCAATTGGACAGGTGACCGCACGGGGGCAGTGACTGGCTTGAATAGAACCCTGTACTGCGGTGCTGGGGGCCTTGCCCGACCGGCCCCTCCCTGCTCACCCGGCTTACGCGAATACGCCCGACGAAGTGATTGCGGCGCGTGCTCGCCCGGGCCGTCGCTGCTCTGTTCGTTCAACGAGTTCCTCGAGGTGTTTCCGAGCCGCGCTTCAAGCATGGCAACCTGAGCCACCAAGGAACTATAACGACTCTATCGCGTGAGCGAGAAGCCAGGCAGTTCCACCGGAGCGCCCAGCGGCACAGCGGACAGCGGACAGCGACAACGGATTCACCACGAAAGCGACTTCTCTAGGCAGAACTCAAAGTACAGCTCGACTCTCCCGCGCCTAGGCGCAGATCAACGTGACCCGCCGCAGGAGACATGAACAGTCACGGCCGAAGTGGCTGAGCGACGGGCTGCAGGACCCCGTCAGGCTCACCGCATCGTCGTCCATCCTTGCGCTACGAAGGTTCCGCTGTCGTCGGCTGTTGGACCTCGGGCCGAGTCAATGTGCGAGGCGCGAGTCGCAGCGAACGTACGTGCTCCGCGATCTGACCGAGCGGCGCGCACCAAACATCCCCGTCGGATGTTGCCCGCTCAACCAGCTCCTCCAGTGCTGCGGCTCGCGAGGGCCGCCCTGTCAGGAACGGGTGGTTGGTAAGCACGAAGCAGCCGCCTTCGGCCCGCACCGCTGCAAGCTCAAGCGTCCACATCTCCAACACTTTCGCGGGGCTCTCTATCAGGCCACTGCCGGTGATGCCGGGTAGGTAACAGTACTGCTCCCAGTCGTCGAGCCCCCACTGGATGGGAATCTCGACTAGGGAACGATCCCCAACGGCCAGCTCGTATGGAAGGTCAGCGTCCATCAGGCTGGAGTCGTACAGGAAACCGCGCTCGAGTAGCAGAGCCGGTGAGTGCCAGTTTAGTTCCCACATCGGCGCGCGATAGCCGACAGGCCGGACGCCGGCAACCTGCTCCAAGGCATCAAGCCCGCGGTCCAGGTAACCCGCCTCAGTCGTGCGGTCGACACCAACAAGACTTTCGTGAAGAAAGCCGTGATGGGCGACTTCGTGGCCAGCGTCCACGATGCGGCGGACCACGTCCGGATACCGCATTGCCGTGTAGCCGGGTACGAAAAACGTGCTGGTCACCCGGTGCCGCGCCAGCATGCTGAGCAGCTTTGGCACGCCGGTTACCGGGCCATACGCCTGGTGGGTCATCACGCTCATCCGGTCAGCGGACGATAGGTCGGCGAACAAGATGGCCGATTCGGCGTCCACATCGAAGCTAAAGGACACGGCTGACCGTGCCGTCCCTGGCCAACGCACTGGTGCTACGGGCTCCATGATTGCTCCTTCGCCATCGGTTGATGGCTTTATAGGCGTGGTTCGCGGTTGCCACCGCGGACGTTGGTGGTGCCGTACGCCGAACACGTTGAACTTGGGCTTGTGGGGCTGCAGTAGCCGCTATATTGCCAGACCGTGCAGGGCCTCAGCGGCGCCCAGCCGGTAGATAATGCAGAAGGCAGCCTCGACCGCCCTAGACAACTACGCCGACCACAAAGACGACCTCAGCCAGCTGGTCCCGAACCCAGCGGAGGCCCATGCGATTCGTCAGGTCACTCCGGCCCGCGTGGACTTGACCGCCGCGCGCGCCAGACATTGCCGATGACCTCGAAAACACTGCAGTCGCGACCTCCGGTCAATTGGGCAACGCCGGCAAGGAGGAGCACCGCGACACCTTCCGTCCCGCTGACCGAGGCCAGCATCGGCCCCGCATCCGGTTTGGCCCGACGCGCAACCCCCTGGTGCCGCCGGTCGACTCCACGCATGGCTGCGTTGGGCGGTCAACGACCTGCCCACTGCCAGGGACGACTTGTCAAGTCGGCGGATAACCGTCAGCCGACTGCGCCATCGCCGCGGTCGGCGCGGCCACCGTCCCCAAAGCGAAAGATGTACACGAAGCGGATGACCATTCTGTGGCACAGAATCATTCGAGGTCTGCTCGTGGTTTTCGTTCACCCGGCAGATCTCGACGCGCGTGACGAGTCATCTATCGCTCAGCGGGACATGCTTGAGCGAGATGCCTCTCTCTGTCAGCGACCCGTCGCTAAACTCATGTACACCTTCTCTCGTGCCTGTGTGATGGATCAGTTGGTGTAGACGTCGATCTGACGCGGAGTGCCAGCGCTCCCGTTGATCGGCACCAGATCCTGGGGACAGGCGCTGACAACCAGCAGCAAATCCTGCAACGCCTCGAACACGATCTCACTCCCGATTTCTGCTCGCGACGGCTCGAGCGACAGCGAGCCGTCGCGAGCAACGGGCACAGCCATGAACAGATTTAGGGGGTCGGGTACCCGGCCCGGACGCATTCCGTGATTCCCCATTGCGGCGAGATAATTGGCAGAACAGCTGGCGTGTGATCCATCGAAGCCCAGGTCACGGTAACGCTGCGGGTCACACGCCGGGATCAGCGTGTCGTGTCCTCCCGCACTAGTGTCGCTGAGTACGACGAGCATCGGTTGCCGTTGCTCGTCAACGAGAACGTCACCGACGCCAGGGCTGATGCGCCCCATCGCCAAGCGGGTGTGCGACATGGACAGCTTCCTGACGCCGTCGGGGAGAGCGACCGCCCAGGTATCTGCGACCTGATGACCTAAAGTGTTTACAACGTGGACGCGTTGGCCTGCGGCGACTCTGGCCGTCTCCGCAGCACCGCCCTGCACCGTGACCCGATGGCCTGGTCTCGTAGACACGAAGCCCGTTCCTCTCTTCGTTCTGTTGATGACCAGACTTCGTGCTTCCGGCACTCTACTGCGAGTGGATCAACTTCTGAGCAGTCAATCGAGCCAAGTACTGGATCTGCTTTCCGGGGTCCGGTCCTCTGTACCGTTGGATTTTACTACTTGTCCGCTCTCACTACTGGACTGGGAGGGCACAGAGCGGCTGCTCCGTTGATCCACTAGTCATCGAGTCGGAAGTTGACTTGTCTGCGCATCTAGTCCCTGTGACCCGGCAGCCATGAGGGTGACAAGGTCAAAGATCACTGTGGCCGCGGCGATAGATGTAATTTCCGCTTGATCGTAGGCTGGCGCCACTTCAACGACATCCGCAGCCACCAGGTTCAGCATGCCCAGGCCCCGAAGGACACGCAGAAGCTCACGGCTTGTAAGGCCACCGATTTCGGGTGTCCCCGTTCCCGGTGCGAAGGCGGGGTCGAGCACGTCGATGTCCACGGACAGGTAGACCGGTAAGTGCTCAGCACGGCCGAGGATGGCGTCGATTGCGCCGTTCACACCTAGTACGTCGATGTTACTAGCACGGATGGTGCGGAAGCCAAATCGTTTGTCATCATCCAGATCGCTCTGGCCGTAAAGCGGACCGCGAGCTCCCACGTGTATTGAGTGATCTTCAACTAGCAGGTTCTCCTCAAACGCACGACGGAAGATGGTCCCGTGTGTGGTCGGCGCATCGAAGTAGGTGTCCCAGGTGTCCAGGTGAGCATCGAAATGAACAAGGGCTACTGGACCGTGCTCGCGTACGACCGCTCGAAGCATCGGCAGGGCGATTGTATGATCACCTCCTATGGAGACGACTCTCCGCCCGCCACCAAGAAGGTCCGACCCGTGTCCGGCGATCTGCTCCATCGCGGAGTCAATTGAAAATGGAGTGACTGGGACGTCCCCAGCGTCGACGACCTGGACTGCGTCGAAGGGGGTGCAGTCCAATTCGACGTGGTAGCCCGGCCGTAGGTGTCGCGACGCCTGCCGGATGGCCATAGGCCCGAAACGCGCCCCTGGGCGGTAGGACGTGCCGCTGTCGAAGGGAATGCCTAGCAGGGCGATGTCGTAGTCCGAAACTTGGTCCACCTCAGGCAGGCGGGCGAAGGAGCCCGAGCCGGCGAACCTCGGCACTTTTCTGCCATCCACCGGTCCTATTGGGGGGTGAGCTTGATCTGTCATGCGTCTTCGCTCTCTTAGATGGTGACAGCTTGGTTAGGCACGCGTGCGGGTGACGCCGCCGTTTGGTTGCAGAATCTGCCCGAGGATGGCGCCGGAACCCGATCCGGCCAGGAAAGCCACCGCTCCGGCGATGTCCTCGGGGCTAGCAAGTCGGTGATTAGGGACCAGGTCGCGGTACCGTTGGCGCACCTGTTCAAGCGAGATGCCAAGGTCCTCGGCGTCGACTCGTAGCTGGCCGGTATCGATGTAGGACGGGGCGATCCCATTGGTCATAATCCCTTGCGGGCCCAGCTCACGAGCCAATCCCTTAGTCAATGCGATCAGCCCTGCCTTGGAGGCGGCATAGGCGGTGGCGTTCGGGTGACCCACGACCCCCCATCCCGAGCTGATGATGATGATGCGCCCGTCACGCCTTTCCCGCATCGCTGGTATGACGGCCTGGATGAGGCGAAAGTGGCCGGAGAGGTTGACGTCTACCTGGTGCCACCATTCCTCTGGCGACGATGCGAGAAATGGGCTCATGGACATAGCCGCAGCGTTCGCGACCAAGGTGCGGATTGTTCCGACGCGATCGCCGACCACTCGAGCCATCTCTGCGACAGCGGTGACCTTTGAAATGTCCCCTGGAACTGCGATTCCACCGATCTGCTCGGCGAGAAGGGTTAATCGGCCGTCGTCGACAATATCGTTGACCGCGACTGTATAACCAGCAGCGGCGAGTCTCAGTGCGGTGGCGTGGCCTACTCCCTGGGCGGCTCCCGTCACCAGCGCCACCGGCCTGGTGACCATTTGGCCTGCAGACACTGTCATCTCATATCACCGCTCCCGCGTTTGGGGACAGTACGTCGCCGCAGTACATCGACCCTTCGGTGGCCAGGTAGTACACAGTCTCGGCGACCTCATCTGCAGTGACTAGGCGTCCAAGTGGGAGCGACGCCAAATACTCCGGTTGGCGCCAGAGCGAATCCTCCCTCAGGAGCGGCGTGTCGGTCGGGCCGGGCGCTACCGCGTTCACTTGGATTCCTGTATCAGCCACTTCCACCGCTAGCGACTTGACGAACCCTAAGACCGCACCTTTGGCAGCCACGTAGTGCAGATCGGTTGCGCTACCTGCCAGCGCGAGCTCCGAGGAAATCGCCACGATTGTCCCCCCGCTTCTGCTGAGCATGTGCGGCAGCACTGCAGCAGCCGCATTGACTGTTCCACCCAGAACTACGGCCAGCATGCGGTCCCACTGCTCGACGGCGATCTCCGCAACGTCGATGCCCTCTTCGTAAAAGCCGGCAGCGCTTACCAACAAATCTATCTGGCCGAAGCGCTCGGCCGTCACGTCGACCGCCTCTTTCACCAGTGCCCGCTCCGTAACATCGAGGATGAACGGAACGTCTGTGTCGGATAGATTGAGGTCTAGCCCTGCAGTACGCCATCCTTGTCGTCGCAATAGCGCCACGCACGCAGCCCCGATGCCACTCGCAGCTCCGGTGACAACAGCGACGCGGGCAGGCAAATCGCTCATTCGCCGGCCGGGGTGCCAGGGCTGGCGGTCACTTGGCCCGCGGCCGGGCCGCCGTTGCGAAAGACGCGTGCGGCGAGCAGCAGTCCAACTACGCCCAAGATGCCTGTCATGATGAGCACACCCCAGTCGACGTACCAGACCCCGCTGAGTTTCCGTGGCCAGGCGATGTTAGCGATCTCCAGAACAATCCATACGGCTGCTATGTACGTCACGACACTGCTCCAGCGGCCCATGGTGTGCTGTCCCGGCGACCACCTGCCACGCCGCCGTACGTACACGGCAGCGAGAATCGGCATGGCATAGGAAATGAAGAACCCCGCGGTGGCGAATGACAACAACAGGGTGAAGATCTTGGACGTGCTAATAAAAAGTAGCGGTCCTGCTACCAACGCGGTCAAAGCGATGGCATGCCTCGGCAGCCGCTCATGCCCCGAGAGTTTCTCTAGAAGAGCCGAACCCGGCAGCATCTTGTGACGGGCACTTGCCCACATGGCCCGAGTCACTGCCGTCTGCACCGCGATGAAGCTCGCTGCGAAACCAATCGTCAACATGACCAGCAGGACTCGTCCTGTTCCCGACCCGAGACTAGTCTGAAGGGTAGTCGTAATCGGGTCCGTCACTGATCCTGCGAGGACGCCCGGTATATCCGGGACGGCCAGGAGGAGGCCCAAGACCGCGTACATCACCAGTAGACCCGCGGCAGCCAAAGACAATGTGACAGCTTTAGGGAGCACTCGCCTCGACTCCTCCACTTCCTCCGCGATAGAGGCGGCCGACTCAAAACCGACGAAGGAAAAGCCGGCAAAGGCCACCGGGAGTAGAAAGGACCCGACTAACCACGCTGGACCGTGACCCTTGCCCGAGGCGGTGAAGAGTATGGAAAACGATTGAGTACGGTGGAAGAATAACAGCGCTGTGCCGATTCCTAGCGAGGCGATCAGTTCAGCCGTCATGCTGACGTACATCAACGTCTTAAGCAGGCGACCTCCAATCATGTTCGCAGTGGATCCTACAATGATAATAAGCAGGCCAACGAAGACCACGGTGGTTTGGGTGGGCTTACTGACTCCAAGTGCACCTAGCAGGAACGTCGAAGCGGCAAGCGAGACAGCCGACAGGGCCAGTGTGAGCCCCCACATGTAAGCCCAGTTAGTGAACCATCCGTATCGGGGCCCCACCAGATGTCTGGACCACGCGTACACGCTCCCTTGCAGAGGCCACTTTGACACCAGCTCGCCGAACACCCCGGTGACTAAGAGTTGTCCGATGAGCACCAGCGGCAAGGCCCAGAAGAAGCCGGGCCCCGCGGCGACGAGACTAATGGTGAATATCGAGTAGATGCCCACGATGGGAGATACGTTCGAGAACGCTAGCGCAAACGCCGAGCGAAAAGTGAAGTCCCTCTTTGGCGTCGCTGCAAGAGTGGCGTCCGTCGAGCCGGTATCTGTGGTTGCTGTGTCGGTCATGGCCGGACCTCGTGTTCTCCCATAAACGTGAACTTATCAAACGAAAGGTTATTCATCTGGCCTAGGGAAGGGTCGGGATGGAGGAAGGTCCGCCAGCCCTGCGATAGAAAACGGGAGCTGGGCAAATCACCCTCCCCTCAGTGCGACCTTTGATTGATCGGCAGGTTCGAGTACGGGGGACCATCGCTGCGAGCGTGTGACGGTTGCTTCTGTACAACGGCCACCTCTCTTACATCTGTGTTCCAGCCGCGCCGAGCAGGATAACACTAATGAGTCCGCGTTGTAGGACGTGAACATGGCTGGTCCGTGGTTGTTGCCAGCGAAGTGGCGGCGCCCTGCTTCGCGCTGTGGGGCGTTCACGCATGGCATCGCCGTTTCGGGTGAGCCCTCCACAACCGCTGGGTTCAGGACGGGCGCCGGCATCCCTTCCCTGCTGCCGCGCGCTCGCCCCCGCGCTGCCGAAGCGCGACGACGCTGTCTGAGCAGGTGAACGGTGCGGTGGGTCGACCGCGGGTGACTTGGTAGGCGCTGCGTGAGCTGGCTGATGATTCGTGCTTGATGCTCATCGACCGAGCCGGGAACGCGGCGTGTCGCTAAACGACGACGGCGGTTTGCTGCGAAGATGATCGATCAAGCGGTGCTGGAGCATGGCGGCCGCTGAGCTCACCGACCACCACGTGGGGATAAGGTCGGCGACCCAGCTGGCGGGGGATCGGCCAAAGATTCTGTGCGACGACCACGTCCACGATCTCGACGCCAAATTCTACGACACCCGGATGGGCACCGAACGCGCCAAGCGCAACCACGTCCAGCACCTTCATGACCCATGACCCTTGGCACCAAAGTCACACCCGAACCTGTCGCGGCCGTCATCCGCACAGCCACGCAAGCCACAACACTTCCCGGCTCCGCATGGAGGTGTCGCCTGCTCATTCTCCTGTTCACGCGGCTAGGTTCAGGGGTCGATGCGCATCATGATACAACGGAACCCGGCCGCTGAGCGGCCCAACTACGTTCGTCGAATCCTGCGTGTGAACTGCTGACACGCGACCGGAGGTAGAATGGCTAATGATCTGCTCATCCCGGGCCTGGGGCCAGGGACCGTCGAATATGAGTGGATGACCTGGCAAGAGATTGCCGCGGCGGCCGCATCGGACACGCCGATAGTGGTCGCGATCGGCTCAACTGAGCAGCACGGTCCGCACCTCCCGGTGAGCGCCGACTGGGTCATCCCGCAGGCCCTGATCCGGCTCGCCTCGGCGAGTCGACCATTCATCGTCGGTCCACCGTTGCGGCTCGGATACCGCTCTCGTCCTGCAAGCGGTGGCGGGCAACACTTCCCTGGGACGTTGTCGTTGCGCGCGACAACATTTATCGCGATGGTCGAGGACCTGCTGGATGAGCTGATACGAACGGGATTCAAGCGGATTCTGTTGTATAGTTGGCATTATGAAAATCGAAACCTTGTATACGAGCCAGCTTTTCTAGTCTCGGGACGTTGCCCTAGTGTAAAGATTGTGGTGGTGGAAGACGCCATGCCTGATTTCGCGCAAGCGGATATTGACGTCCTGTTTCCGGACGGGTTTCCAGGTATCGCCCTTGAGCACGCAGCAGTTATCGAGACATGTTTATTCCAGTACCTCTGCTCGGCCACGGTCCGGCAAGATCGAATTGTCAACGATGCACCGCTACGGCACGTTCCGTACGACGTACTTCCAATCGATCCTTCCATGTCCACGCCAACCGGAGTTCTTGCTTCGGCGAAATCGGCCAGCAAGGCCAAGGGTATATTGCTCGCCGATCGGATCGTCGCCCACATCCTAGGCATCTTGAACACCGAGTTCCCCGCGGCAGAGGCGGACGTTATCCCGCCGAGTACGCACGAGGCGCATTGACGTGCCAGCAGCTGCGCTCGTGATCGGTGGCGCAAGTGGCATTGGCAGGGCGACGGCTTACGCACTGGCCGCTCGGGGCTACACCGTCGCGATCGACCACATCGGTCGAGACGCAGAAGCCACACAGGTCGCTGATGACATCGGCGGCCGCGCATACGTGGCCGATGTCGCGGACCTCGAGGCAATGGATCGAAAGGGGGTTTCCATCTCGGTGCCGTAGGTTGGGCGTGTGCGAGCGGCGGCGGGGATCGACTACCCGGGCTCGTACGCAGAGCTGCGCGCCTGGTTAGACCAGGACTGGAAGTGCCTGGACTACCTGGACTGGCTTCGCTGGCCTGAGGGCTTCATCTGTCCGCACTGCGAAAGCGACCATGGCTGGCGCGAGCTCGATCAGCGCTGGCGTTGCAGCGGTTGCG
>JAABVA010006626.1_pt1 | contig 10223 bp, 17 predicted proteins | sample 5560331 | NCBI WGS metagenome assembly JAABVA01 (sample SAMN12812661, study PRJNA571458) | rock metagenome | isolation source: Antarctica rocks | place: Antarctica: Victoria Land, Mt New Zealand sud | collected 2016-01-07 | reverse complement strand
GATTGGTTGAAGGTTGATGGGCTAGCCGCCAGGATTACAACATACGGGGTAGGTACTGTACGGAGTACGACGCAGTAACGTACTACATAGTACTTTGCGCACGAGCACCACGGCAACATGAGTGATCATCATCTTCTGAATCAGGCGAGCATTGCTCTTCATGCAGCGTCCCGTGTTTCAATCATCTCGCCCCAGAAGGTAGCATCTATGTGCATGCCCCTAATCCTCCGTGTAGCGGCTTCGAAACCCATCGACTCTGCCTTCGCCTGCAGACCAAGGTGACCAAACTCATTTGATGGCGGCCCAGCCCTTATCTTCGTCTCCCTTGAGACCCACGGTTTCATGACTGTCATTGCTCAGGCCTGCTTGCGCTCTCAAACATGCTGCATTGAAAATTTTGGCGAAATGCCAGACCTCTTCAAAGGAGTTGTATAGGGGAGCTGGAGCCACCCGAATCACATCCGGTTTCCGTTCATCCACAATGACACTGGCATCTTCCAAGTCCTTCATGACTCCTTCAAGGAGTCCGGGCCGTAGTAGAACACTCAATTGAGCACCTCGTTCCGCTGGGTCTTGCGGGGTTATAAGCCTGTAAGGCAGCTCCTCCTCGTCGCCATTGTGATGCAAAGGTGGATGTAGCAATAGCTCTTCAAGATACCCAGTCAAAGTCACCGATTTGGCCCGGATAGTCGTCATTGATGTCAACGCGAAGATTTCTAAGGAGGCAATGACCGCCGTAAGTGCCAAGGTCGAAGGATTGCCCACTTGAAAGCCCGCGGCACCCTCTATGGGAACGAAATCTGAAGCGAAATTAACATGCCAACTAAGCAGATGACTGTGCTCCAACCGCTGATCGGAGTTATGGTAACTCACCCTTTCCCATTTGAAATCTTATCGATTTATCACCTCCCCACCAGCCACTTAACCTAGGTCGAAAACCAGTCCTAGAATCCACCTTGCTATGTCTCGAATTGATGAAGAGTCCGCCAATAGCACCAGGACCGGAATTGACATATTTGTAATTACACCAGGCGGCGAAGTCAACATCCCACCGGGCAAGCTCTAGAACTACATTACCAACAGCGTGAGCGAGATCCCACCCTATCAAGACACCAAGAGCGTGTGCTTTGGCCGTTATCTGAGCGATGTCCAAGAACTGACCAGTATAATATTGGATGCCAGGCAGAAGGATCAGAGCTGTGGACGTGGCATGTTCTTCGATGACATTCAGGATATGGCCTGTGGATAGGGTTCCTAGGTCTGCATTCTGTGGCTCAATGATGACCAAGGCCTCCTTAGGATCGAATCCATGATGCCGGATCTGAGACTCCACAGCGTACTAGACAGACATTTGTCAGATCGAATATAAGTAAGGCGCCGACAACAGGACAGCGTACATGATCACTTGGAAAAGCCTTTCCCTCAATGATGATCTTGTACCTTTCCTTTGTAGGTTGATAGAAGCTAGCCATCAAAAAGTGGAGATTGGCCGTCAAAGTCTCCATAACCGCAACCTCTTCGGCCTTTGCACCAACAAGTGGAGCCATGAACCTTGCAGCGGTATCATCAATGTGAAGAAAAGGAGGGAGAGTAGAGTCTTCATGCTCTGTGAAGTGGCCGAGAACGCCTTTCTTCGCCCATGCAGCTAGATGGGATGATACACGCTCAGATGTTCTCCGGGGTTGTAGACCTAAAGAATTCCCACAGAAATAGATACAGGACTCCTCGCCATCCGTGCTGTGTGCAGCTGCCAATGAGTACCATGAAAGACCCAGGTTACCACAAAGAAGCTGTCTCACCATGTTGACCCAGAGTTTTACTCTTGAGGTCATTTTTGGACGGAATGATAAACTCTTGTCGTAGATGTTTCAGCCCATCTAACTCATCCAGATGAACAGCATATTCAAGCGTTCGATCTTTGGCTAACTGAGTGGAATACATTCTACCACTTCTTGGATGTAATAGGGAAGTAAGCAAAGTTGACCGAGGCCTTATTGGAGCAAACATCCGCGGGAGAGTTCCGCTGCCGCGTTGTAGATAATTGTGGCAATACAGAACTTAATTCCGCTAAATAGTCCTACATCCCTGAGGAACACGATGAATAACGAGCTCTTCACCTGTTCATTGACCTGCTTGATAAGGCATGAGATCAGAACTGCCATGGCAGCGAAAAGACCATCCCTCTATACCCAGCGCCGCCTTTTCACTCCCAGGCCCGTTGCCCATGTCCCCTGCGTCCCCGACTTCCGCATACCATTATTGACGAAACGATGTGTTGCTCCCACATCGAGCTCGTCATCTCAGGCACATCAATCTGCATTACGAAATGTCTTTGAGCGAGAGCAGCGTCATCTGCAGCAACGTCGTACTTTCTCAACTTCGCCTGCCGCAAAAGCAGTGGTCATTACAGCAAATCCTCGAAAAGATGAAGGTGGTAATGAGATGCTCATAGATATCACTGATCGTGCAGCAAATGTACTAGGTACCAGCCCTCTATCTCAGTGCTTCATTCCCTAATAAATGGGCCAGCGTCTTAAAGAAATAATGGCCAAAGATTCCAATTTAAGCCTCGCCCTTCGAGTCCGCGTCGAGTCAGGCGGATGCCATGGCTTTCAGTATCTCATGTCCCTCGTCAATATTGACGCAGTATCTCGTGAGGATGATACGATTTTCGAGGCGGATGATGGATCTGGAGCAAAAGTGGTCATGGATGAGCCAAGTCTAGAGCTGCTGAAAGGAAGCAAGGTCGACTTCACAATGGAATTGATTGGCAGCCAATTTAAGATCGTTGGCAACCCTGCTGCTAGTAGCAGCTGCGGTTGTGGGACGAGTTTCGACATCAAACCGTGAGATGAAATTACGGATGGGGACGATCATATGATATCAACGCTTCTACATTCAATGAGCTTCCTCCTATGAAAGCTAAGAGCGATGTCGGAAGTTCCTCCGAAGACTATGAAGTTTACAGTTGGTACGCAAATTGAGTCCGGTGGAAGAAAGAGGGTGGCTTGGCCTATGGTAATACTTGGGACATTACCAGTCATTTTCTCACATTTGACTTCATTGAGTTGGGCAATACATTATTGAGTGTAGCGGGAGATTATCGAGTGAAGTTAAAGAACGAGTATGAATCAAGGTATGTTAACATTGATGTCTTGTCAGAGAAGGCAAGAGGATATCCTCCAAGGACACATAGATACCTACAATTATACTGGATATCAACCATGATGAAAGAATAAACATAGGAACATTTACCCGACGGTGTAGACGTCCCGCTAAAATTAGGCTTCACTGGGTTATGTAAGCACGCTAAATTCGGGTTGTGCCTGATCAAATTTTGTTCGCGACGAACATTATCAAGTTTCACCTTTACATATACTCCAAACACCCTGCACGCACTCTTTTCCACCTCTTTCTCACTTCATCCGAATCCCTCCATTAGAGAATTTGAATTATCATCAACTCCATCAGACGAAGTTACCACAACATGTCCTACGGAGGAGGAGGATACGGCGGTAGCCGTGGTGGTGGTGGTGGTGGAGGAGGAGGATACTCAAATGGGTACGATGACTATTCTAGCCGTAACATTGGCGGACAGTCAGCAGGTCGAGACTATTCTACAGCCTATTCCAACGGGTATGGCTATCCAAGGTCTAGAAGTTGCAGTCTAAGTTATCCCCGCATGACATTTCTTTGCCGATGTTGTATCCTAATACCGACTTGCCTCATCATTTCACAACCTCCACGAATCTCGCTAACGCATTCTAAGCTACAGTGGCTCGAACGGGTACTCAGGAGGTGGCAGTAACGGCTACTCCAATGGCTTCTCGAATGGTGGTGGCTACGGGGCCTCTACCAACAATTACTCTGGCGGAGGCGGAGGCTATGGTGGTGGTGGGAGTTTCGGTGGTGCTGGGGGAGATAAAATGTCCCAGCTCGGAGCCAATCTCAAGGTCCAGCAATTCGGTATGCTGTTTTTCCTCAGGAAAAGTCTAATATCCATTTGCTGATATGGGTAAAGATCTGTCCCAAATGCCGAAATTCGAAAAATCGTTCTATAAAGAAGACCCAGGAGTCTCAGCTCGCTCCGAGCGCGAGGTCGCCGATTATCGTAAAGTCAAGGAGATATCCATTCAGGGTACCAACGTCCCCAAACCCGTGCATACCTTCGATGAGGCTGGGTTCCCCAAATATGTTATGGACGAGGTAAAAGCTCAAGGATTCGCTGCTCCTACGGCAATTCAGTCTCAAGGCTGGCCCATGGCCCTTTCTGGACGTGATGTTGTCGGTATTGCGGAGACTGGATCTGGAAAGACGCTCACGTACTGCTTGCCAGGAATAGTTCATATTAACGCTCAACCTCTCCTTGCACCAGGTGATGGACCTATCGTACTTGTCCTGGCACCAACTCGTGAGTTAGCAGTTCAAATTCAACAAGAGATGACCAAATTTGGGAAATCTTCTCGCATCCGTAATACCTGTGTTTATGGTGGTGTTCCGAAGGGTGGCCAAATACGTGATCTCGCTAAGGGAGTGGAAGTCTGCATTGCTACTCCCGGTCGTCTTATTGATATGCTGGAATCTGGGAAGACTAACCTTCGTCGTGTAACATACCTTGTTCTTGACGAGGCCGACCGCATGTTGGATATGGGTTTCGAGCCGCAGATTCGAAAGATTCTTGGGCAGATCCGACCTGATCGTCAAACCTGCATGTGGTCTGCTACGTGGCCCAAAGACGTCCGACAATTGGCTTCGGACTACCTCCAGGATTTTATCCAGGTCAACATAGGGTCAATGGATCTATCAGCTAACCACCGGATTACCCAAGTTGTCGAGATCGTGTCCGAGTTTGAGAAGCGTGAGAAGATGACCAAGCATCTTGAGCGTATAATGGAAGACCGTGACGCCAAGATTCTTCTCTTCACAGGTACTAAGCGTGTAGCGGACGAGATCACTAGGTTCCTGCGCCAGGATGGCTGGCCAGCGCTGTGTAAGCTCAACAACTCCTACATGTATATGCTCGGCTGACCTTTTACTAGCCATCCATGGTGACAAGCAGCAGAATGAGCGTGACTGGGTCCTGAACGAGTTCAAGACAGGGAAAAGCCCCATCATGGTTGCTACTGACGTGGCCTCACGTGGTATTGGTATGATTGAACGCCGACCTGCACTCCCCTTCCCTTCCCAATCCCCTCAATTAACGTCGTGTGGCATTATTGTGTGAAGCTCCGCTCTCTGCAGCCACGCCCTCTGCAGCTGCTATTGTCCGGTCCAGGCTCCTCATGACTTCTTTTGGCTTCCAAGCCAAGAGTCCTTGGATATCCGTTGCAGTGTGGCTTGCTACATCTTTCATTCCGTCTATGTACCGTCAGGGTACCGAGGCGGATTGAATTTCTCTTGACTTGTTCAAGATGCATCCCCAGGATTATCCAGGACCACGTTATGTTGCCACGCTTGGACCAGGATATTACCAGATATGATCTCCATGCAGAGAGCTATGCTGAGAGTTTTGCCAATGCATACTGCCTCACGACCATGATTGGGATCGTTCTGCTTCCATCACGTTTGTTGAATGCTAACCCTGTGAAAGATGTCAAGAACATTACTCATGTCTTCAACTATGATTATCCCAATAATTCAGAAGATTACGTGCATCGTATTGGACGTACCGGCCGTGCTGGCACGACAGGCACAGCTATCACTTTGTTCACGACTGAAAGTATGTATACTACCCACGCTGCCACCTTACAGTTCAAGTGCTGACTCGGTTTCACTAGACTCCAAGCAAGTTCGTATATTCCTGCTCGTACTTTTCCGTCCAACACTGACATGGTGACTCTAGGCACGCGACCTAGTTGCTGTTCTCACTGAATCAAAGCAGCAAATTGATCCCCGTCTCCACGAGATGGCTCGTTATAGCGGTGGCGGCGGAGGCGGTCGTTACGGTGGTGGTCGAGGACGTGGTGGAGGACGTGGTGGGGGTGGGTTTACAAGTTCCAACGCCGCACCTATGGGCGGAAGTCGTCGGTGGTAAATGTTCTCTTGAACAATCGATCATCGAGCTCCCCCTTTCGGTACCTTGGTCATCCAGCGCCCCGATTTCGATCCAAAAGTATCTCGGCATTCTTCGTGCTAGTCCTCTTGATCAGCCCTCCGATCCTGGCCTTGAGCCCTTAGATTTCATCCTTTCATCCACGACACTCGGCTGCTTCAGAAAACCATATACCATTCACAGACGGGATGGACAAATATCGCACGAAGTGTGCACGAAGTGGAAGCTCGCCGGAGTGGGTATCATGCGGCTCATCTGGCGTTCATCGTAGGCGGAAGCCGACAACATAAATTACTACTACTATAGAGTTTTGTACGTATTCTAGAGAAACAATAAGACGATCCGGAAGTAGAATGGAATATATGCCTGCGACGATGGACGTTTCATGCATCAGTCTCCATTCATCAAACGACGGTTCAAGAATCGCTTGAAACCACACCTTGGGAACAGGCTTTACGGCCACCCATCTTTCGCCATATGCTAGCCATGAATCCATCATATCGAGACGCATTGACAAGACTGCACAATTGATGAGACAGTCACACGGCGCATTGAGGGACTGCTCTGGTCGTCATCTTCGTGCAGGCTGATGAAGAGAAGGTAAGTGGTGTCATTGTCGGTACGTACTGTGAAAGGAGTGCTGAGGAGGTTCAGGCATAGCGCCCAGCACCCTTAGTCCTAGCCTCAGCCTTTGCCCTTGATGGATCTAGGTGACCCGACGAGGCCCTAGAAGCTCTAGAAAAAGCAAAGACCAGAGTGCTGGGTCGTTAGCTGCCGTCAAGGCCACGTTCTGGCGAACTATGAAGAGCTTGAATATAAATTCAATTTGCACGACACTCCATACCATCTTGAACGTCTTCTCTCCAATCTCGTTGTATCCGTAGCAACGATACCGCTGTGGTCGGTCTCGATGACTTGTCATCACCATCCTTACTGGTATGAAGACTCCCGACGATGGCAGCCCCCGGATCCCACCGGGGTTCTTCACAATCTTGCGAATGAGAGCGACCTTTTCTCCAATCTGGCTATTGCATCCTGGACTTTACGATTACAGCTCTCTTTTACGTAGTCTGTTCGACATCCCTTGCAATTACTGAGATAGCAAAGCGAGCACGAGGCAGTCTGAATGGTGGGCTTCTGTGATCTCCTATCAACAACCGCAGATGAGATGCAGGCTGAGCACAGTCCAAGCTCGGAAGGCGCATAAGTGGCATTCATCATCGTGCTTCCACACGGAGCAGCGGCCAATCGAAGTATGTTCATCCTTTCAAGCGCATGCCAATCGGCACTAGGATTACGTGCCGAGCGAGGAAATTCCAGCCCCGCCTTTCCAGTGCTCGACAGAGTATGATTCCCACTCTCTCTCTTGCAGTGGGCCAGGAGGTAATGGCGATACCGAATCACCATGCACTAGTGACACACGCCCACGGCCCACCGCTTCTTTGCATCCTACCATGAACATTCGGGGCGCGGCACGCCGTAAACAGAAGGTGATTACGGAGTACTGGGGTTCGTCTTTTCATGCGCCAGCCAAAATTGGAGTGACTACGCCACTTACTCGACCATCCGTTGAGGCAATCATCTCTTCAAGCACTGACGCGCCATTCTCATTCGATCTTACTCAGAGCATGAAAAATTGAATTCCGTTCGTGATCGTGAATCTACCTTTGTTTGGTCCACCACTCCAGTGAGCACGTTTCTTGACCATGCCACATTCACGGAGTATAATTCTAGTGGCGGGTAGAATATAATCATTACTTTAGTCGAAATCTACTTGACGTATCACCCTAGTCTTTCACTGCCACGTGAGGCTTCTTACTTTACCTTATGCATGGAAAGATTGGAGTATCAGTAGGCGAAGGTGTACTACTAATTACGAAGCTCCTCGGAAATTCAACCGAGAGGCTTGCCTCCTTGCCAGGGTGAAGGGTGAGAAAGCGTCCAAAGCTTGAAAGTGAGATCTGGCCTAGAACCGAGGTGCCAAGGCGCTAAAGTGGCGACCGTGTCCAAGACCCGCCCTCCTGCCAAAATTCCCAATTTTTTCCCACCTTCAAGTTCCAACACCAACAAACCATCACATCTCCGTCACGCTAGTCGATAGCCTCAACAGTAGCGTCCTAGCTGCAGTCCACTAGCCTATACCAAATTGAGTATCACCAGATTGAGCTGCACATTCGAGAGGGTATCAAACCAACCAGGAAACGGTCGCTGCTTCCCACGGTACCGTCGACGCAAAGCAAAGATCGCGTCCCATCGCCGGGCCAGAAGCGCAATTGTTCAAGGTGAAGCTGCGACTATCAAGAACCCAAAACATTGCAATCGAGGGCTGAAACCCAGAGATCAACGTAAGAATCTGTCGTCGTAGATACGGGACACCACTGTTTCTGATCGTTGCTGACGGCAGTGGAAGGTCATCCTGACAAACAGATTGCCCCCCTCGGCGCGTCCCACTCACTCATCCCCCCCAGCTTCGAAATTACTTTGGGGCCATATCGAACAACCCCCCGGGTCTGTTCTCCATCTCATCCATAATTTGCGGGGAAGTGCACACACTATCTGTACAACTCAGAGCGCCTAGCCGGCACCGTTTCGAGGGAGCCAGTGGAGTAGCCGTGTTGACGCTTGCCCCGTCACTAATCTAAGTATCCTTCGGCCAGCCAAGCTCAGTGTGCGCCTTACCATTCTGGCATTCAAAAGTGTTGAGCGAAAACTGCTCAGTAGGATTGCGACGATCTTTGTCGATCGCGGACTGACTAACTTCAAATTTGCATCTTCAACACGCCCAAGAAAATCTTCCTCACGGAAATCTGTATCAGCCAAAGAAGAACGCCAAAGCTCATAAATTGCCCCACGAATAATACCCCTTAGCTCACACGTTGGCGTGGCGGTCAAAGCTTTTGCCTTCGGAGCCATAGTCGAACTGATCGCTCTCTCACTTGAATCGCTTCCCTGCCACCACTCGTTGACACATAGTGCCCGCGCCTCGTCATCAACCACAAAAGCTTCATTCGTCCTCCAAATCCGGACTACTACGTGCGAAATCTGGGGCTCTTGATAACTCCCGTCCTTGGGCTCAGCGCTATTCATACCGTCTGACCAGCTAAGGTCTCTAGCCTTGAAGCTACTTCAGACTCGAACATTAAAGTACTTTACTGTTTACGGCGCTTTACGCCATCTTCCTTGCAACACAAGGGGAACGGTGCTCGTCGAGCCGGAGCTCCTAGCACGAGCGACATCGCTTACGCGGTTCACTCCTCGTGAATCCAAGAGCTACACTTGTTGCTGGCTTGTTGCTACTTCAAGTTCGTACGCTCGTCGCGTGCTTTCTAGTGCTGTCGTTGAATACTCTGACACCTTACCTAAACATCGTCTACGCTTAGCTGGAGGCTAGACTCAGAAGCGTTCCACGATTGCGATACTGTGAGTTGAACCCAATCCTCAGTTGACAGCAATGTGCTCTGCAGCAGGACTGCGCTGATGGAAGTATGGCGACAGTCGCGATTGATGGACAGAGGTGCACCCGAGCAATACTCGCAGCCAGGTTCGCACATACGTCTACTCTGAGCGTTGGTCGCCAAGTGTCTCCATCCTAAGAAACTGCCCCAGATCCAGCATCTACTGCGCAGTACACACCTCAACAAGAACCTAGGCCGTCGAATTACGCTCCAAGCCAAACTCCTGCCTCTGAGTATCCATCTTCGGCGCGTCAAGCACCTCAAGATTACGTCGCGCGACAACAACAACAACAACAACAGCACCACTACACTCCACAACAGCATAGTCACGGTCATACAGGAAGTATGGCTCAAGCAACAAGTCCGTCAATGTCCTTGCAAGATGGACACCAGAATGACCATCATCATCCCCAAAATATCAAGTCTAATGCCGATGTACCTGTAGATCCAAACATAGCCGCGTCGAGTCCCACCTACCCTCCCTATTCGCCCTACGCGCCCCACGACATGTCTCACTTTCAGGGTCACGCGCCTCCACCGGGATACCCTCAACAATGGCCGCAACACTACGCTGGTCATCCACACGCTATGCCAGGACCATACAGCTCGCCCGGGACAGGGGCGTCGGCCCAAGGCACGCCATCTAGTGCCGGACCTCGCTCTGGTCAGGTAAGCCATGCATATTCACCCCATGCTATTTCTTTTACTTAATACTT
>JAABVA010006624.1_pt1 | contig 10224 bp, 12 predicted proteins | sample 5560331 | NCBI WGS metagenome assembly JAABVA01 (sample SAMN12812661, study PRJNA571458) | rock metagenome | isolation source: Antarctica rocks | place: Antarctica: Victoria Land, Mt New Zealand sud | collected 2016-01-07 | reverse complement strand
TGACGCTCATGCCTAAACCACCATGCCTGTCACATCCACTCAAGCAAGCGAACCGGTGCAAATGGAAGGACATGTTTAGTGCTTAAGTCCAAAGAAAAGGAACAACTGACAATGTACAATTCCTAGAGGCATGTGCAACACATGACACCACAATGGCCACTGGGCCGGCTTCTGCATGAGCGCCTAATGCCGGCCACTGTGCAGATACCAGACACAGACACACATAATCAGATGCAAGAAGAATCGCACAATTGCCATTGAAGCGAATTGAGTGCTTCTGGGAAGCCATCACAGTACCTTCAACAGATGCGAGAGATTGCACAACTATCAGCTGCACTTACAGCATAGCTGAAAGAACCTGCCATGAGGCAAGGCGTTGTACAGCACGCACTGTCTGACAATGATATCAGAAGCAGCTCTGTGCTACATGCGATATCCATGCTGTAGCCACTGCTAGCACACCAGCATGCTACTGTGCATTACGACCTGCCTGGCACCCTCACTCAACCCTGCCTGACTTCTACAGCATGCATCAGCCACTGCAGCAACTATCCTCCAGCTCCTGCCATGCTCATTGTCCCCCCTGCTGCTGCCGCTACGGCTGACTGCTTGGCCTGCTGCTGCTATTGGCTGCCTGGCCATTGGGCGCCAAGGAACCAGTGGCTTGCTGCTGCTGCATGCACTGCTCCCCAGCCCTGTGCCCATACATGCTGAGCCTAGGAGCACTGGTTCTGCTGATCCACAACTGCAGTGTCCACTTTCAGCTGCCAACACAAACAGCAGCTTTGCCCAGGTCTGAAGACCTGCCATGAGCGGGCTGTCCAATGTGAGATCACTTCCCCATCACACCAGCAACCTGCTGCTGCTTGGCAAAGAAGGGCAGCCAGGTGCGGTTCTTCTTATAGTTGGCAGAGGCATGGTCCTCGTCAGAGGGGAAGGCCTTGGAGGCGTGGAAGGACCCGGGTCGCCAGCTGTGTGGCAAGGAGTGCAGTGTGTGATCTGTCGAGTAGGGCGTGCCGCTGGCAGCCTGGCTTGTAGCTGCAACAGAATGTATGAGTGAGTGAGTGAGTGCATGAGGGAGTGAGTGAGTGCATGAGGGAGTGAGTGAGTGCATGAGGGAGTGAGTGAGTGCATGAGGGAGTGAGTGACTGACTGACTGAGTGGGCGAGCGAGTGAGCAAACCAATGGATAGATGGATGAATGCATGAATTAAATGGAATGGATGGACACTCAGATGCACAGATGGATGCATAGATGGATGCATAGATGGATGCATGAATGTATCACTAAATGAGTGAACAGATGCACGAGTTGAAACATGCATGATCCAAAACGTGAATGCAAAGACACTTAACTATTGAAGCCATTGAGGCATCTTGCACAGGTATGAGCAGTAAGCTTGGTCAAAGACTGGATACTGGCTGCTAGTATTGTTGCTTGTCTTGAATAGTAAGGATCAGACACATACATGCATGGTATTAGGAAAGGTAGAGAGAACATGGCTGTTCACTTGAGTGAACCAATCACAGCATAATATACCTAAGCAAAGGACAGATGCAGGGAGGATGAAATGGCTGACTGGCTTAGAAAGAACAGATAGTGTGAGCCTGACCTGATGTGCGCCAAGGCCCAGCAAGCTTCTCCAGATTGCCAGAGTGGTTGCTGTCCAAAGAGTTGACAGGCAGCACTGTGTGGAACTCAGTCCAGTCCACCCGAGGCTTCCTGTCGTCCACTGTCGGAGGAGACACAACAGGCTGGAAGACGTGGTTCGGGTGGATGTTTTGGTGGGTGTGGAAGAAGCGCATGCGGATGTCCTTCTTCTGGTCGTTGCCCGCATACTTGTACCCTTCCAGCTGCAAGTTGCAGTGAGTGACAATTGACTACAGTTCAGTCAAGCAACGTGGGTGATGTGGAATCCAGCATGCCATCAAAGCAGCTGCACAAGCAAGACATGCAGCTGATGAAAGCATCAAACGCTGCTTGGGCAAGTGCGCTTTGTGATGACCATCTGACAGCCGCTGACTCAGGCGATGCTGTTAGGCAGAATGACAAAGTGGCAAGCAGATTTCTCAGGAACGCAGCTGTCAAATCAGAGTGCGAGGACGATGAAAATCATTGTGAGGGTTTGCGACTCAGAGGCTAAAGCATAGTTTGCTCTCAGCAGCAGGCACATCCCAGGCCCAGCAAGTATGCACTCAAAAAGTGGCAGCTCCTTCTATAACTGAACAGCAGCAGCGCTCAAAACACCTACTAGATGTCAGATCAGCACTTGGTGTCAACAAATACTTCCATCACAATGTCTCAGCAGCAACAGCCGCACTTAGGCTGTCATGTGATTGCCAGAGGAAGGCATGGACTCACCACTTAAGTGCTAGTATATGTTGATTTTCATTTGTTGTCTGTTGACCCCCCTGTTGGGTCCCAAGGACAAGAAATGTAATCGATTGTTTGATTGATTGACTCACCAGCACCACAATGGTGGCGTCTGCATCCTTGAGAGCATCTTCTGGAGTCTTCCAGTTGGACAGCGGCGAGTGATCATGAATGACATGCGTGATGGTCATGGGCAGCCACAGCAGCAGGCGATCCTCTCCAGATGCAAAGCCGATGTCCAGAGGCTGCACGCTGTAGTCCTGCAGTGACAGGCAAAGCGGTCTGTGTTGCTTTTGTCGGCTGATGGACTTTGTGTTTGTGAGTAGATGATGCTCACAGCAGCCCCTGGAGCAGCCGGTCCTTTGCAGCTGCACGCTGTAGTCCTGCAACAACAGGTTGAGCAGTCTGTGACAGGCAAAGCGGTCTGTGTTCTTCTTGTCAGCTGACATGCTTTGTGTGTGGGTGGCACTAATGATCACAGCAGCCACGGGAGCAGCCTGTCCCTTGCAGCTGCAGAGTCATTGTTCAGTGCCTGCAGGCCCATAAGGCACATACTGCAGGGAATGACCAGTCTGTGCTGTCCAATGTCAGCTGCTGCACTGGAAATTGCCAGGGGTTGACCAAACACAGCAAGTTGGACCAACAGAGCAGGAGCAGGAGCAGCTGGTACTATGCGAGGATGAGTCACATTCCAGTGACTGCACACTGTGGTCCTGCAGCTGAAGCAGAACAAATGGGACACCATGTGCTGCACAAGTGCCGTCTTTGAGAGTGAAACAAGGGAGGGATGCAGGCTATCCACAGGAACAGCCACATGTGCCTCGTATGCAACTGTCGCTTGCTATGGGTATGAGATTCCACCACGAGATGATTGAAATGGAACCCCATCAGTAACTCTTCTGCAGCTGCCTTCTTGATTGTACCTTGGCCTTATGCAAGCAAATGTGGGTAAGGGAAGGGGGGCGGAAAGGGAGGGATAGACTACACTTGCCTTATGAAATGCTGCTTTTGTCTTTGCAAGTGCATACTAGAGCACAGTAGCGAGTACCATGCAAGGCAGCACCGAGATGTCATGACTAAGCCACATCCTAAGCAGAGCTTGCACGCTCTGGCGCAATAGCAATCGCACAAAACAGGTGCGCAACATGCGTCATACAAGACAGGGCGCCTCTTTGGTGGAACACGATTGGAAGCAGAAGCATAACATGTACTTGTGATCCTCGTCATTGCTGGGATATGCCATACCTGAGGTACGCCGGCGGCATCTCTGTCTATCCAGCGGTAGATCAGGCAGCGCACGTCAATGCTGACATGCTGGTTTGGGTATGTGTCCCTGCACTCCACCCACTCACTGACTCAACTGTAGTAAGCTACTGTAGTTACTGTATATAGCAACTGTAGCTGCTGTAGTAAGGCAAGCTACAGACATCCATGTGATACTTGTGGAGGGCTGGCTGTATCTGTCACAGTCTGCCTAAGCGTACTGACTACAGTTTGTGACAAAGCGCCATGGCCAGCTATGCATTGCAGAATGTGCGCGGGCAACGTTTTATGCTAGCATGTGTGCAGCAGAACAAGCCAGATGAAGCGTGGACAGTAATGTACATAACAGCAAATGCCATGAGACCTGCAATCATGAACATATGCCTGCATGACAGTCGAGCCCAATGATGTGGAGGGAAGCGGTGGTCAGCTGCGCTGAGTAATAGCTCATGGATTCAACTCACCCCACTCTGAATTGGAGCCTTGGGTGCTCGTTGCCAGTGCCATGATTGAGCACCATACTGCTGCTGATCACAAAGGTGTTCTCGTTCAGCAGAGGGTATGGGATGCTCTTAGGGTCATTGTGGAGGGTCTGAAAGCAGGCCTGACTCTGGGTTAGGTCTTCAAATCCAATCAATGGCAGCACCTCATGAAACCTGAACGTGCAACAGGCTGTTGAACCATGGCTACATGTCAGTGAAACATGGCAATTGGTTTGTGTGGCAGCAGGCGGTGATCAATGCTATTTATAATGCAGTGTGATCTCTCATTACCTGTTTCAGTTAGTGCCTGGTCCCAGAAACTCAGCAAACAATAATTATGAGGTTATGCATGAAAGCTGAAATTGCATAGGTAGTGACAGGGCATGACGGTCACGTGAGTTGATGCAGCTGCAAAAAAGGGTATCAGTCACCTTGACAAAGCTGCAAAGAAAGATGCACCCTCAAATGTCACCGTTGTACTCCATCATGCCAGAGCTGGGGACTCATCACATCCCCAAACAAATGACCCCATCTGAGCTCATGTGACAAGCAATAAAGTGGCCCTCATAACGCCTGATGGCATGAAAACAATTGCCTGATGGCATGAGAGCAATTGCCTGATGACAGGAAAACAATTGCCTGATGAAGTACCCAATGATGCTCACCCTGAGAAGTCAATAGTGTACTGAGTCATGCCGGGCGCCGGGTGGCTCATCATGTCCTTGAAGCAATGGCCCCACCTGAGCTCATTGGGCAGGTAGGACTGGCGGGCCATGAAGTCATTCCCAGACTCTGTTGTGCCCTCAAAGGTGATGACAATCTCAGCGTTTACCTGTAAACCATCCAAGTCATGGTGAGATGAGGAGATCATCACCGCGCAAACAATGCCATGGCATGCTGCGAGCATTCACAAACGAGACAAATGCCTGCATTTGTACATCACAGGCCAACAGACTGCCTGGACTGACAAAGCACAGGATACCGAAAGCATGTAGCAACAACAGATGGTGAGAAAGGTACTGGCTGCACACGAAGATGTGTGCGGTGTGCCTCAAGGCGAGGCCGATCTTCAATGCCATCAGTCCAGCAGGTGCACAAGTGGACAAAGCATGCACACACCACAAACAGACAGAGAGTGCACATCTGGGCACAGAGGCATCACACACCGCCATCAAAGACTCATGCGTATGTCCACAAAGCGGGCTGCGTTCGTCAATGTTGTGCTCCTCCACAAGAGGCAGCAACAGCATGCCGTCGATATAGCCAATGTCTAGATCCTCGATCTTGGCAGGAACACGGTCGCCCTCTGCAGTGTACCGGGGCTCGCCCCAGGTGTACAAGTACGCCTTCACTCTCGGTGCAATGACCTGCAGTTCAGCCAGAGGGTCTGCTCATGCAGGCGAGACAACATAGCGTGGATTGTAGAGGCCGACATGCTGCGTGGATGCATTTGATACATGTTGACCAGACCAGACTTGAGCAGGTCTGATGAAGCCTGACTCGCTGGGCCAGCGCATGGCTGTCTCACTGATTGTCAGTCTGAACACACTCAAATGACTGCTTGTTGTACGTAGACGACTGCTGCATGCTTGTGCGCCGCCCTTGGCAAATTTAGGGTTTGGTGACCCTGCACCCTAAACCCATATTGTAAAATATGGCGCTACAATTGGCACACATGCTTGCAAGGTGATCTGCTCCAAGGGAATCTGCTCACTGACAATTGCTTTGTGTACTGACCAACAGCGCAGCCATGATATGGGTCATAAGCCCAGGCAAGGGAAAGACCTGTGTCTGGCGGATGTCTGCAATCCTGAACATGAACTTGAGTATGCCGTCCCGTCTGGCAATGACTGCAGAGTCTGAAATGGCGATGGTACGCCCTCGCTGTTGGGGGTAAGACACCCGAGAGAATATGATGCCCACTGTCACAGCATTGAGGATCATGCCCATGACTTGGTGGACAATCAACAGCCATGCGCCTTGCCAGCACTCGTTGGGCCATGTGTTACCATACCCTGCATGCAACATTCATTGTAGACACATGCTCATTAGTAGACACATGCTACATTCAGGGTAGACACATGCACGTTAGTAGACACATGCACATTAGTAGACACATGCTACATTCGGTGTAGAAACATGTTGAATATGATTGGGCATCACCAGGGACCAGATGGTGATCACCACATGCCTGACAGTGGCCTTGCCGTGATGATGCACACTGCACATGGTCATTGTGCATGACAACGTCAAAGCAGACACTACATGAAGGTCACACAGGTGAGTCCTGACCACGATCTCTTACCAATAGTTTGCACCGATATAACAGAAAAGATGTATCCTGACACAAAGCCCTCCTGGCCATTTTCATTCTCCACACAATTATTGTCTTCCCTGCAACACAAAAGCAGCCATCGAGAACACATGTAAGGCTGGAGCACAGAGGCGCTTGTTCAAGTTTGCCTGAAATTGCAGGCAACAAGGGATGAGATCACAACAGGGAAAAGGAAGTGCGGGGCATGTTTGCACTGTTGAAATGGGCCTCTAACAAAGTGATATTGACTTGATTCACACGACACGCCAAGCAGGAGGGTGGTGACTCACGCTAGCTCTGCCCACCAGAACACGCCAAACAAGAAGAAGGTGGCTGTGTAGACGAGACAGATGAAGAGCACCACAATCCCAAAGTGAGTGCTCAAGGAGCTGTGAAAGAAGTCTGCATAATAACATATACACTCTGAGCTTGACATGTGCTTCTGCAACTCCAGATGCTGAGTCGCTATTCAAGGCTACATGCAATGCATAGCAGTGTGACAGTGCTGCAAGTACATGAGAAATAGGCGTGATTGTACCTCGCCTCCATTCATGCACCACCAATGTGTAGTGCTGCATCCATTCCACCCGAGACTGCCCAGCATTTCTGCAACAGAAAAAGGCCAATACACATAACAACCTTCTGTGTACAAGTGCCAGCTGACCTGCACGTAAGCATGAATGGGATGCGGTACGCACTTGCCAGTCGCCACCAAAGCAGGCTCCTTGGTCTCCATTCTGTAAGCCTCATTCTTCTCAGACCCTTTGTCAGGAGACCAGCCTACCAAACCATTTGCAATAAAATTGAGGTGAACTATAAGACTGATGAGTGGCACAGCTTCATGCAGCGTCATGAAGGTAACGTCCTACCTCTTCCTCGGCGATACACGGAGATCGCGAAACCTTTCAGCCAAAGAGGAAGGGTAGGAACCGAGAGTCCAGACGGCAGTCTCCGAGTGGAAGCAAAAACGTTTGTGACACCAGAGCCTGCTAACTCAACGCTGCCCCGAGACTTTATCAGAGAGTCTCGGAACCTTTTTGAGAAGATACTTGTCATGTTACGCTTGTCTTCTAAGCAGAAACAACTCAGAAGTCAGCTGTGACCCATACACGTTAACATCAGGTCGCTTGCTGGCTCATTGCTTTGCCTTCAGCACATTTTGCGCCTGTCAAATTGTGGGTCTTGTTGCAGACCTGCTGAGCTGCGAGATGCAATTCTCAAGCAACGATACTGGGACCACCCCTCGACCTGCCCTCAACTGTCCGACAGCGTTTTGGGGCAAGTCCAGATTTCCCTCTGGATTCCCGACAATCATGCCACATGCAGGGCTGCAATTTCCATGCACAATTTTCCCAACAGCACTTAACGCAACACTTAGGATCTTCCATATGGCTGCTGTGTACGCTATCAAATTCAGGCAGCGTGGCAAGCACTGTCAACGTCATTTTGAAATCATCTGGTGTTTCATTCCAATCATGACCAGCACAAAGCTGACTCAATGGTCATGCAGCTGTCAGATCTGGATTCTAGAAGAATCAGATCAGAACATGATATATTACAGTAATTCACATGCCAACTTTACAAAGATGCATAATGGTCACCCAATACCCACCAGTGGGCACAACTGGACTTAACAACAGGCACAGGGATATAGCCAGAGTGTCGAAAGTTCTGTCACATACACCACCCATCACACATGACACCACCAAGCATGCAAGATGATGCTCTACTGCATACAAGATGGTGCTTGACTGCTTCTTGTACCCTCCTGCATTTGCAACGATTCCATCTATGTTTGGCAAGTGCCATGCAGACTTGTGTTTTGACTGTCAAGTAGATGGGCATCAATCATATTTGCAGCAACCATTGCATGCAGCTGCAACAGATAGACAAGCAGAACAGTCATTGTGCTTGTTCACAGTGAGAGTGTGTGGTGAGGTCATCCACGTGAGCAGGGCTAGCCAGCGCTTGGCAAGCACACAAGTGAGGCAAGTTGAAGCTAGTCTACACATACACATGATATAGCATTTTACCTGACCTGGGCTTGGTAAGGGGGTTACATTCACTGCACAGGCCCTGCAGCAACCACTCTGCACATGCAAATCAATGCATTGGCAGTAACCAACCCAGCACGTGCATTTGTGCATATGCATAACATTGGCAGCATCAGAGCTAGTGATTTGTTGCCTACAGGCTACCATGCAAAAGACCAGGCAAAAGCAGACTTAGCAATTTTGCACAGTTGACACTATGAAGCAGCGATCCAAAAAACTGATCAGACTATAATCGCAAGCAGCATATACAAGAAAGGCGGTGCTACCTTGTGTTTTGCAAGCAGTCATATGAGAACACAGCCACATGACAGCTAGATACCAACACGCTGTACTGCTTTTCTGCGAGCAGCTTTCCTCTTCTGAACTTTAGTGCGGGAGTGTATGGCCTGCTGCCAACTGCCTTGCTTTGGAGATGTCCACCAAGCCAGGTATCCTGAGCGCTTGGTGTAGTTGTCTGGGCGTCCTTCATTCCTGCTATCATCCCATTCAGCTGCTATTGCTGGAAAGTGTGTCTGCAGGGAGTTGCATTTGCAGGCTGCTTTTCCAGCACAACATGGGCAGCCTTCATGCTGCACTGCAGTTCGATTACTAACGGATGCCAACCAGCTGTGCTCTTGGCCTGATGGGCACTTGTCACAAAGCCAGTACACATGCTTGCTGCTCCGCAGAGTGATCTTGTGAGGGAAGAGCCCTGATGCAGCATTGCGCTGATGATCCCATTCTGCCAGGAGAGGGTGCTGACACTCTGTCAGGGTGGGATGCCGGGTTCTGGACTTTGTACCATTGGCTTGCGGCAGACCTCCTGCGTTGCACTGGGGACATCCAGATTTCTTGCCAACACGGTGATTAGTTTTGGCAATCCATTTGTGTTTGCAGATACTGCAGCACCAGTGAGCTGGTGTGTGGCTGTATGCTAGCACTTGGTCTGCTGTGCAAGAGTTTCTCTGACAGTCCCAGTAGGCTGCCACTTTGGGAGCCATGGTGGCCAAGGAGTTGTGCTGGCACAGTTTCCTGCCCTGGCATTGAGGACAGCCTGACCCTTGTTGGGTTCTGCTTTGCACAATTGCCAGCTAAGTGTGGGGGTGCCCATCAGGGCATTGATCACACATCCACCAAACTTTACGGTTGCTCTGTGGTTTGATGACAACATCTCCCAGATGAGCATTTGCTGCGTAGTCCCACTGCTGGCGCAGGTGTAGGGCAAGGGGCTGATGTCTGGCCCTTCTTGCTGTGCTAGAGGCTGCTGATGGGCATAACAGTATGCTGGATGCTGCAGCTTCGGCGCTGACCCTGCTTGGCAGGCAACACACTGCTGAGAACAACAGGGGAGGGGGAACAGTCAGCAAAAAGTCACGGCGAAAAGGAGCAACCACAAGCAAATTATATGCACGTATACCTGATGAAGCCTGCTTTCTGCGACGTGCCAGGGGCAATCTGGAATAGCTCGTTTGAGATCGAGCGCAGGCCAGCAGGACAGACACAAGCCTGCAACCCTACAAGAGCTGTCAGTGCATCCAGGAATTTGCTGCTGCACCCTTGAGTAGCGTGTCTGTGGTTTGTCACGTGTATAGTAGCAGGCAAAGATACTATCAAATGACGTCTGACGTCTGTAACCCCATCTCAGATGTAAAAGCAGGTGAGTCAGAGACAGCACCTGTGGTCAGTGCAGCGAGACCTCGGCGGTGCTGAAGTCGTAAAGCAGCTACTCGACTCCATAGGGATCCGAGGCCGACAACGG